>ERZ780144.3478-NODE-3478-length-11428-cov-1.949530_pt1 | contig 11428 bp, 9 predicted proteins | sample MGYA00511380_ERZ780144 | MGnify/ENA primary metagenome ERZ780144 (study PRJEB29588, sample SAMEA1965858) | human gut metagenome | biome: human gut; feature: human-associated habitat; material: faeces | place: Denmark | collected 2008/2010 ... | reverse complement strand
CAGTATTCCAGCTGGGGCATCGGCTTTCGCAAGCTGACGGCGGCCGAGTGGGACGCAGCGCCCGACCGGCAGGCGCTGTTTGACGAGCTGTGCGCGGGCAAGTATCTGGCGGAGGAATTCATCCGGTCCGATGAATCCCTCGCGCGCTTTCACCCGGAGTCGCTCAACACGCTGCGCGTGATCACGTTCCGCCGCGGCGAGCGCTTCGAGGTCTTTGGCGCGGGTCTGCGCGTGGGCAACAACGGTCTGCACGTCGACAACGCCCACGGCGGCGGCATCTTCTGCGAGATCGACCCGGCCACCGGCGTCATCATGACCGACGGCCTCGACGAGCACGGCAACAGCTACATCCTGCACCCGATGACCGGCGTGCGCTTTCGCGGCACGCCCATCCCGCAGTGGGAGGAGATCTGCGCCTTCTGCCGCAGCGCCGCGCAGACGCTGCCGTGCCTGCGCGTCGTCGGCTGGGACGTGGCCATTCTGCCCGGGGGCAAGCTGGAGCTCATCGAGGGCAACCACAACCCGGGTATGAACATCGTGCAGGCGCCGGCCAAGCACGGCGTACACGACAAGTTTGCACACATGCTGCTCGACTTTTACGGTGACCCGGCGCAGTACGCCTACGAGACGGTGAAAAAGCCATGAGCAGCTTCACATTTGCGCCCACGGACATTCCCGGCGTGCAGATCGTGGACGTCAAAGCCTACGGCGACGCGCGCGGGTACTTCATGGAGACCTACAAGGCCGTCGACTTTGCAGCCGCCGGCATCCGGGACACGTTCGTACAGGACAATCAGTCCGGCTCGTGCCGCGGCGTGCTGCGCGGGCTGCACTTTCAAACGCGGCACCAGCAGGCAAAGCTCGTGCGCGCGATCCATGGCGAGATCTTCGACGTCGCCGTCGACCTGCGCCGCGGCAGCGCGACCTACGGCCGCTGGGTCGGCGTGCTGCTCAGCGCGGACAACCGCCGCCAGCTCTATATCCCGCGCGGCTTTGCCCACGGATTTCAGGTGCTGAGCGAGCAGGCCGTCTTTGCCTACAAGTGCAACGATGTCTACCACCCCGAGGACGAGGGCGGCATCCGCTGGGACGATGCGGACATCGGCATCGTCTGGCCGGGTCAGGCCGCGCCCATTCTCAGCGAAAAGGATCAAAACTGGCCGACGCTGCGCGCGCTCGGCATCGAGCTGTGAGCGCGGCGCGTGCCGCGGAGGTAAGACTATGAAGATACTCGTCACCGGCGCCAACGGCCTGCTCGGCAGCGCCGTCGCGGCGGAGGTCCTCCGGCGCGGCTGCGCGTGCATCGCGACTGGGCGCGCGCCGCAGCCCCGCTGTGCGGACGCGACCGTGTATGCGCAGGCCGATCTCTGTGACCCGCAGGCCGTGCAGGCCCTCATCGCGGGCACGCAGCCGGACGCCGTCATCCACTGCGCCGCCTGGACGGACGTGGACGGCGCGGAGCTGCCGGAAAACCGGGCGCAGGTGTTCGCCGTCAACGCGGACGGCACGAAAAACGTAGCTATGGCCTGCCGCGGCGCGGGCTGCAAGCTGATCTACATCACGACGGACTACGTCTTTGACGGGACGGATACTGCCCCCTACCCCGCCGACTGCACGCGCTTCGCGCCGCTGAATGTCTACGGGCAGAGCAAGCTCGCCGGTGAGCGCGCGGTGACGGAAACGCTCGAGCGGTATTTCATCGTGCGTACCTCGTGGGTCTACGGCACGGGCGGCAAAAACTTCGTGCACACCATGCTGCAGCTGAGCCGGACGCACGACACGCTGCGCGTCGTCAGCGACCAGATCGGCACACCGACCTACGCCGCCGACCTTGCGCGGCTGCTCGCCGACATGGCCGAGAGCGACCGTTACGGCCGCTACAACGCGGTCAACAGCGGCGGCTACGTGAGCTGGTATACCTTCGCCTGCGCGATCTTCCGCGCAGCCGGCATCCCCGTGACCGTGCTGCCGGTCACAACCGAGGAATACGGCCGGAGCCTTGCCGTGCGGCCGCACAGCAGCCGGCTGGACACCGGAAAGCTGGCCGAATCCGGCTTTGCCCCCCTGCCGGACTGGCAGGACGCGCTCGCGCGCTATCTCGCCGCAGAACAACCATAAACGACCGGGGCATCCCGCACCAATGTGCGCGGACGCCCCGGTTTTCTGTTATTCAGCGCTTCGGCTTGATGAGCGACACGAACGACTGGATGCCCGTGTCCTGCGAGCCGCGCGGATAGACCAGCAGCGTGCGGGCCTTCGCCCGGAACCCCTGCATCGGCCGAAACACCACGCCGTCGATCCCCCAGCAGGCGACGCTCGCGGGCATGATGCTGAAGGCGATGCCGGTGTTGATGATGAGGGCAATGCTGTAAAAATCGTCGGCGTACATGCGCTTATTCTCGCGCAGGCCCATGTTGGCGTACATGCCCGCGATCAGCCCCGCCGAGGGCTGGCTGTCCTGCGCGCGGTTGAGCACGATCGGCATGCCCTTGAGATCGCGCGGATGGATCTCCTTTTTCGCCGCCAGTGGGTGCGAAGCGCTGATCATCACCATACACGGGTCCGAGAGCGTGACGCGGCTGTCGAGCCCCTTGCCGAGCTCCACACCGAAGCCGGAGAGCACGGCCATGTCCAGCTGCCCTTCGGCCAGAGCGCCGAGCAGGCTCTGATTGCTGCCGAGCTGAAACTCGATCTCCGCCTCCGGATGCTGGCGGTGGTATTTGCGGATCTGCGAGACGATGGTCCACAGCTCGTAGGCCCCGGCGTAACCGATGCGCAGATCCGTCGCGTTGCCGAGCGCGATTTTCTTGCCCTGCGCCGCGGCGTCGTTGTAGCAGATCATGAGCTGCTTGCACTGCCGGTAGAACACCTCGCCCGCCGGCGTCAGGCTCACGCCGCGCTTGCCGCGCACGAACAGCGCGTAGCCGAGCTCCTGCTCCAGCAGCTTGATCTGCTGGCTGACGGCCGTCTGCGAGATGCACTGCTCCTCGGCGGCCTTGGTGAAATTGAGGTTTTCCGCGGCGGATAAAAACACCGGCAGACGCTGGATACCCATGATGTTCGCTCCCTTGTCGGGTAAGTGTACGCTTGCCCATGAAATATAGCTTACGATTATTATAATCAGAAGAAAAACTTATGACAAGGTCAAAAATCAATATTGGACTTCCTCTTTTTAAAATGATATTATTTTAACAAGAAGGAGGGTTCCAGTCCCGCTTCCCCTAAGAAATCCGTCCCGTTCCAAGGGCAAAAATCAACCATCATACAAGGAGGAATTGACATGCAAAACATGCGATTTGAAGGCAAAGTCGTCATCGTGACCGGCGCGAGCTCCGGCATCGGCCGCTCCACCGCGCGGCTGTTCGCCATGGAGGGCGCCAAGGTCGTCGCCGCAGCGCGCCGCCTGAAGCGGCTGGAAGACCTGCGCGACAAAGTCGCGGCGGAGAACGCCCCCGGCGTCATCCTGCCGGTCAAGACGGACGTGCGCGATCCGGCGCAGATCGACGCCATGTTCGACACCTGTCTCAAGGAGTTCGGCCACCTGGACATTCTGGTCAACAACGCCGGCATGCTTGACGGTCAGCTCCCCATTCACGAAACCCCGCAGGAAGTCTATGACATGATCTACGAGACCAACCAGCGCGCCGTGTACCTGTGCTGCCAGCGCGCCATCAAGATCTTCCTCGAGCAGGGCACGCCGGCCAACATCGTCAACGTGGCCTCGGCCGCCTCTCTGCGCGGCCTGAAGGGCGGCGCGACGTACGTCATGACCAAGCACGCCGTGCTCGGCCTGACGCGCAACATCTCCGCTTCGTTTTTCGAGCGCGGCATCCGCTGCAACTGCATCGAGCCCGCGAACATCCTCACCGAGATCAACAAGGTGCCGCGCGAAAAGGGCATCGGCATCCTCGAGTGGCAGATGCGCGCCGGCAAGGCGGCCCCGCTGCACACCATCACGAAGCCTGGCGAGAAAAAGCCCATGCTCGGCAAGCCGAAAGACTGCGCCAATGCCATCGCTTACCTCGCCGACGACGTCGCCGCGCGCTACATCTCAGGCGCGGAGCTGAAGGTGGACGCCGGCTGGCTCAACATGTAACCACTTCCCCGCAACGCGCTGAGAAAGGAAACATAACTATGTCGACGCATTATAAAGATTATTACGGCACGCATATGCCGTTCGGCCAGTTCCCGAAGTTCGGCGTGCTCTCGAGCGTGAAGGTGCTCATGACGGGCACGAACATCGCCGGCCCCTTCGCCGCGAGCATCATGGCCGAGATGGGCGCGCAGGTCGTGCAGGTCGAGTCCCCGAACATGCCCTGCCAGACCCGCGGCAACTACGGCTACTCGCAGGATCACCGCAACACGTACTCCATCACGCTCAACACCCGCACCGCCAAGGGCAAAGAGGTGCTCGAAAAGCTGATCGCCTGGGCGGACATCTGGATCGAGTCCGGCCGCCCCGGCACCTATGCCAAAAACGGCCTGAGCGACGAGCATATGTGGAAGATCAACCGCAAACTCGCCATCGTCCACGTCTCCGGCTACGGCCAGACCGGCCCGGACAAGAACAAGGCGGCCTACGACGTCTCCGGCCAGGCCATGGGCGGCTACATGTACATGAACGGCACGAGCCCCACGTCTCCCCCGCTGAAGGTCAACCCGTACCTGTCCGACTACGCCACCGCCTACAACGCCTGCATCTGCGCGCTGTCCATCATGACCAACGCCCGCATCACCGGCGAGGGCGACGCGTGCGACGTGTCACAGTATGAGACGATGTTCCGCCTGCTGGGCAGCTACCCGGCCGAGTGGTTCAACAAGGGCTACCCCGGCCCGGGCGAGCCGGTCAAGTACCGCACCGGCAACGTCAGCGACATCGCGGCCGGCTTCTCGTTCTACGACTGCAAGGACGGCGGCACCATCTTCATCGGCATGGTCGGCGCGGGCAACACGAAAAAGGGCTATCCGCTCGTCGGTCTGCCGACACCGGGCGACGGCACGGACCCCGACTTCCCCGAGGGCATGACGGGCTCGCTCAAGTCCCTGCCGCGCGGCCAGCGCATCGAGGCGGCCATCACGAAGTTCTGCGCCGAGCGCACGGTCGATGAGGTCGAGGCCATCATGAACAAGGCCGGCATCCCGAACCAGAAGGCCTTCGGACCCGCGGACATCGAAAAGAGCGCGCAGTACGCCGACCGCCACGACATCGCCACCTGGACCGACAGCGTCTACGGCGAGATGAAGGGCATCGGCATCACGAACAAGTTCAAGAAGAACCCCGCTCAGATCGTCGCCTCCGCGCCGACGTTCGGCGAGCACAGCCGCGAGGTGCTGGAGTTCCTCGGCTACACGCAAGCGCAGATTGACGACATGTACGCCAAGGGCGTGACCGCGACGATGGACCCGCGCGAGACGGCCATCCAGTGGCACCTCAAGGACTGGCAGTTCTTCTGGAGAGACGATCAGGCCGAAAAGCTGGATCTGTAAGACAGTATCGAAACGAAAACGGAGGTTTCAAATATGGCGAGCTACAATCCTGGAACCTACGAGGGCACCGGCCGCGGCTACGGCGGCAAGCTCATCGTCAACGTGACGGTATCGGAAAATAAGATCGAATCCGTAAAAGTGACGCAGCACAAGGAATACCGCGGCATTGCCTGGGGCCTGAACACGACGCCGATGGAGCGTTTCCCCAAGCTGATCGTGGAGTACCAGACGCTGAACATCCCCACGGTCGACGGCGCAGATCTGACGTGCACCGCCATCCTCGACGCGACGGCGGCGGCGCTCAAGGCCGCCGGTGCGTCCAAGGAGGACATTGCCGCGCTCAAGGCCGCTCCCGCGCCGAAGGCGCCGGAGTATCGGGATGAAGTGCGCACGGTCGACGTGGTCGTGTGCGGCGCGGGCGCAGGCGGTCTGGCCGCAGCCATTGAGGCGAAGCTGGCCGGTGCGGACGTCGTCATCGTCGAAAAGCAGGGCATCACCGGCGGCGCCACTGCGAGAAGCGGCGGCAAGCTCCTCGGCGCCGGCACGAAGTGGCAGAAAAAGCAGGGCCTGTACGACACGAAGGACATGGTCTACGACTACCTCATGGACGTCGGCAACCGCAACGGCAAGTTCATGGACGCGTCAAAAAACCGCTATCTGGTTGATCACCTCAACCAGACGCTCGACTGGCTCACCTCCATCGAGGCGACCGTGAAGGGCGACCCCGCGGAAGTCCTCGCAGAGCCGTGGCAGCCGCTGTCCAAGCCCGTGGAGAAGGACGGCGTGCTCAAAACGCACTTTGACGTGCTCGACGTCGAGCCCATCCACGTCAGCCTGCAGCCGTGGCGCGTGCACAACTCCCCCGGCGGCGGCGGACAGACCAACGGCGAGGGCGGCGAGATCTCCACGCCCCTGACGCTGTACTATGAAAACGACCTCGGCGGCGAGATCATCTACGACACCGCCATGAACGAGATCCTCACGGATGAGGCGGGCGTCGTCACCGGTGTGACGTGCACGCGCAAGGGCGGCGCCAAGCTCACGCTCTACGCGAGAAGAGGCGTCATCCTCGCGACCGGCGGCTATGCCCGCAACAAGGAAATGGTCGCGCGCTACCCCGTCGCGCACTACTTCAGCAACGTGCCGCACGGCAACGTCGGCGACGGTCTGACGGCCGCCGAGAAGATCGGCGCACGCAACTATGAGCACCCGGCCGTGCAGGTCGTGTACACGAGCCTGACCTGCGGCATCGGCATCAACGACGAGTCCGGCCTCATCGTCAACGACCGCGGCGAGCGCGTCGTCAACGAGTGGAGCTATCAGTACACGGTCAGCGACGCTATCGCCCGCTCCGGCAGCAACTGCGGCTGGTACATCACAAGCGGCAAGGAGCCCTACGGCGGCGTGCAGTATGGCTACAAGTCCGCAGTCGCCGGCAAGTCCAAGGATCCCTGCGCCACCTCCATCGAGGGGCTGGCCAAGAAGATGGGCTGCGACCCGGCGACACTGCAGGCGACCTATGACCGCTACTGCGAGCTGGCCGAAAAGGGCGTCGACGAAGACTTCGGCAAGCCGGCCGAGTTCCTGCACCCGATCAAGGGACCCAAGTTTGTCGCGCTGCGCATGCACCCGTGCGTGACCGTCACGTTCGGCGGTCTGGAGACGGACGTCTCCGCCCGCGTCATGAAGCCTGACGGCTCCGTGATTCCGCACCTGTACGCCGCAGGCGAGGTTGCCGGCACCGGCATGTACGGCACGCAGTACCCGACCTGCGGCACGTCGATTGGCAGCGCCCTGTTCTATGGACGCATCGCCGGCCGTGCCGTCACCGATCAGGCATTGCTGTAATCCCCCCTTACAGCAGTCCAGATAAGAAAGTGCCTCAGAGCATCGCTCTGAGGCACTTGTTTTTTTATCTATCGCGCGCACGGGTCACGCCAGCACGGCATCCAGAGCGCCGCTCAATTCCGTCAGGAATCCCTCAATCTGCGGCGTGATAACCTTGCTCCGGTGCAGCACCATCTGGACGGACTGCGTCAGCTCCCACGCGGGGATGTGCAACAGGCACAGCCGCCCGGCCTCGACATCGGCGCGCACCGTGTACCACGGCAGCAGGGAGACAAACGGCCCATCGAGCAAAAGCTCCCGGGCGGCACTGGCGCTGGGCAGGCGGAGAAACGGCTCGCACGCCACATTGTGCTGCGCCAGCAGGCTCTCAAACTTTCGGTTGTAGGGTGCGTTCTTCTCCATCAGGATCAGTTCGCTCCCGGCAAGCGCCTCAGAGTCAAACTCTGAGGCGCCTGCTATATTGCATACGACATGAAAAGGGAAGCATCCGGACCGGATGCTTCCCTTTGTGGTACGCCCGAGCGGATTTCCCCTTTCGGGGATAAACCTCGAATCCGCGGCGCACAGCAAAAAAACCTGCCGTGAGGCAGGTTTTTTCGTGGTACGCCCGAGCGGATTCGAACCGCTGGCCTACAGAGTCGGAGTCTGTCACTCTATCCAGCTGAGCTACGGGCGCATATTCAGCAGGAGATATTATAGCAAAGTCCGGGCAAAATGTAAAGCAGGATTTTCTGTTCCCATTTGGCGGCGGATATGCTATACTGATCGCAAGAAACCTGTATCGGAAGGACACACCCTCTATGAACCATAAACGTCTGCATACCCGCCTGCTCGCGCTGCTGCTGTGCTGCGCGCTCGTGCTGCCGCTGAGCGCCTGCGGCGAGGAAAAAAGCACCACGCAGCAGATCTTCGCCATGGACACCGTCATGGATCTGACCGCCTACGGTAAGAAGGCGGACGACGGCATCAGCGCCGCCATCAGCATCATCAACAGCATGGACACGCTGCTCGACCCGGAAAACGAGCGCAGCAAGACCTACGAGATCAATCACGCCATGGGCGGCTCCGTCGTCGTCAACGAGCAGATCGCCAAGATGCTGCGCACGGCGCAGACCGTGTCCGAGCGCTCGGACGGCGCGCTCGACCTGACGACCTACCCCCTGAGCAAGCTCTGGGGCTTCATCGACCAGAACTACCGCGTCCCGTCGGACGCGGAGATCGAGCGTCTGCTCCCGTGCGTGGACATGAGCAAGGTGCAGCTCTCGAGCACGGACGACAGCGCAAATTATCTCGTGACCATGCCGGCAGACATGTCGCTGAGCTTCGGCGCCGTGGCCAAGGGCTGCGCGTCGGACTATGCCATTCAGGCCATGCGCGCCGCCGGCGTCACGAGCGGCGTGGTGTCCCTCGGCGGCAACGTGCAGACGCTCGGCAAAAAGCCGGACGGCAGCGACTGGAACATCGCCGTGCAGGATCCGAACGACACCGGCAGCTACCTCGGCTATCTCACCGTGGGCGAGACGGCCGTCATCACCTCCGGCAGCTACCAGCGCTTTTTCACCGAGGGCGGGCAGAAATACCACCACATCCTCTCCCCCAAGACCGGGCGGCCGGTGAATAACGGCCTCCTGTCCGTGACGATCGTGTGCGAGGACGGCACCATGGCCGACTGCCTGTCGACCGCGATGTTCGTGCTCGGGCCGCAGGCGGCGCTCAACTACTGGCGCACCTACGGCGGGTTTGAGATGGTGCTCGTCAAGTCCGACGGCCACGTGGTGCTCACCAACGGCCTATACGGAAAATTCACCCCTAACGGCGACAACTATGTTGTCCAGTATGAGAGCTGAGAAACATGAAACTGCATGATCGGGAATACTTCCGGCGCGACGTGCTCTGCGTCGCGCCGGACTTGGTTGGGCGCATATTGGTGCGCCGACTGCCGGACGGCACGCTGCTGCGTGCGCGCATCACGGAGACGGAGGCCTATCGCGGCGAGCGGGACACCGCCTGTCACGCCTGCCACGGCCGGACAAAGCGCACGGAGGTGCTCTATCACGACGGCGGCACGATCTACGTCTACCTCTGCTACGGCATGCACTGGATGCTCAACATCGTGACCGGGCATGTGGACGAGCCGCAGGCCGTGCTCATCCGCGCGTGCGCGGACGGCGCTGACGGCCCTGGCAAGCTGACCAAGCGTCTGCAGATCGACAAGGTGTTCAACGACGGCGATATCACGGCCTGTCCGGAACTCTGGATTGAGGACGATGGGCTGCGCTTCGCACTCGAGACCGACACCCGCGTCGGCATCGGCTATGCCGCGCCCGAGGATCAGGCGCGGCTCTGGCGCTGGAAATGCGGCGCACAGGAGGGATGCACATGACCTACACACCGGATACCCCGCTCGAGGCGCTGGCCGGCATCGGGCCGAAAAAAGCGCAGGCATTCCAAAAGCTCGGCGTGGCGACGCTGCGCGACCTGGCGGGATTGTACCCCCGGCGGTACGAGGACCGGACGCAGTTTCGCACGATCGCGGACGCGCAGCCCGGTGAGGCCGTGTGCATCCGTGCCGCGGTCGCGGCCGAGCCGCGCGCGCAGTATGTCCGCAGCGGGCTCACACTGGTCAAAGTCCGCATCGTGGACGACACCGGCGCGCTGGACGTGACCTATTTCAACCAGCCCTACCGCAAGAACAATCTGCACGCGGGCGAAACGTACATCTTCTACGGCAAGGTGGAGGCCAATGGCTTTCGCAAGACGATGACGAACCCCGTCTGCGAGCAGGCGTCACGCTGCGGCAGCGCGACCAACTGCTTTTACCCAGTCTACCCGCTGACGACCGGCGTGACGCAAAATGACATCCGCAAGGCCATGACACCCGCACTGCGCGCCTGCATCGGGCAGCTGCAGGACGTGATCCCGGCGGACATCGCGCGCGCCTATCAGCTCGCACAGCAGGACTATGCCCTGCAGAACATCCATCAGCCGGCCGACGCGCAGGCGCTCGACACGGCGCGCAAGCGGCTGGGGTTCGAGGAGCTGTTCGTGCTCTCGACCGCCATGGCGCGCATCCGCTCGCAGCGGCGTGCCGAGGGCGGCATCCGCATGAAAGGTGCCGACCTCGAGACATTTTACCGCACGCTCCCCTTCTCGCCCACCGGGGCGCAGCGGCGCGCCGTCGCCGCCGCCGTGCAGGACATGATCTCCGGCGTACCGATGAGCCGCCTCGTGCAGGGCGACGTCGGCTCCGGCAAGACGCTCGTCGCCGCGGCGTGCATCTGGTTTGCACACGAAAACGACTGCCAGAGCGCCTTCATGGCGCCGACCGAGATCCTCACCGAGCAGCACGAGCACACCCTGCGCACGCTGCTCGAGCCGTTCGGCATCCGCGTCGGCCGTCTGACGGGCGCAATGACCGCGCGGCAGAAACGCGAGGTAAAAGAGGCACTCGCCGGCGGCCTGCTCGATGTCGTCGTCGGCACGCACGCGCTCATCAGCGATTCGGTGACGTTTTTCCGCCTCGGCCTCGTCATCACGGACGAGCAGCACCGCTTCGGCGTCGAGCAGCGCGCCGCGCTCGTGCGCAAGGGCGAGCAGCCGCACACGCTCGTCATGAGTGCGACGCCCATCCCGCGCACGCTGGCGCTGCTGGTGTACGGCGATCTGGACGTGTCGATCATCGACGAGCTGCCGCCCGGCCGCCAGCCGGTGCAGACCGTGTGTGTGGACGAGCGCTACCGCGCGCGGCTCAACGCCTTCATCGACAAGCTCATCGGCGAGGGACGGCAGGTGTTCGTCGTCTGCCCGAAGGTGGAGGAGACGGACGACGTCCCGTCCGATCTCAAGTCCGCCGAGGAGCACGCGCAGGCCCTGCAGCGGACGTTCCCGCAGCACCGCGTGGCCTGCATCCACGGCCGCATGAAGGCCAAGGACAAGGACGCCTGCATGGTCGCCTTCGCCGCCGGGGAGACGGACATTCTCGTCTCGACAACGGTCATTGAGGTCGGCGTGGACGTGCCGAACGCGGCGCTCATGATCATCGAAAACGCCGAGCGCTTCGGCCTTTCGCAGCTGCACCAGCTGCGCGGGCGCA
>ERZ780144.3467-NODE-3467-length-11453-cov-3.886910_pt1 | contig 11453 bp, 9 predicted proteins | sample MGYA00511380_ERZ780144 | MGnify/ENA primary metagenome ERZ780144 (study PRJEB29588, sample SAMEA1965858) | human gut metagenome | biome: human gut; feature: human-associated habitat; material: faeces | place: Denmark | collected 2008/2010 ... | reverse complement strand
ATTTGGTATGCGGTAATTCGATGCAACGAACTGAAAACGAATGTTTTGATGCAAACCAAAGCATTTCGGGCAGGTAACGGATAAGTAACGAAACTCACTGTTAAACCTGCCCGATTATGCTTTTTTATTGCTCGGAGCATATGCAGAAGAGATAATCAAATATCTGTGAACTTGATACTTGCTCTTTCCTGCGCTTCTCTTTACCTACAAATACCGAACCCTTCGGGGTCCGCCGCATGTTTTTTCCGGGGATGGCCGGAGGCCTTTACAGGTGAATCGCCGCGCCCAGGGCCGCTTCGGCGGCTTCCATGACGCCTTCGTTCATCGTCGGATGGGCGTGGATCGTGCGGGCGATCCGGTGGGCCGTGACGCCCAGCGTGCGCGCCAGCGTCGGCTCGGCCAGCATCTCGGTCACCGACGCTCCGACCATGTGCGCCCCCAGCAGGCGGTCCTCTTCGTCGAAGAGCAGTTTGACGAATCCGTCGCGGTCGCCCGCCGCCGTGGCCTTGCCCGATGCGGTGAAGGGGAAGCGGCCGGCTTTATAGGCGATGCCGCGCTCCTGCGCCTGCTGTTCGGTCATGCCGACCGACGCCACCTCGGGCTGGGTGAAGATGCACGACGGAATGGTCGTGTAGTCCACCGGCGCGGGGGCGAGTCCGCAGATGGACTCCACGCAGCAGACGGCCTCGGCCGAAGCCACGTGCGCCAGCGCCGGACCCGGCACGATGTCGCCGATGGCGTAGACGCCCGGAACGTTGGTGCGGTAGAATTCGTCCACGACGACCTTGTCGCGTTCGACGGCGACGCCCAGCTCTTCGAGGCCGATGCCTTCGATGTTGGATTGGATGCCCACGGCCGACAGCACGACATCGGCCGTCAGGGTCTCCGCGCCTTTTTTGCCCTCGATCTCCACTTCGCAAAGCCCTTCGGCGTTGACCTTCACTGCTTTCACCGTGGTCGAAGTGAGCACCGTCGCGCGCAGTTTGCGAAATGCGCGCTCCATGGTCTTCGACACCTCCTCGTCTTCGAGCGGCATCATGCGGGGCATGTATTCGACGATGGTGACCCGCACGCCCAGCGCGGCGTAGAACCACGCGAACTCGCTGCCGATGGCTCCCGAACCTACGACGATCATTGATTCGGGCAGGCGCGTGAGCGTCAGCGCCTGCCGCGACGAGATCACATGCTCGCCGTCGATGGGCATGAAGGCCATTTCGCGCGGCCTGGCTCCCGTGGCAAGGACGATGTGGTCGGCCTCGTACTCCGCCCCGTCGACGTCTATGCGCCCCGGGGCCGTGAGCCGCCCGAATCCGGGGATCAGGTCGATCTTGTTCTTGTTCAGCAGGAACCGCACGCCCTTCGACATGGTTTCAGCCACGCTGCGCGAACGCGCCACGATGGCTTCGAGGTTGGGGCGCACCTCCCCTGCAAGTTCCAGTCCGTAATGCTCCGCGTTTTTGCAGTATCCGTAGACCTGCGCGCTCTTGAGCAGCGCCTTGGTCGGGATGCAGCCCCAGTTGAGGCAGACGCCTCCCGGTTCGGCGCGCTCCACGAGCGCCGTCTTTTTCCCTAACTGCGCGGCGCGGATCGCCGCCACATAGCCTCCGGGGCCGCTGCCCACGATGATGATGTCGTACCGCATCATTTCACTACTTTTAGTATTTCACCATTGTCTTTGGCCACGGCGCGCTTCCATTTCTCGTTGTAGCCCGGGAACTGGATCTTGCCGGGAATCTGTTTCCCGTTGCCGTTGTCGACGAAATGCGCCGCAGAGCCGTCGCCGTCGAGGAACGTCAGCACGTCGCCGTGCTCGCTCTTGACGTTGCCGTCCATGTATTTCACCAGCAGGTAGTTGTTGAGCCGCTGCCAGCGGTCGAACAGCTGCTGCGCCGTCTCCACGCTCAGCTGCGTGAGGTGGCTGCGGCGTGCCTCGGGCGACATTTTTCCGACTCGGGCGTTGAGCGCCTGCACGTTGCGGAGCATGTCGTTCTCCCACTTGTCCGTGACCTTGCGGATGTCCGCGGAGATCATGTCGTAGCGCATGTAGGCGAAATTGGTCGTGCGGTTGAAGAGCCAGAACGCCGACGTGGGCGAATATTCGAGCATCGAGCCGTTGTCCTCGCGGAAACACCCGGGGACCTCCTGCGCCGAGCAGAAGATCGGCGTCAGGCACGAGGTGGCCGCGTCGTCCACGCCGAACCAAAGGATGCCCATGTCGCGCGTCACGTCGGGCCGGGCCTGCGCCACGAACCAGAATCCGGTCTGCTGCGTAGCCGTCGCGCGTTCGTTGACATAGCTCACGCCGTCCACCTCGAACTCCATCGGACGCCAGCGGTAAGGGCATGCGCTGCCGCCCGCGCCGATGTCGGCGGTCATGTCCATCGGGGTTCCCTCGTAATGGTCGCGCATGCAGTCGAAGACCGTTTTGGGCGACACTTTTTCGCGGGGCATGACCCACAGGGGCATGCGGTTCGCGGCGTTGTGGCCCATCGCATAATCCGCGTATCGGTCCATATCGTCGGCCACCGTGCGGAAGAAGGCCCACACGCGGGCTTCGCAGGCGCGCAGGGCGCCGAAGTCGAGCGGCGCATATGCGTCGCAGAAGCTGAAATCCGCATCGGGACCGTCATAATACCCCATTTCGCGGGCGAACGAAACGACGTCGGGCGCGTAAAGGCAGTTTTCGGGGTCGTTCTTCGGGAAGGTCGTGATGCGCGCCTGATTGGCGTGTGCCGAAACATATCCGTCGGGAATGCGGCGTGCGACCCATACGATGCCTTTATTGGCGTTGCCGCCCTTGCCGTCGGCCTTGTAACCCTTGCCGATCAGCTCCATGATCCACGCTTCGCCGGGATCGACGATCGAGAACGATTCCCCGCTCGACGCATAGCCGTAGGTGTTGGCCAATTCGGCGATCGTGGCGATGGCTTCGCGGGCCGTCTTCGCGCGCTGGAGCGTAATGTAAATCAGCGATCCATAGTCGATCAGTCCGGTCGAGTCGGCCAGTTCCGAACGGCCGCCGTATGTCGTTTCGCCGATGATGAGCGAATGTTCGTTCATGTTGCCGACCGTCGAGTAGGTCTCGCGCAGCTGGGGAATGTCGGTCAGGTAGCGTCCCGTGTCCCACTCGTAAACGGGCATCATGGTTCCGGCCTTGTAGTTTCCGCCGGGAGTGTGGTACAGCGCGCCGTACAGTGCGTGCGAGTCGGCGGCGTAGGAGACCATGGCCGAACCGTCGGTCGAGGCGCCCTTGGTGACGATGAAATTGGTGCAGGCCGCTGCCGCGCCGTAGGCGAATACGGCCGTTGCAGCAAGGCAATAGCGGAGTTTTTTCATAGATTTCTAAGGTTTTGATTCCAAATGTACGAAACAAATCCTAAACGGCAAAACGCCGCGCGGGTGAAAAGCGCGATTTTATTTGGATATAAGGGCGTTAAACCTTATCTTTACGTCGAATGCGAACCGGTCGTATTCCGGCCCCTCCCCCGGTGCCGGAGGATGACAACAGACTGACGACGATGAAGAAATACCTGCTTTTGCTGCTGCTCGGAACTTTCCTCTGCGCATGCAGTTCGGACGATGGCGAAGGAATCCCTTTCGTAACCGACGTGGTGATGCCCTCCGAGGCGCGGACGTTCGCCCCCGGCGACGAGGTGACCGTTTCGGCCAAAGGATTCGAAGCCGGCGACGACATCATGCTGCGCATCGCGTGGCCCCTGACCAACGCGGCGATCAGCGAAGGCTACGCCGACGGCGTCTGGGGCGTAGTGACCTCCCGCACCGAGTCGAGCATCACGTTCCTCGCTCCCGGCGGCTATCCTGCGGGTACGGCCGAGGTGAAGCTTTTCCGCCGCGGCAGAGCCATGCCGCTCGGCAGGATCTCCGTTTCCGACGGCACGCCGCCTGCGTCGTATACGCTCTACGGGGTTCGCAATGACGATACGGGCGAGGTCGCAATCAGCGAATTCGATATGCAAACGGGCGAAATCGTCCGTACCGAACGGTTCCCCGGCAGCCACTTCATCCATCCGGTGAACCGCCCCGGTTCGAACTGCATCTTCGGACTCTCGCTCGACGGCGGAAAACGGTCGGCCGCCTTCTATGACCTGACGATGCGCTATTTCAGAAATTCCGGCGGCTACCGTGTCGTGACGACCGGCGTGCTGCCCAATTCGGAAGCCGCCTACCTGTTGTGCGAAGACAATTACTGCATCATTCTGGGCATGACCGAAACCCGCACCAGCGTCGTCGTGCCGCCTTCGTGGCGGATGCCGGAGGGTATCGGCGCCGAAATGCTGACCGGCAGTCCCTTCGTGATGAACAGCGACGGCTACGTGATGCTCTCCGTGAACAACGCCGAGGGATGCTATACGCCGATGGTGTTCGGCAGGCGTTCGGCAGGCACCGAAGCGCGGCTCGGCGATCCGGTCTATGCCGACGGGATGATCCCCTTCTGGATCGTGGAATCCGCGTCCGATGCCGCCGGACCGAAACACTCCGTCTGCTGCGGCTATGCCGTGGTGAAGGACGGCGCGACGGAACTCCGGCTGTACGATCCCGCGGCGATGACCTTCGGAGAGGTGCTGGCGGCGGTGCCGGCCGCCGTACGCTCGGTAACGGCCGTGACCTTCCCCGACAGCGATATTCAGGATCGTATTTACATGCTCTGCGACTTGGGCGACGGCGGAAGCCGGGTGCAGGTCTACGACCGTGCGGCGAAGTCGCTCGACATTTTTTCCGGGACCGTTTACTGTACGGAAATCGTGCTGGTGCGCTGATCCTGCGGTAAAATAACGGCATGCAGGCCCGGAATTTTTCCGGGCTTGTTCCGTCTTGTACGAATTTTGCGTATTTTTACGCATCGAAATCAAGCTTACTATGTCTATAGCATGTCAATTATCGTTCGTGCGCAGCACGCTGCCCGAAGACGTCACGCTGGTCGCCGTGTCGAAGACCCACCCCGTGGAGGCGATACGCGAAGCCTACGACGCGGGACACCGCGTCTTCGGCGAGAGCCGTCCGCAGGAGCTGCGCGAAAAATACGAGGCGCTGCCCCAAGATATCGAGTGGCACATGATCGGCCACCTGCAGACCAACAAGATCAAATATATCGCGCCGTTCGTCTCGCTGATCCATTCGGTGGACAGCGCGCGTCTGGCCGAAGCCATCCAGCGCGAGGCCGCCAAATGCGGCCGCACGATCGAGATTCTGCTGGAGATACATGTCGCCGACGAAGAGACCAAGTCGGGCTGGGAGATCGGGGAGCTTATGCGGTATGTCGGCACGGCGCCCTTCGCCCGGATGCCCGATGTCTGCGTCCGCGGCGTGATGGGCATTGCGACCAATACCGACGACGGGGAGGTTATCCGCCGCGATTTCACGGAGCTGAAACGCTGTTTCGACCTCTTGCAGCCCTATTTCGGGGCGCGGTTCAACGTGTTGTCGATGGGCATGTCGCACGACTACCCCTTCGCCGTCGAGTGCGGGTCGAACATGGTGCGCGTCGGGTCGCTGATTTTCGGGGAGAGGGACTACGCGAAGTAAACGGAGAAGCCGTCCGTTCCGGCCGTGTAAATCCCCGGAGGCGCGCAGGAGCGGGATTATAAACGGCGGACAGCCGGAATGAAGCCTAAATTTGAAAAATGAATCGTATTATGAAGGTAGGATTTATCGGATTCGGAAATATGGCGCAGGCTCTTGCCGAAGGGTTTGCCGCGACGGGGGCGTTGAAGCCCTGCCAGATCGGCGCCTGCGCCCGCGACCGGGCCAAACTGCGGCGCAATACGGAGCCGAAAGGCTTTCTGGCTTTCGACGATGCCGCCCGTGTCGCGGAGTTCGCCGACATGGTGATCGTAGCCGTGAAACCCCATCAGGTCGAAGCGGTTTTGTCGCCTGTGAAGGAGCTGCTGGCCGGGAAAATCGTCGTTTCGGTGGCTGCCGGCATGACGTTCGGAAAGTACGAAACCATACTTGCGCCCGGAACGCACCATCTCAGTACGGTTCCCAACACGCCGGTCGCCGTCGGCGAGGGAATCGTTGTCTGCGAACGCCTCCACTCGCTCTCCGATGCCGAGTGGAAAGAGACGGAGCGGCTGTTTTCGCACGTCGGGCTGGTGATGCAGGTCGATACTCCCCTGCTGGGACTTGCCGGGACGATCTGCGGCTGCGGTCCCGCATTCGTGGCGATGTTCATCGAAGCGCTCGCCGACGCCGCCGTCAAACACGGCATCGCACGCGCCGACGCCTACCGCATGGTCAGCCAGATGGTCGTCGGCACGGGCAAATTGCAGCTGGCGACGGGACAGCATCCCGGCGCGATGAAGGATGCGGTTTGTTCGCCCGGCGGCACGACGATCGTCGGCGTCGCCGAACTCGAACGCAAAGGTTTCCGCGGCGCGGTGATCGACGCCGTGGACGCGATTCAGAACAAAAAGTAATCGGATTTTATCTAAAAAAGCCCGGACCGGACGTCCGGGCTTTTTTGTCTGTCATGTCAGTGTGCAGGAGCGCCGCGGAGGACGTGTCGTGCGCGTTCGACCGGACTTGGATGCCGGCGCTTGTCTTGTGACTGCGGCGGGGGTATGTCCGGAGCGGACGTTACTTTGCGGTACGCGGGTTTGCGACCGAGTCGCGGACGATCCTTTCAGGCGGCAGTTGCAACTGCGTCCGGCAGCGTACCTCCTCCCGGATGCTCTCCAGCAGCAGCCTGACGGCCGTTTTTCCGATCTCTTCGACGGGTTGGCCGATACGGGTTATGGCCGGAACCAGAAAATCCAGATAGGGATTGTCGTCGAACGACACCACGGAAATATCTTCGGGGATCCGCAAACCCGATTCGCGGATGGCTTTGACCGCGCCGAGCAGGATCGTATTGCTCAGGGCGAATATCGCCGTGGGACGGTCGGGACCGTCCACGGCGAGCTTGGTCTGCCGGTAGCCGTTCTCCAGCGAGAATGCGTCGCCGGTTATGATGGCTTCCTCCTGCAGTCCCGCTTGTCGGAGCGCGTCGAGATAACCCTGCACGCGCCGGCGGTTCGGCATCGAATGGGGAACTCCCTGTATGCAGGCGATTCTGCGGTGTCCGCTCTGCAGCAGAATCCGGGTTGCCTCCACGCCTCCGCGGTAGTTGTCGGTGCAGACGTACGGCAGCGAGGTTCGCTCGAAACTGCGGTCCACCAGCATGACGGGCACCGAGCGGTCCACCTTTTCGAGGTGGTCGGGCGTCCGGCCGCACGGAACGGCCACGATGCCGTCCACCCGGCGCGAAAGCATCGTCCGGATGCCCTCCTGCTCGTTTTCTTCGTTCTCCATGGTATCGACCACCATTACCGTATATCCGTGGCTGCGGGCTTCCCGGATGATGGCGCTGGCGATGTCGGCGAAATAGGGGTTCGACACCTGCGGAATCAGTAAGCCCAGCGTATTGGTGCGCTTCATGCGCAGTCCTTTCGCCAGAAGGCTCGGCGTGTAGTCGCACCGTCTGGCTTCGGCGAGGATCAGCTCGACGGTTTTCCGGCTGATGCGGTATTTCTCCGCCTGTCCGTTCAGCACCCGCGAAACGGTCGATATGGCGAATCCGGTCCGTTTGGATATGGTGACCAGCGTCTCTTTCATGCGGCGTTCTGTTATATTATTTTATGGCTGCCGGAACCCGTATGGCTGCCGGAACCCGTATGGCTGCCGGCCCCGTTTCCGGTCCTTCCGGTCTGCTCCCCGGTCTGCTCCCCGGTCTGCTCTCCGGTCTGTCCTCGGTCTGCTCTTTAACCCGCTCTCCGACCTGCTTCCCGACCTGCTTTTCAACCGGCTCTCCGGCCGGCAGTCCCGCCTGCCCGAATAGGCCGGTGCGTATTGTTGCCCGGTTTTTGTTCCGAGCAAAAGTAGCCATTTTTTCGGATGCGGCAAGAAAATAATGATAGGCATATGAAAAAATACCATAAAAAAGCTTGCAATTTTCTTTTATTGTCTTTATACTTGCATATGCGATTGCACAAACGATTGCGCAATACCTGATATTGATAATCTGAAATTATAACCTATGGAAAAAATTGTGATTGTCGGCAGCGCCAATACCGACCTGATCGTCCGGGCCGACCGGATTCCGTCACCCGGCGAGACCGTTCTCGGCGGCGAATTCCGGATCGTTTCCGGCGGCAAAGGCGCCAATCAGGCCGTCGCCGTCGCGCGGCTGGGCGGCGACGCCCTTTTCGTGGCGCGTATCGGGACCGACCTTTTCGGAGATGAACTGATGGCCCGCTACACCGCGGAAAAGATGGATACTTCGCATGTCGTCCGCGATTCGCAGGCCCCTACGGGTGTGGCGCTCATCACGGTCGATAATTCGGCCGAAAACTGCATCGTCGTGGCTCCCGGTGCGAATGCGCGGCTTTCCAGAAAGGATATCGACGACGTCCGGCCCGAACTGGCGAAGGCCGGCTATCTGCTGATCCAGCTCGAAATACCGCTCGAAACCGTGGAATACGCGATACAGACCGCCGCCGAATTGGGCGTGAGGGTGATTCTCAATCCGGCGCCTGCGGCGCAGATCGACGAAAAGTACCTGAAATACGTCTACCTCCTTACGCCCAACGAGTCGGAGTGCGCCCTGCTTACGGGACGTCCCGTACTGAACGGAACGGATGCGGCAGCCGCAGCGGAGACGCTGTTGAACAAGGGGGTGAAGAACGTGATCGTCACCTGCGGTTCGCGCGGCGCGCTCGTGAAAAATGCCGATACCTGCGCCGTGGTGCCCGCATGCCGTGTTTCGGCGGTCGATACGACCGCGGCGGGCGACGTTTTCAACGGGGCGCTGACCGTAGCGCTGGCGGAAGGCTTGCCGCTCTTGGACGCCGCGCGCTTCGCCACCCACGCCGCCGCCCTCTCGGTGACCCGCATCGGGGCGCAAAGCTCGATTCCGACGCGCCGCGAAGTGGACGACGCCCGTTTTGCGAATAACGGCCGATCCGCCGACCGAATGACAACCCTTTAAAACTTCGAATATGTTTGTAGTAAACGATTATGCGACGGCCGTGATACTCTGCATTGTCACGATGTTGTGCTGGGGCTCGTGGGGCAACACCCAGAAACTGGCAGGCAGGACATGGCGTTATGAACTCTTCTACTGGGACTATGTCGTCGGCATGCTCCTTTTTTCGCTGATCCTCTGCTTTACGCTGGGCAGCATCGGCAGCGAAGGGCGTCCCTTCCTCGAAGATCTCGCGCAGGCTGCGCCCAAAGCCCTCGGCAGCGTACTGCTCGGCGGCGTCATCTTCAACGCCTCGAACATCCTGCTTTCCGCCTCCGTGTCGCTGGCCGGACTGGCCGTCGCCTTTCCGCTGGGCGTGGGTCTGGCGTTGGTGCTGGGCGTGGTCATCAATTACTTGGGAGCGCCGAAGGGCGACCCCGTCATTCTGTTCCTCGGCGTGGCGCTGATCGTCATCGCCATCGTCTGCAACGGAATCGCTTCGGGACGGGTCCGGAAGGAGCCGGGTTCCTCGGCGCAAAACCGCAAAGGCATTCTGCTGGCGGTGCTGGCCGGCGTCCTGATGTCGTTTTTCTACCGCTTCGTGGCCGCGGCGATGGACCTCGACAACTTCGAATCCCCCACCCCCGGCATGCTGACGCCCTATTCGGCGATCTTCATCTTCTCGGTGGGCGTTCTGCTGAGCAACTTCGTTTTCAACACGCTCGTCATGAAACGGCCCTTCGTCGGTACGCCGGTCGGTTACGACGCCTATTTCAAAGGCTCGGCCCGCACCCATTTGGTCGGGATGCTGGGCGGCGCGGTCTGGTGTCTGGGTACGGCGTTCAGCTATATCGCCGCAGGTAAGGCCGGGGCCGCCATTTCCTATGCGCTGGGACAGGGTGCGCCGATGGTTGCCGCGGTCTGGGGCGTCTTCGTCTGGAAGGAGTTCCGGGGCGCGGGCCGCTCGGTGGGCTGGCTGCTGGCGGTCATGTTCCTCTTCTTTATTCTCGGTCTGGCATGTATCATTCTCTCCGGAGGCAACTGAATAACCTGAAACGATGAAGAAACTTTTGATTCTGGCGGCGCTTGCCGCCCTCTGTACGCCGGCGGGCCGGGCGCAGCAGACGCCCGCCGCACCCCTGCGGGTGATTTTCGATACCGACATGGGCAACGACGTGGATGATCCGCTGGCGCTCGATATGCTTTACAAGGCGGTGGACCGGGGTGAAATCATCCTGCTCGGCATCCTCAGCAGCAAGGATACCGAATTCTCGCCCCGCTATATAGATATGATGAATACGTGGTACGGCTATCCCGAAATTCCGGTCGGAAGGGTCCGTGACGGCGTGGTGCTCAAACGCGACGACTACGCGCGCGCCGTCTGCGAGTCGGGACTTTTCCCCCGCAGCCGCAGGGACCGGGACTACGGCGATCCCGTAACCCTTTACCGTCGCCTGCTGGCCGAGAGTCCCGACAGCTCGGTCGTGGTCGTCTCCGTCGGTTTCTCGACCAATCTCGGCCGCCTGCTGGAGAGCCGGGGCGATCGGTATTCGCCGCTGGACGGCATCGAACTGGTGAAGCGCAAGGTGAAGTTCTGTTCGGTGATGGGCGGAAGCTTCGGCGACAAGCCCCGCGCCGAATACAATATCGTGAACGACATCTCCAACGCCAAGCGGCTTTTCGCGCTCTGTCCCGTACCCGTCGCGGTCGTGTCGCTCGAACTGGGCAAGACGGTGAATTATCCCGGAGCCAGCATCGAAACCGATTTTGCGTGGGCCGGAAAGCACCCGATGGTCGAGGGCTACAAAGCCTACCGCAAGATGCCTTACGACCGTCCTACATGGGACATGATGTCGGTGCTCTATGTCCTGCGTCCCGAAATGTTCGGGGTGTCCGAACCGGGAATCATCTGCGTGGACGATCAGGGATACACCTATTTCACGCTGACGCCGCGCGGAAAGCATACGGTGCTCACCCTGACGCCCGGACAGCAGGATGCCGTGCTGCGATTCTTCGTGCGGGAGCTGTCTTCGAAGCCTGCGAAGTACAGGTAGACACCCCTGCGGTTCGGGAGACGGCTCCTTGGGGCGCGGTCTTTTGACGAAATAAGCCGGAGTCCGAGACTCCGGCTTATTTCGTGTCCGGGGCTTGGGTCCCCGTATGCGGTACGCCGCCCTACCTCACCCGCAGCGAGCGGCCGATGCGCAGCACCGTGGTCGATTTGATATTGTTCATGCGGCAGATGTTGTTTACCGTCGTGCCGTATCTGCGGGCTATTGCGCCCAGCGTATCGCCCGACTTGATGCGGTGATACTTCATGGCGGCCTTTTCGGCGGCCTCCTTCTTGTCCTGCTCCTCGTTGGCGATCTCGTCGTCGAAGTCCTGCCCCGCGTTCGAATAGATGCTGAAGAACGATTTCTTCAGCAGGAACGTTTCGCGGCTCAGGATGCCGTTCTTGAAGTCGATCAGCCGTTCGGGGTCGAACGACTGG
>ERZ780144.3465-NODE-3465-length-11459-cov-4.471238_pt1 | contig 11459 bp, 11 predicted proteins | sample MGYA00511380_ERZ780144 | MGnify/ENA primary metagenome ERZ780144 (study PRJEB29588, sample SAMEA1965858) | human gut metagenome | biome: human gut; feature: human-associated habitat; material: faeces | place: Denmark | collected 2008/2010 ... | reverse complement strand
CGAGGATAAGATATAACAGTTAATAAATGTTATGAATTAAGTCAAATCAAAACTGAAATTTATTTTGGCAAATCATCTTCCGCTTTAAAATTCACATTACTGTCATCGATCGAGATTGTGATCGTGTAGTTATAGATTATACCATCTTCTGTTTCCAGCTTAAATGTTACCGCACCACCTCCGAGATACTGAAAATCAGGTTCGTCAGACATTCTTGCATATGTGCCATACTGTTGAAAGTATCCGTCTGCATCAAAGAACGCAACATTGCTTGTTTGCTCCTTATCGTTCCGGAAGAGTACTGCACCAACACGGTCACTAGCATGATCTGGAATTAAAACACAGTCTATGTATTCCCAATCTGTTTCTTGCACAAGAGAGAACATCGACACAATATCTTGTTCAGACCAGATTTTTCCTCCATTCAGATTACTGATATCTGTATTCTGAACCGGATTGCTGGCAGAATCTGATGTTTCTGGCATGGCGTCTTTGCTGCTACAGGCGGACATTCCTAATACACAAACCGTCATGAAAATAAAAAGCAATGCTCTCTTCATATGAACACCTCCTCAAATCCCGATTGTTCTAATCTTTTTTACGCCCACCTTCTTGCCCTTCGGACAAGAAGCATCCCTCGCTCTAAAGAGCTCGGTCAATTCCGATTTTTCCACGTAAAAAAGGATGTGCCTTTTGGTGTAATAGGGCATTCCAGGGAATTTCCTATTACACGAGAAATTGCTCTCTCATCACAGTTCACACATTATGCAAACTGCAATCCCATCTCGCACAATCTAATTATATCGCAACTTTATTATCTCCGTTTATCCATTTATAGTCAAATACTATCATCAAATCGCCAAAATGGACAGCGCTTGCCAATACACTGATTGTTCTGAGCATAATGCGTACACTGGACTTCTGTGCATTCCATTTCGATTCCAAAATGCGTTTTTACAAAATCAACCGCCGCCAGAATCGCCAGATAAGAATCTCTTTTACAACACCTCGGACCGCCGGTGCGCGAAATCGCTTCCAGTGCTTTTGATGTCATCTGATTCGAAAGTCCCCAGGATTCCTCCGTCAGTGGCGTCGCCCCAGACAAGATAGATACAAACATACCTGCGCTGATTCCCGCTCCGCAGGCACCCCAGAATCCGCAGGTTCCCCCTGGAACGGCTTTCCCACGGTTCAGCATTTCCATCACAGATTCCCGCAGATTAATAGCACCTCCCGCATTTTTATATGCAGTAAGCAGCGCCGCTCCCACCATGACATGATGCTCCGGTCCATGCATATGGCAAAACGGTGCATCCATCATCTTCCGGACAATCTCGATCGGATTTCTGGATGTTTCGTCTATACACAGGGAAAGAATGGTGTCCAGTCCCTTCGTATGACAATCATTACAAACATAATGCCCGTTCTGGCATCTGGTCTTGCTCAATTCTTTTTTATGACATAATTCGCACTCCATCCATTCATCCTGTTCCAGATAAATAAGAGGTGCTTTACAGACAATACATTCTTCTTGCATGGGATTTCCATCTCCTTTACATTCATTTCCCGACCAGCGCGTTGAGTTTCTCCACTATATCCATACTTCCCGACCGGAAACCTTCCAGATCGAGTGTAATGTACAGAAATCCCATTTCTTTTAATGTCCTGCAGATCGTCTCCCGCTCGGCAATCGCTTTTTCAAATTTATCCGCATCCACCTCGATCCGGACAATATCGCCATGCAGGCGCAGGCGCACATTTCCGCCAAACACGCTTCGAAGATAATCTTCGCCTTTCTCAATCCGCTTCAAAACTTCCATGTCAAAGGAAGTTCCATATGGAAGGCGGGTCGCCATACATGGCATGGACGGACGGGATGCAACGGAAATTCCTAAGTCAGCCGCAAATGCCTTGACATCCTTTTTCTCCAGTCCGCACTGTGCAAGTGGACTGACGACACCCAGCTCACGGAGTGCCTGGATACCCGGGCGGTACACATGCAGGTCGCTCTCATTGGTTCCATCCATCACGCACGGAATCCCCTCTTCTTTTGCAAAATCCAGAAGTGTCGCGAACAGGTGATGTTTGCAGATATAACAGCGGTTGACCGGATTCGTCCGGATGGCTTCCAGCTCCATCTCATTGACCTGGATAATTTTATGGATCGCGCCCAGCTCCTTTGCCACCCGCTCCGCGATCTCCAGATCACAGGCTGGGTGCAGCATGGTGTGAAATGTCACGGCATAAACCGGCATTCCCGTCTTCTTCGCCGTATCACACGCCAGCTTGAGAATCAGGCTGCTGTCCACACCGCCCGAAAAGGCGACACAGACCGGTGCTTTCGCTTTTTCTGCCATGAAATGTTTTAAAGCTTCTCTTTTTTCTGTCTCTGATATCATTGGTTTATTTTCCATGGTTCTTGATTCTCCTCTTAATTATCTAACGAGAATGCACTGTGCCGTTTTTCAATCTCAAAAGTGCCTACTGTAAACTAATACTTCCGTCTTCCATTACTCCGTGGAATACTTCCATGAAGCACTTCCCCGTCTCCCGGCAGATCGCGCGCACGCTCTCATACTCCGGATAGCACGTATCCACACCGCCGCGCTTGCAGATTTTTACCTTTGCTGCCCCGTAACGGGTCTGGATCTCCTTTACTTCCCGTGGCAGTATCGTCCTCTCTACTGGATAACGGCGCACACCGATCGTGGTCGTACAGGAGAATACAAGCTGTTCTAATTCTTCCTGTTTTTCTGCCGTTGTCAGTACATGAAGCACATACGCCGGACGGTTTTTCTTCATATATGCCGGTGTGTACCACACATCTCTGGCGCCCGCTTCCAGAAGCACCTCCATCGCATATCCCAGCGCCTCGCCAGTGCAGTCGTCCAGGTTTGCCTCCATGACCCACATGGAGCTCTCGTCGTGACCGTCTTTTCCGGTTTCTACTTCCACCGTTTTATCCGTCAGAAGCATCGCCCGCAGGATATTCGCGTGCGCGAAATCCTTATTTCCGGCGCCGATACCGATCTTTTCGATCTGGTACTTCTTCGGAAGCGCCGCTTCTGTCCGGAATGCCGCCGCGATCGCCGCGCCGGTCGGCGTTACCATCTCTCCTTCGACATCCCGAAGCGTCAGTTCCAAGCCCTGTGCCGCTGCGATATTTGCCGTCGCCGGAACCGGAACCGGCATTAAACCGTGCTGGCAGCGCGCAAATCCATGACCTTCGGAAAGCGGCGATACCACCACGCGGTGGATTCCCAGATCCTCCAGGCAGAATGCCGCACTGATAACATCCACAATCGAGTCAATTGCACCGACTTCATGGAAATGAACCTCGCTGACCGGGATTCCGTGTGCTTTCGACTCTGCCCCCGCCACAATCTCAAACATCCGGCGCGCCAGGTTTTTAACACGGTCAGATGCATCCAGACGATCGATGATCTCGAAAATGTCATGGATGTTGCGGTGGACGTGAGGATGCATATGATCGTGGGTGTGAGCGTGATCATGGCTGTGCTCATGGTCGTGGGTGTGAGCGTGATCATGGCTGTGCTCATGGTCGTGAGTGTGTTCATGATCGTGATGATGCTCATGGTCGTGTTCATCATGGCTATGTTCGTGCTCATGACCATGTTCGTGGTCATGATGATGCTCTTCTTCCTCTAAATGTACATCGAAATCATACGCATCGATTCCACATTTCTTCGTCCGCCCAAAATGCAGATGATACCCGGATACGCCCAGACTGTCCAGTGCCCGTACCAGTTTTTCCCGGCTTGCTCCAAGATCCAACAGTGCGCCAACCGTCATATCTCCACTGATTCCAGACGCACAATCCAGATATAAGATTTTCTCATCCATTTTTACTTCTCCCTCTACTTTTCTCATTTTATTGATACATTTCCGTTTTTCGCTTTTATGCAATTATCACAAACCACTATCACTCTGCCGTCTTCTTCGGCTCCCTCACCGCCAGGCGGTTGATCTGCGCCGCCAGATATGCTGCGCCGTAGCCGTTATCTATATTTACAACCGAAATGCCGTTCGCACAGGAATTAATCATCGTGATCAATGCCGACAGTCCATGAAAACTTGCACCATAGCCGACCGAGGTCGGAACCGCAATGACCGGATTTTCCACCAGCCCGGCGACAACTGTGCCAAGCGCGCCTTCCATTCCGGCCACCGCAATCACGCAGTTTGCCCGCGCAATCGCCTCGCGTTTGGATAAAAGGCGATGGATGCCCGCCACCCCTATATCATAGTAGCGCTCCACGCGGCAGCCGAAAAATTCTGCCGTTTTGGCAGCTTCCTCCGCAACCGGGATATCCGCGGTTCCGCCTGTGCAGACTGCCACCAGCCCTTCCAGCTTCCACGGTGTCTCCGATGATTTTCTCGCCTGCAAAATTTTTGAAACCGGATCGTATTCTATCTCCGGGATGCGCGCCCGCACTAGATTCCACTGCTCCGGCGTCGCCCGCGTTCCGAGTACTTCCCCATTTTCCCGGTACAGCGTCTCGAAAATATCCGCCAGATAGGCATCCGGCTTTCCTTGGCAGAACACCGTCTCTGGGAATCCCGAACGCAATTTCCGGTGCAGATCCAGCTTCGCATACCCTAAATCTTCGTAAGGAAGATTCTTGAACGCGTTCTCCGCTTCCTCAATACTCGTATCCCCCCGTTTTACCTCTTCCAACAGCTTCCGAACATCCATTTCTTCCTCATTTCTCCTTGTCAAATCCCGATTTTCTCTGTCAATATGTGAACCGGCTAAACTGCTGCCATCTTTTCCTGCAATGCCTTTAAATCAATCCGCCGCGTGCAAATCCGCTTCAAAAGAGATTCCGAATGGCTCACAATCACCATTCCCAGCTCCCGCTCCTTTGCCTCATGCAAAAGCGCCTGCCAGATCTGGCTCTGGGTCACTGCGTCAAACATCGCGGTGATCTCATCCGCCAGCAGATACCGCGGATTTGTCGCCAGCGCTCTGGCAATACAGAACCGCTGCAGTTCGCCGCCGGAAAGCTCCGATGGAAACCGATCCAGCCATTCTTCCCGGATGCCAAGCCGTCCCCGGCTCTCCCCATCCACCTGACCGCCCTCACTGAGAACCTGGCGCATCCGCCAGCGTGGGTTGAGCGCCTGCTCCGGGTGCTGCCAGATTAACTGCACCGGCATACAGCCCCGGATATTCTCAATTGGTATGCTGTCAATCTCTACCGTTCCCGCCTCCGGTCTCTCATATCCCGCCAGCAGGCGGCACAGCGTCGTTTTTCCATATCCGCTCGGCGCCACCAGACCCACGCGCTCTCCTGGCTCAATTTTCAGGGAAATACGCGTCAGCACGTAGCGCCCTCCATTTTCATACGAAAAAGATAGGTTTTCTGCCTTTAGTGACATCTCATTCTCCTCCAAAAAATTCATGTTCCGGCAGTGCCCGGTAGAGCGCCTGCGTGTATGGCTCTTTCAGATTCCGTCCCTCCCGGAAGTTCTCCGGCTTTACTTCCTCCAGAATCGTCCCGTCATAAAACACCAGAATCCGGTCCGCCATCTCAATCGCCAGTTCCAGATCATGAGTAATCAGAAGCACCGCTGCCCCGTCCTGTGCCATCTCTTTTAAATGACGGATCACATGGCGCGCGGTCATCGCCTCCAGCCCCGGTGTCGGTTCATCCGCCACAATCAGCCTCGGCTCCTGCATCAGTGCCGCTGCCATCAGAACGCGCCGCGCCATGCCGCCCGACAGCTCAAATGGATAACATTTTTCCACTGATTCATCCAGCCCGTACCGCTTCAAAAGCTGGCGGCATTTTGCCCGCGTCGCTTCATCTTTTCTGCCGCCACAGATCTGATCCCCGACCCGCATCAACGGATCGAGGTAGGAAACCCCCTGCGGAATCAGGGAAATCCCATTGCCCCGCAGCCCGGCAAGCCGCGTCTCATCCAGGACCTCTCCCTGATAGAAAATTTTTCCTTCCATCCGGCAGTTGTACGGCAAGATTCCCAGAATCGCGTGCGCCAGCAGGCTTTTTCCCGAACCACTCGCCCCGACCACCGCCGTCAGCTCCCCACTGAAAAGTTTGCAGGAAAGATCGTGGAGCGGATGGAGTTCGCGCCGTCTAAGCCCACGCGCGTACTGCGTAAAATATAAGTTTAGATTTTGAATTTTCAATATCGGCTTTTCCATGGAATCACGATTTTCACGCAATCTCCGTTCTTTGAGAACGTCTGTCTGTTCCAAATCTGATAGCCGCATCGTTTTTGATTGTTTTTGTCTTAATCGCATCATTTTATCAAAATATATGTTTTTCTGCCTCATTCCCAGCATCCTCTACTCATGCGCGCTCCCCGGATCCATCAGCCGCCCCAGGCTCTGCCCGATCGCCTGAAATCCCAGCGTTACCAGCACCAGTGCCGCGCCCGGAAAGAGCGCCAGCCACCATTTTCCGGTGCTCAGATACGACATGCTCTCCGAGAGGATCACGCCAATCGCCGGCTTCTCCGGCGGAGGAAAGACCGAAGCCCAGAAAGGTCACGCCCGCCTCATGAAGAATCGCATGGGGAAAGAGAAGAATTAACCCGGTCACAAATTGCCGCGATACCTGCGGGACGATGTGGTTCCAGGCAATCCACCAGGGCTTTTTCCCCAGTTTTTCGGAGATCCGCACATACGGACTTTCCCGGATCTGTAAGATTTCCGCCCGCAAAAGCCTCGCCAGCGACGCCCAGTGCGTCAGGGCAATCCCGGCTGCCACACCCCGGAATCCCTTTCCCAGACTGTAGGAAATCAGGATCAGGAGAAGCATGTGCGGGATTCCCATTACCAGATTAATCAGCCCGCATACCAATGAATCCATCAGTCCCCCGCCAAGCGACGCCAGCAATGCAAGCGCCAATGCCACTGCGGCGCTGATCGCCGCGGTCAGGAGGCCCAGCCGGATGCTTAAAGAAAGCCCCGCAACCGTCCGTTTCAGCATATCCCGCCCCATCCAGTCGGTTCCAAACAGCCCGTCGGTTCCCGGAGGCAGATTTTTTCTCGCAAAATCGACCTGCTGTGCAGCATCCTCCCAGACGATTCCAAGCACTGTCACCAGAATCAGGAAAAGGAGGGAAATTCCCAGCAGCCAGAGTGTTTTCTTTCTCATGCCCTGCCTCCTTTCCTAAGTCTCGGATCGACCAGCCGGTACAGCCCATCCGCCGCTGCATTTCCTGCAAATACAAGCACGGCACTGATGAGTGTAATTCCCAGCAGAAGCGGGATATCGCTTCCCAGCCCCGCCGTGACCGCCGCCTGTCCGAGTCCCGGATAGGAAAAGACCTGTTCCACCAGCACCGAACCGCCGAAAATCTCGCTGATCGAGCCAAATTGCAGCGTAATTACCGGGAGAAGCAGGTTGCGGAGTCCATGCCGGAAAATCAGCCGCCAGCCGCTCTCGCCCCGCGCCCGCGCATAGAGTACGTAATCACTTTCCAGAATCTCAATCACTTTTTCGCGCGTGTGCATCGCAATCGAAGAAATCCCTGTCAGTCCCAGCGTACACGCCGGCAGAAATGCGTGATACAGGCGATCCGCCAGGCTGACCTCGTCCGCCGCCATTCCCACCGGGACACTGAACCCGATTGGGAAGATGGGAAACTGCACTGTAAAGAGAAGCAGCAGCACCAGCGCCAGCCAGAAGGACGGCGTTCCCGCGATCACGATGCAATAGCCCGTAATCAGGCGATCCACCCACTTGCCCCGTTTTGCCGCCGCTGCAATTCCTAAAAATATCCCCACGATTCCCGAAAACAGCCACGCAGACAGAAGGAGCCACACTGACGCAGACGCCTTTTCCGCGATCACCTCCAGCACCGGTCTGCGATACAGAAGGGAAATGCCAAAATCACCATGACAGATGCCCGAAATCCAGCTAAAGAAGCGCTTCCAGACCGGCACACCAACGCCCCAGTACGCCTCCAGCTTCTCGATCTGCTCCGGCGCCATCGAGCCGAGCGCCGTCTGCCCGACATTCGTCTGCAGCGGATCGACCGGAGACATCGACACCAGCAGAAACGATACCAGACTGACTGCCAAAAGCAGCAGAATCAGGTGCAGCAGACTGCGCCCAAACCATTTCATCCTACTCATAGTACCACCGATCGACATTGTTGACGATGGACCAGCCGTGACCGTGCGGATGCACCTTCTGCTCTGCGACATGAAGCCCGTCTCTCACCCAGTACAGATGATCGACATTCACCAGCCAGATCCACGGAAGATCACCCTCGGCTGAAACGCCCGTCTCGCCGTCCCACTGCGCCTTTTTCCACAATTCATACGAACTTTCCAGATCCGGTGCTGCCAGGGCCTCATCCATATAAGCGTCCACGGTCTCATTCGCATACGGCGAATATTCTGCCAGCCCCGTATCTGCCTTTGTATGGTAAATATTATAAAATTCCATCGGCGTGTGCGCGCCCCAGCCCCAGAGAAGCGGCTGCGACTGTGCCTCGTCATACGCAGTATCCCAGCCGGTGCCGCGGATCGATGCGTCAATTCCAATCTCTTTTAACTGCTGCGCCGTATCGGCTGCCAGCGCCTGACGCACCGAATCCCCGGTCGGATAGAGAAATTCCAGAATGGCTTTCACTCCATCCTTTTCGCGGATGCCGTCGGCATTTTTCTTCCATCCCGCCGCATCCAGCATCTCTTCCGCCTTCTCCACATCATAGGAAATGTTCTCCATTTCATCGTTGTACCACGGCATCTTGTCACAGACACTATATGCCGGGCTGCCGTAACCATTTAACACATGATCGATCATTTCCTGCCGGTCAATCGCCAGGTTGAGCGCCCGGCGCACCTGCACATCCGCGGTAAAATCATTGCCGATTTTTACGCCATCCTCCCGTACCGTCTCCGGAACCGCCGGGAGGTTAAATCCACGGTTGTCCACCGTCTCACAGTCCAAAAGACTGAATTCTGGAACCGACTGGTCTGCATAGGACGCCGCCGTGTACGCCACATCCACCTGCCCGGCGCGCACCGCCGCAAATGCCGCATCCTCTTCCATAAAGAGAATCGTGACCTGCCGCATCTTCGGCACATCCCCATAATAATCCGGGTTGGCTTCCAGAATCACCTGCTGCCCCTTGTCCCACTGTTTCAGGATATATCGCCCGGAACCGATCGGATGTGTGCCGTAATCCGTTCCATATGCATGCTCCGGCACAATTCCCGTCACCGCCATCGTGTATGACCAGATAGCAAACGGACGTTCCATCTCAAACACAACCGTCACATCATCGATCGCCTCCGCCTGTTTCAGCATTGAAAAATCGTTGACGGAACTCGTCTCTTTCAATGTGTTATAAGTGAATGCCACATCCTCCGCGGTCAGCGCCTCGCCATCCGTGAATTTCGCATCGTCGCGGATCGTTACCGTCCATGTCATTCCATCCTCGGAGGTCTCCACATCTGTCGCCAGATCATACCCGATACTCAAATCTGCTTCTGTCACCGTCAGGGTGCTCTGGATCAGCGGTTCATGCATATGCTCGCCCGCGCCCCAGCCATATGCCGGATCAAAGCCCGCCTCCGGCTCTGAAGTCGGCGGCATCGCGATAATAACGCTTGTTTGGGTATTTTCCGTCTGTTCTGCGCCGGAACCGCCTTTCCGCGCCTGATTTCCAGCGTTTCCGCATCCGGAAAGCATGACTGCCGCCGCTAAGGCAGTGACGCCAAGTGCCCTGGCTTCTCCGAACACCTTTCCAATGATTTTGCCTGTATTTTCTCGTTTTTTCATATTTTCTGTTGTACCCCTATATTTTTCTTTATGAAACAAAAGGATATCAGAAAAGTGCGATCCCTGCTGAACCGCTGTACCTTCCTGGTATCCTTCTCCATTTTTCTTATTTATCTCAGTTAAAAAAGAATGTGCTTTGGCACATTCTCGCGCCGAGCGCGGCCGCTTGCGACATGTTTCTTCTTCGCGCGAGTGCGCATCCCGCGGAGCATTTTTGTTTCATAGGACGTAATTTCCTATGAAACGAGAAGACTCCCACCTCTTTAGGTGGTGAGTCCTGATTCCTATTTTTTCGTTCCCCCGCTTCTGCAAGGCAGCATCTGCTTGTGCAGCGCTGTTTTCTTTTTCTTATATACATTTAGACTCATTTTAGATGTCTGTTATCTTATTATTATTCCGTCGGCGTCGTCTTTCTCACATTTGTCTCCAGGAAACGGTTATATCCGAGCCAGCCCGGATTCTCCCCGCCGCTCTTTAAGACTTCCAGCATCGTCTCCATCTTCGCATCGGTATTGTCCGCGAAATTCAATGCCAGCGCCTCCAGAAGCGCCGGTTTCTTCGGGGAACCGTACTCTAATTCGCCGTGGTGCGCAAGGATGCAGTGCTTTAACTCCGCCGCTGTCTTTGCCGGGAATCCCGGAATCTCCTTAATACGGTCTGCAACCATCATCGTGCCGATCACGATATGACCTAAGAGCTGACCGTCGTCCGTATAATCATTTTCCGGAAATGCGGATAATTCCTGCACTTTTCCGATGTCGTGGAACAGCGCCGCCGTCAGAAGCAGATCGCGGTTCAGCGCCGGATATGACTTCGTGTAGAAATCACAGAGTTTCATAACACTTAACGTATGTTCCAAAAGTCCGCCCACAAAACCATGATGCACACTCTTCGCCGCCGAATGGAAGCAGAATTTCTTCACAAATGCCTTATCTTCCAGGAAATAGCTGGATGCCAGCTTTTTCAGGTACGGATTCTGGAAAGACTGCACCAGAGCCGTCAGCTCCTGATACATTATCTTGATATCCTTTGAGCTGACCGGAAGGTAATCGCTCTCCTGATACTCGCCCTCGTCCGCCTTGCGTATGCGCTTGATATTTAACTGGTTGGAACCCTGGAAAACCGTCACATCGCCGTCCACATAGACGTACTGCAGCGGCTCAAAATCATTGATGCCCGGGGAACTTAAATCCCAGATTTTGCAGTCTACCGTGCCTGTTTTATCCTGAAGCAGCACGGAAGCGTACTCTTTTCCGTTTTTCGTCACCGCGTGCTGTTTCGTCTTACATAAATATACGTCCGAGACTCTCATCCCTTCCCGGAACTGTTCAATATATCTCATTCTGCCTATATCCTCCTGAATTTCTATCTGGCGCGCAGAGATACCAAAAATGGAATTTCCGTGTATCCGTCGCGCCCTTTCCGCATCACATTTACCGATACAGACACGCCGCTCGCGGAATTTTCAATCTGCGCCTGGAGATCTTTGAAACTTCCGATCTCCTTTGTGCCAAATTTCACAATAATATCGCCGGGCTGGATGCCAGCGTCATATGCCGGGCTGCCGGAGACTGCCTCCGTCACGTAAACGCCCGCCGGAATGCCGCTCCCCTGCATCGCACGGCTCACATCCTGTCCCAGGATGCCCAGATATGCCGCCGAAACGCCCTT
>ERZ780144.3449-NODE-3449-length-11506-cov-3.128460_pt1 | contig 11506 bp, 9 predicted proteins | sample MGYA00511380_ERZ780144 | MGnify/ENA primary metagenome ERZ780144 (study PRJEB29588, sample SAMEA1965858) | human gut metagenome | biome: human gut; feature: human-associated habitat; material: faeces | place: Denmark | collected 2008/2010 ... | reverse complement strand
CAGCGCTTTCCAGATTAAACTCAACAGAACCATTTCCCGGTTCTACGGTTACCTGACAGTCACTGGATTCCAGTGTTCCTGCCATGGCCGGTTTCTTAATCTCCATCTTTATTTCCTCCTGTTTTTAATGATGTCTTTTCAACATCTTTTTGTTACCCCCCGCATCTGTGAAATAATCATTTTCAAACGGGTACTGCCACACATTTTCCAGATCATTTTGAATCAGGAAAATATGTGGCATTATGTTTTTTCTTAAAGCTCACGAACACGCGCTATCGCACTCTACTGCCTGCTACCGCAGGCGGTTCGTTCGTTAATATTATACTACTTTAAGCCTTTTCTTGCACGGTTATAATTGATCAGACAGCCTGCTTTTACGATCTTTCTTTCATCTGCAGTCATATCTGCAACATACAGACTGATCTCTTTTACTGCCTTGGTATCTGCATTGATCACATAAGCCTTAATATCTTTTAAATCACCATCCAGTGCTGCTTTTGCACCTGGAACGTAGATATAGTCGCCTACTTCAAACTCAGGCTCTTCTACCATCTGGAATGGGATCATGCCCCAGTTCATTACATTAGAACGATAACGCTTGGTTGCGTATTCCTTTGTGATGTTTGCAAGTCCGCCGATGACTCTCTGGCAGCTTGCAGCCTGCTCTCTTGCAGAACCATCACCAGGTTTTACAGCATAGATCATACTTCCGATCTCTGTTTCCATTTCATTTACATTTTCCTGACCGGAAATGGTATGGATGGCATCAAATACTCCATTCAGGTCTGCATCTAACTCAGATGGCTTCTGGCCTGCGGTTCTTGCCTTCTCTAACTTATCCACTGCCTTGCTCTTTCCTACATATTCAGGATCTCTTCTGGATAATGTAAACTCAGCCAGTCCTAATGGGTTGGAACGATAGGAAGAAGTCTCACCAGATGGGATCAGCTCATCGGTCGTGGTTACTTCGTCCATGATCTTGGAGCATACCTTTAAGAGGATATTGTCAGTTAATGGGCTCATTTCCGGCCAGTCCTTGATATTTGGACCATATACCAGGCTGTCTTCCTCATGTGCTGCGCTGTAGCCATTGTATACACGACGGTCATAAACAGTCTTGTCAAAGTTGTATTCAGGAACATCGCCCCAGCAGTCTAAGTCGGTAGCTGGTGTAAGGATACCGCCGTTTGCTGCAGTTGCTGCGATAGAACGTGCATCCATTAATGCTACTGCTGACATCTGGCCGTTTCCTGGCTTGCTGCCTTCCCGGTTCGGGAAGTTTCTGGTTGTATGACGGATACTGAATGCATTGTTTGCAGGTGTATCTCCGGCGCCGAAGCACGGTCCGCAGAATGCAGTTTTCACAACTGCGCCTGTTCCGATCAGTTCTGCAAGAACACCATTCTTAGCCAGTTCCATGTAGATTGGAGTACTTGCCGGATATACACTTAAGGTGAAGGCATCATGGCCGATATTTTTGCCCTTGAGGATATCTGCTGCAGCGCAGATATTCTCGAATCCACCGCCTGCACAGCCGGCGATGATTCCCTGCTCAACATAAAGCTTGCCATCAACTACCTTGTCTCTCAATGTGAACGGAATCTTTCCGTCAAGACTTACCTGTGCTCTCTTCTCCACATCTGCAAGGATATCGTCAAGGTTTGCCTTCAGCTCATCGATGGTGTAGGTGTTACTTGGGTGGAACGGCATTGCGATCATTGGTTTGATCTCACTGAGGTCGATCTCTACACAGCCGTCATAGTATGCAACGTTGCCCGGTTTCAGTTCTTTATAATCCTCCGGTCTTCCGTGGATCGCATAGAATTCCTCGATCTTCGCATCTGTCTGCCAGATGGAGGAAAGACATGTGGTTTCTGTTGTCATAACATCAACACCGATACGGAAATCTGCGCTTAAGCTGGCAACGCCTGGTCCAACGAACTCCATAACCTTATTCTTCACATAGCCGTTGGCAAAAACCTCGCCGATGATGGCAAGCGCAACATCCTGCGGTCCTACACCCGGACGTGGAGCACCTTTCAGATAAATAGCAACTACGCCTGGCATATTAATATCGTATGTCTGGCAGAGAAGCTGTTTTACAAGCTCCGGTCCGCCCTCTCCCATAGCCATGGTTCCAAGTGCTCCGTATCTTGTATGACTGTCGGAACCGAGGATCATCTTTCCGCCGCCTGCAAGCATTTCTCTTGCAAACTGATGGATAACTGCCTGATGAGGCGGTACATAAACTCCGCCGTACTTTTTGGCACAGGTGAGACCAAACATATGGTCATCTTCATTGATGGTTCCGCCTACTGCACAGAGGGAGTTATGGCAGTTGGTCAGTACATATGGTACCGGGAACTTCTCAAGTCCTGAAGCTCTTGCAGTCTGGATGATTCCCACAAATGTGATATCATGGGAAGTCAGTTTATCGAATTTGATCTGAAGTTTCTCCATGTTATCGGATTTATTATGAGCCTTGAGAATAGAATATGCGATGGTATTCTTAGCAGCCTCTTCTTTCGCTACAGGCAGATCAGCCTGGTTCTCGGGAATGATTTCCTGTCCGTTCTGAAGATAAACGCCGGTATCGTAAAGTTTCATTTCGGTTCCTCCAATCTGTAATGATTCTTTTTTTCATAATTTCGTTTATTATAGAGGATTTTTACACATTAGTCAATAAAAGTGATCACGACTGGTGCATTGTTTTGCGTACAAGCGTTATTGTCCTGTGCTTTACTTTCCCTGCAAAATCCGCTATACTGAAGACCATATCGGACGGATATTCATATTCTGCCGGCTGTGGCAGTTTCAATACGGAGGTACTGTTTATGTTTCGTTTATGGGGAAAAATATGGAAAGACAATCGCATGCTTCAGGACACCGTTGTCTGTGATGACAGCGATGATACCAGAACCCACAAGATCTTTCACGGACTTGAGGAAATCTGTTATCAGATGGATCTGGGAAATCCTATCTGGCTGGATGCCACAGTGCGGGATTTCAAAAAGCATGATAAGGCCCGCTTTTATCAGGATAATTTCATTGAACATATTGAATTCGACTACCTGGAGATCCAGGTGATCGAGGAAGACTGAGTAACATATAAAAGGACGCAGGAAAGCCACGAATGCTTATCCTGCGTTCTCTTTTTACTGTCACACAAAAAAACTCTCCGGCGGATACAGAGAATCGTATCTGCCGGAGAGTTTTTTTTGCATCCGGTTCCCTTATTCCGGAATATCTTTGTGTACATTTTTGTATTTTCTCAAATATACCGGGATATGTTTTTACTCTGCATTCATAAATTCCCGTATGATCTCCCGCATGATCTCTTCCTCCTCCGGAGAAAGCATCTTGCTGAAGTGGCTTCCGGTAGCAGCCGTCTGACGGATACTTCTGGTGATCTTATCTACGATTTCTTCCTGCAGAACAGGATCCGGCTTTTCTGCGACCGGTACTTCCTCCACCCAGGTACGGACCTGTTCCACATAATCTGCAAGAGAAGCCATCACAAGCTCTTCCTTATAAGAAAAGTCCAATGCCTGACGAAGAAGAAGCAGTACTACCGGCACTGCCGCCCCTATATAAAGATAAAGCATAGACAATCCTTCCCTGTATCCCAGTCTGCTGTTGAGAAAAACAGACATTCCAAGAAGAAATGTACAAAACAGTGACGGATACCACACAAATCGGTTCATCCGATGCCAGAGCCTGTCCCTTGATTTCCACAGGTTCAGCCATTTTTCTTTGAGATTCTGTAATCGCTGCGTATTTCGGATCATTCTTCGGTAGGTAAGGTTTGTTGCCAGCATCCCCAGACCGCCGATACATCCCATGGATGTCATGACGTAAAGCGGGATGTTCAGCTTCATGATCATCTCCAGCATAAGCCCTCCCTTTTTCACTGCCGCACAGTGCCTGAGTGTGCTTTTGTTCTTTAGCCGCACTGCTCATCGCCTTAGGAATATTATACTTCTATATAACTTAACTGGAAAGAATTTTCGTTCGTCAAATGCTGCCCCTGTTTTCGGTCTTTTTACATTTCCTGCAGTGCTTTGACTACATTTTCAAATTTCATGAAGTGAGAAGCTTTTACGAGGATGGTATCTCCAGGTTTCACATATGTGTTCAGGTTCTTAAGAAGGCTTTCCAGATCTTTTTCCCGGATGACTGTCAGGTCTGGATTGGTCTGAGATGCCTTTTCCGCGATATGGGCTGCAAGTGGTCCTACACAGATGCATGCATCGATCCTGCACTGACCTGCATGAACGCCTACACCTTCATGAAGTGCAGCTTCATCCGTTCCAAGCTCACCCATATCGCCAAGGATGGCAACCTTTCTTCCAAGTCCGTCCTGAAGAACATCCAGGGACGCCTTCATGGACATGGGATTTGCGTTGTAGCAGTCATCTACGATCATGAATTTATCGGTCTCGATCATATTGAATCTTCCGCTGACCGGTTCCAGGCTTTCGATGCCATTTTTGATCTGCTCTGCATTCAGTCCGTAAAGTCTGCCCACAGCTGCTGCTGCCAGTGCATTGGATACCATATGACGTCCCGGCATTGGAATATCTACATGGAATATCTGGAACTCTCCGTTCTCTGCCATTTTTCCCTTCAGACAGATGTCACAGCTCATTCCCTTCAGGCCACGGCTTTCCACATTTTCACAGGTAACAGAAGCATTTTCTCCGTTTCCGAAAAATACTGGCTGCATGCCGTTGTATTCCTTTACTGTGGAAAGCTTATCATCATCACCGTTAAGTACGATATTTCTCTTCACATACTGAAAAATCTCTGTTTTTGCCTTCAGGACGCCGTCTCTGTCCCCAAGGTTTTCCAGATGGCAGGTTCCGATGTTTGTGATCACGCAGGTGTCCGGTTTTGCGATCTTTGCAAGACGGGTCATCTCACCGAAATCACTGATTCCCATTTCCAGAACTGCGATCTCATCTTCATCACGAAGGCGGAATACTGTCAGTGGAAGTCCCAGCTCATTGTTGAAATTTCCCTGGGTTTTCAGTGTACGGTATTTTTCCTTCAGCACAGAGGCGATCACCTCTTTTGTGCTGGTCTTTCCAACGCTTCCTGTGATTCCCACAACCGGAATATCAAGCTGCTCCAGATAAAACTCCGCAATGTCTTTTACTGCCTGAAGGGAGGAGCCTACCTGGATATACGGATGATCCGCCCCTTCAAGAGTTCTCTCGGATAAGGTCGCGAGTGCACCTGCTTCCATTACCTGCGGGATAAAACGGTGAGCATCCACACGCTCTCCTACTACTGGTACAAAAAGACCTCCTTTTTCCACCTTACGGCTGTCCGTTGTGATCGCAGTCACTTCCTCCTGAAGTTTTTCCTGCGGGCCGTGGTAAATACCATTGCAGACTTTTGTGATATTTTCCAATGTAAGATTTTTCATGAATAAAATCCTTTCTTTTGCCAGAAACTCCTCCTGTCAACAGGAGGAGTTACGGTCAGATATTTTATTTGCTGTATTTCTTAAAAGAAATGCGGATCAGTTCTTCACAGAGGTCCGGATAGTCGATTCCCAGGACCTTTGCTTCCTGAGGGATCAGACTGGTGGGTGTCATTCCCGGAAGTGTGTTTGCCTCCAGGCAGTACATATCACCGTTTTCTTTCATCATGAAGTCAAAACGTGCATAGCCCTCAATGCAGAGAGCCTTTGCACCAGCTTCCGCATAATGCTGCATCTTCTCAGTCAGTTCCGGTGAGATCTCAGCCGGACAGGTTTCTACTGTGGAGCCTGCCTGATATTTGTTCTTGTAATCATAAAAGCCCTGCTTCGGTGCGATCTCGATGATCGGATAAGCCTTTCCGTCTACAACTGCAACGGAAAACTCACGACCCCTGATATACTCTTCAACAACTACCTCATCTTCATAAGAATAAGCACCATCAATGGCATCCTCATATTCTTTCTGGTTGTTTACAATATAAACACCTACGCTGGAACCACCGCAGCATGTTTTTACAACAACAGGAAATTCCATACCAAGATCATGGATGTTTCTTGTACAGTTTTCTTTCAACATGGAAACGCCCTTCGGTGTCGGTACCTGATCCATGAGAAAGATCTTCTTGGTGAGACCCTTATCCATAGCAAGGGCACTGCTTAAATATCCGGTTCCTGTATAACGGATCCCCAGAAGATCGAAGGTTGCCTGAACCTTTCCATCCTCTCCGTTGGAACCGTGAAGTCCCATAAATACAATGTCTGCTGCCTGACACAATTCCAGTACATTCGGTCCGAAAAAGCTTCTTCTTGTGCGTTTGATCTCTTCGATATCATCATCGAAGCTTCTCATATACTCTGCCGCAGAATCTACCTCATAATCTTTATCTCCAAAGGGCTCATCCCAGTCCACCGGCTCCAGTCCGCAGAAAATATCTACAAGAATGGCATTATGGCCTTTTTTACGAAGTGCCTTGCAGACACCGGTTCCTGTTACGATGGAGATCTCTCTTTCTGTACTGGTTCCGCCTGCCAATACAACGATATTCATACTTTCATCTCCCTTGATGATCTTGTGTTTTCTTTTTTCGTATTCTTTTAATATTTCTTTTAATCTCTTATTCATAAACTACGATTGGTACTCCTACACTAATATTATTATAAATGATTGCCGCCTTATCCTTCGGGGTGTTTACACAGCCATGAGAACCATTTGTGATATAGATCTGCCCGCCATACTGTGAACGCCAGCTTGCGTCATGGATTCCGACTCCTCCGGAAAACGGCATCCAGTATGTAACCGGTGATGCATATCCAGGTCCCTTCAAAACTGCCGGTGAACGCATGGCATCCAGTGCAAAGCATCCGGTTGGTGTGGAATGGCCCTTTCGGACACAGCCGGTAACTACCGGTGTATCTACCAGAAGCTGTCCATCTTTATAGAATACCATTCTCTGGTTGGTCAGGTCAATCTCTACATATGTATTTCCGATATCATTGGTATCTCTGCAAAGTCCGCTGTAAGCATACGCCGGCTGTCTCACTTCTGTAGTTCCTGCAAGAATGGCATTATAAAGCCATTCAGTCTCTGCGGTCTGATCGATAGCCCATCCGTAATCACCGCCTTTAATGGTTTTCTGGCGGCCATCGTAGGTGGTAAATGTCCTCGTGCAGCCAAAGGTATCATATTTATATCCCAGGCTGTTCACATAAGCTGCAACCTGATCTTTATTTACTATATAATCTCCGTTTGCGTCCCTGACCAGCCAGTCTTTGATGGTATTTCGGTCAAGCTGTTCCGACCGGTCCGAAAAATCATAGGTGATCACGCAGCTGATAATCTTGTTCATCTGGTCACAATCTTTTTTCAGAGCTTCATCGTCTTTATATATCGATGGTTTTTTGTAGCAGTTTTTCTTTTCCAGACTAACTGTTTTGTCTCCTGCGGAAACAGCTGCACGGATCACTTTCTGAACCTTTTTTGTATCCAGGGTCGTTCCTTCTTTTTCCGGCTGGATCTCGTAGGTTTCGCCATTATCCTTAATGCATGCGTCTACAGGCTTTTCCATATTGTCCTTCTGCATGCATTTCAGATTCTTCACAGCCTCTGTCAGCTTGTTCTGATCTTCATAAGCAGTATCCGTTGCCAGTGTATATTTTTTCTTCTGATTAAAAGCAAGGAACCATTTGTACCGGTCCTGTTTCTTGATCAGCTTTTTGGCTCCGCCATCCGGCTTGTAGACCAGTCCGGCTTCTTTTGCGGTAATGCTCTCTTTTCCGTTGTTTCTTGTATCAACGGTAAGAACATATGCCTGCACTTCCTTTGCAAGAAGCTTTTCTGTTTCATCTGCAGTTTTATAGGAGCAGTTAAAACCATTCACCTGAGATCCCGGTAAAAAATGATCTGTAAAATAGTGTACACCATATCCATAAGCCCCTGCTGTAAGGATCAGCAGGATCATGATCAGTGCAATGACCAACTTTTTGCCTGTTTTCATTTTTTCTTTTTCCTCATCCATGAGCTCTCTCCAATAGTTATGACTGCCCGGTATTACGCATGCTGAAATACCGGGCAGTCTGATGTGATCGATTTATTTCTCCAGAAGTTTTTCCACACTTACAAGCTTCACACAGAGAACAAATACCTCTGCTGCCTTGCCAAGCTCCTCAACGCTTGGGTAGCTTGGTGCAATACGGATATTGCTGTCTTTCGGGTCCTTTCCATATGGATAGGTTGCGCCCGCTCCAGTCATAACAACGCCTGCTTCTTTTGCTTTGGCAACGATGGCTTTCGCACAACCTTCCATAGAATCAAAGGAAATGAAATATCCACCGTGAGGTTTGGTCCACTCACCGATTCCAAGTCCGTTAAGCTCTGTATCCAGTGTTGCGAGAACAAGCTCGAATTTCGGACGAAGGATGTCTGCGTGTTTCTTCATATGCTCATGCAATCCGTTGATATCTTTGAAGAAACGAACGTGACGAAGCTGGTTCAGTTTGTCGTGTCCGATGGTCTGTACAGTCATGTATTTGCGGAAGTCATCCAGGTTCGCCTTGGATGCAGCAACTGCTGCGATACCGGAACCAGGGAAGCTTACCTTGGAGGTAGAAGTAAATTTATAAACAATGTCCGGATTTCCTGCTTTCGCACACTCATCAAGGATCTCAAGAAGGAAATCCTGATTGTCATCATAAAGATGATGGATGCTGTAAGCGTTATCCCAGTAAATACGGAAGTCCGGTGCAGCCGGCTTCAGATGCGCAAAACGCTTAACTGTTTCTTCGGAATAAGTGTAGCCCTGCGGATTGGAATATTTCGGAACACACCAGATTCCTTTTACTGCCGGATCTTCATTGACATATTTCTCAACCATGTCCATATCCGGGCCTTCCGGAGTCATCGGAATGTTGATCATCTCAATGCCGAAAAATTCTGTGATACGGAAATGACGGTCGTATCCTGGTACAGGACAGAGGAATTTCACCTTGTCAAGCTTGCACCATGGTGTATTTCCCATTACTCCGTGGGAATAGGAACGTGCAATGGTATCGAACATTACGTTCAGACTGGAGTTCCCATAGATGATGATGTTCTCTGGCTCTACCTCTGACATCTCACCGAGAAGTCTCTTGGCTTCCGGGATTCCGTCGATGACTCCATAGTTACGGCAGTCCACACCGGTCTCACATTTCAGATCTGCATCCCCTGCAAGTACTTCCATCATTTTCATGGAAAGATCAAGCTGATCCGGTGCAGGTTTACCACGGGACATATCCAGTGCCAGACCTTCGGCTTTGATCTCGTCGAACTCACGGTCGAGTTCTTTCTTTAAATCGAGTAGCTCTTCCCTGCTCATCTCACAATATTTTTTCATAAGTTTGCTTCTCCTCTTTTTGTGCACAGTTTCATATCTGCGGTTGCTGTGTTTCTTCTGTTAACGATTTCTGTCTGTCAGGAATTCTCTGCAAAATCTCTTCCGCAAAAAACAGCCACAGTTTCACGGAAGCGGGAAGCCTCTGCCCCGGCAGAAAATCTCTGCGTACATTTTAGTATGTAAAAGCGCTGTTGTCAAATCTTTCGTGGAAAATCCTGCACTTCTCTTGCACAGCATCCATTTTTCCTCTATACTGGAAAAAACATTATTATGGCGTTTTTATGGATTCATGTCCCGGTCAGCCGGATCTGGTACAGTAATCTCCGGAAATGCTATATAAAAATGCTATATATATCTTATAAATTTACTATTATGAAAGAGGTATTGATCATCATGTGGATTGCAGATGGATGGAAAGAATATGAAGTTATTGATACATCAAAAGGAGAAAAGCTGGAGCGCTGGGGGGATTATCTTCTGGTTCGTCCGGACCCGCAGGTAATCTGGGATACTCCCCGCAAAAACCGTGGCTGGAAGCATATGAACGGACATTATCACAGAAGCAGCCGTGGCGGCGGTGAGTGGGAGTTCTTTGATCTGCCTCATCAGTGGGAGCTTCATTACAAGAACCTTACTTTTAATCTGAAGCCTTTCAGCTTCAAGCATACAGGACTTTTCCCGGAGCAGGCTGTGAACTGGGACTGGTTCGGTGAAAAGATCCGCAATGCAGGACGCCCGATCAAGGTCTTAAATCTTTTTGCCTATACCGGCGGCTACTCTGGCTGCAGCTGCAGCCGGTGCTTCCGTTACTCACGTGGACGCTTCCAAAGGTATGGTGAACTGGGCAAAAGAGAATGCTGCTGCTTCCGGACTTTCCGGTGCGCCGATCCGCTGGCTTGTGGATGACTGCGTGAAGTTCGTAGAGCGTGAGATCCGCAGAGGAAATCATTATGATGCGATCATTATGGACCCGCCTTCTTACGGCCGCGGACCTAAGGGCGAAATCTGGAAGATCGAGGATGCGATCCATCCGCTGATCAAGCTTTGTACGAAGATCCTCAGCGATGATCCGCTGTTTTTCCTGGTAAATTCCTATACTACAGGTCTTGCACCGGCTGTTCTGACTTATATGCTTGCTACGGAGCTGAAACCCTGGAAGGGTAATGTGGAGTCACAGGAGATCGGACTTCCTGTAACAGAAAGTGGTCTGGTTCTTCCCTGCGGAGCTTCCGGACGGTGGAGCTCCTCCCGGTAGGATAGGGATGTTGTGGCATCCTTATTAGCTGGCACTTTTTTCGCTGTTGCGAACTGCTGTGAGTTGGGGTTTTTCCTTTCGAGGGGACACTTTGGCGTGGGCAGGTTTGCGAGAAGGGGAAGCACTCGGAGTTAGCGAAGGCCGTCTCCCCTTCTCGCGCTCTTCCCCTCCTGGCCACGCCGCTGTTCTGCGTTGTGGAATATGATTCTGTATTGGCGGGATGATGGATTCTACTGTGTTGGATGTGAAACGTTGTGCCGATTTTTATCCTTACTATTCAATGGTAATATTCCGCGAAGTGTTTTTTGTGAGCGAAGGTCACAGAAAACCCGAGACATACCGCGCGAATTTATACAATCAGTATAAATTCTGTGCATCGCGAAGCGTGTTACTGAGAATGGAGTGAAAAGTAACTTTTTATCAGGTATTTCTTTATATTTTCTGATTATTTATATTGAAACGCTTTTTTGATAGGTCTATAATATAGAAAAAAGGAGCGTGATCTTTATGAGTACGGAAACTACGAAGGATACTCTTCCTTTTACCTGCACGCCGGCTTATGACCGGGATGCCTGTAAGGGATGTGTCTGTTCTACTTGCTATGAGCAGGAATTTTGTGACCGGTGCAGCTCCTGTGTAGAGCAGGGACATCGGAAAGAACGATGCAATGCTTATGAGGGAGCCTACAATTACTAACAAAAAAGGATCTGAAAAAGGCAGAACTATTTGTAAAATCTCGCCTTTTACAGATCCTTTTTATTATTATCCACCATCCAACAGATCGGCACAGCCTCCCCTTCTCGACACCCCCGAATCCCGCACCCTGTCAGAACATTCACACCCACTACAACGCCGAACAGCGACGTGGCCAGGAGGGGAAGAGCGCGAGAA
>ERZ780144.3443-NODE-3443-length-11536-cov-4.066283_pt1 | contig 11536 bp, 10 predicted proteins | sample MGYA00511380_ERZ780144 | MGnify/ENA primary metagenome ERZ780144 (study PRJEB29588, sample SAMEA1965858) | human gut metagenome | biome: human gut; feature: human-associated habitat; material: faeces | place: Denmark | collected 2008/2010 ... | reverse complement strand
GAGCACCTGACTCTTAATCAGGGTGTCCAGGGTTCGAACCCCTGATCGCGCACTATCAAATCACTGTTTTTAGAGGCTTAGAACTCTGGGGACGGTGATTTTTTTGTACCTGAAAATGGGGTCTTCTGGGCATCTGAGGATGTTTGAGGATGTGTGGGAGGACATTGGAAAGGCAAGTCAAGAGAATCGGAAGAAAAGGACACTGTGCCGCGAATCTGGTCGCGAGTTGGTCGCGAGCCAAACAAAAAGTACCAGATGAATTTTATGCAAAGTTTGAAGGTGATTCGTATGATGGAATTTGTATGAATTTATAAAGAATCAAATGTAATTGCTATCGGGATTCATCAGGTGGGTGGATTATTACTCACCTGATAGAGTAATATAAAAAAGTATTGTTATTGAAGATCATAGATTGAAAAAAATGGTTAAAAAAAATAAGAATATCACTGGAAAATTGTGAAAAATAACGATAAAATGGAAATCAAAGAACGGTATTACAAAAGAAAGGAGAAAGCATATGGTAGCTCGCCTGGAAATAAAGTTGGCTGCAAAAGAGCCATTAAGTAATCAGATGGCTTCAGTATTTCAAGGAGTTCTTATGGAATTACTTCCAGAAAAATATGCGGCATATTTACACGAGTCTTCGTTGCATCCATACTCTCAGCACCTGGAAATGAAAGATAAGTGTTGGTATTGGGTTATAAACTGTCTGAATCAGGAAGCAACAGAAATCATTCTTATGAATGTATTAATGAAAAAGAATTCGATTATGCTTAAGAAGCAGAAGTTAGAAGTGAAGTTTACAGAGAAAAGATATTCAGAATTAGGAGATAAGGAATTGCTTCACAATTTCTATAACGAGGAAAAAAGCAGATATCTGAATCTCCATTTTATTACACCAACAGCATTTAAACAGGCAGGAAAATATTTATTTTATCCAGATCTTCGTTGTATGTATCAGAGTTGTATGAATAAGTATGATGCAGTTATGAAAGATGAGAGTATGATTGATGAGGAGACATTGGAGCAGTTATGCGAAAATTCGAGAGTGATCCGTTATGACTTGAAAAGTGTACCATTTCATCTGGAGGGAATAAAAATACCTGCATTTATAGGAAAGATTACCATTAAGTTAACAGGAACACAGACGCTTGCAAATTTTGCTCATTTGCTACTTCAGTTTGGCACCTATTCAGGAATAGGAATTAAGACTGCTATCGGGATGGGAGCAGTTAAAATATTAGATGAGGGGAGGAGAAGAGAATGACTGAAAACCAAGTACGATTAACGATCGGTGCGTTACTTCATGATGTTGGAAAAGTAATTTATAGAACAGGAGATGGAAGAAATCACAGTGCAAGTGGAAAGGATTATTTGGAGAACGAAGTTGGAATTAAAGATAATTTAGTTCTGGAATCTATTGCATACCATCATGGATCCAATCTGAAAAATGCAAAAATTGCAGATGATTCCTATGCATATATTACATATTATGCTGATAATATCGCTGCATCTGCTGACAGAAGAGAAAAAGCGGAGGGAGAAGGCGGATTTGATAAAAAAGTACCTTTGGCAAGCGTATTTAATATATTAAATGGAAATTCTCAAAATTATCATTACAGTAGACAGATTTTGGATATTGAAAATGGAATTAATTATCCGACGGAAGAGCGGGTAGACCTGCAGGAAGATTTTTATAAGAAAATCCGGCAAAATCTTACAGATTGTCTGAAGCAGATTAATTATACGGAGGAATACTTGAACTCTCTGCTTGCAGTGCTGGAATCAAATCTTTCTTATATACCATCTTCTACATCGAAAAAGGAAATGGAAGATATATCTTTGTATGATCATATGAAAATTACTGCGGCACTGGCACAGTGTATAGAACATTATCTTGTGGAAAATCAGATAAAAAATTACAGAGAAAAGTTAATGATGAAGACTGAAAAATTATATGATGAGAAAATGTTTGTTTTATATTCTATGGATATTTCAGGTATTCAGAAATTTATTTATACGATTAATAGTGAAGGTGCATTAAGAAGTTTACGGGCAAGAAGTTTTTACCTTGAGATTATGATGGAACATATCATTGATGAATTACTGGAACAGCTTTCTTTATCAAGAGCAAATCTGATTTATTCCGGTGGAGGGCATTGCTATTTACTGGTTCCCAATACTGTTCAAAGTAAGAAGATAATTCAACGGAAGGAAGAAGAGACGAACCAATGGCTTCTTGATACTTATGGAATTGCATTATATGTCGCAGGTGGATATGCCGAATGCAGTGCCAATGATTTGAAAAATAATCCAACAGGAAGTTATTCAGAGTTATACAGAAAAGTCAGCCGGATGATATCGGAAAAGAAAAGCCATCGATATGGGAAGAAGGAACTTATCGCACTGAATACGCAGAAGACTAAAGGAGAAAGAGAATGTAAAGTATGTAGAAGAATTGCAGCAGTTTCAGAAAATGGAAAGTGTAATATTTGCAGGAATCTTGAGAAAATGTCAGGAAATATTTTATATGAAAACTTTTTTATCGTTCAAAGTGAAATACAGGAAGATGCATTACCACTTCCAGGAGAAAAATACCTGATTGCAGATAATGAGGCAGGAACAAAAAAGAGAATGGAAACAGCCTCTTATGTGAGATGTTATACAAAGAACAGGCTGTTTACTGGAAAACGTGTTGCAACAAAGCTCTGGGTAGGAGATTATACATCGCAAGATACATTTGAAGAGTTTGCTCAAAAAGCAAAAGGAATAGACCGGATTGCGGTTTTACGTGCAGATGTAGATAATTTAGGGAAGACTTTTATGAGTGGATTTGTGGACAAGAAAGGAGATGACAGATATGTGACATTGTCAAGAACTGCTACATTGTCGCGGCAGCTTTCTTTATTTTTTAAATATTATATTTCTTCTATTCTAGGTGATGGAGAAGAAACACGATTTGGGAACACAGGAAAAAGAAATATTACAATAGTATATTCTGGTGGTGATGATGTCTTTTTGGCAGGTGCATGGAATGATGTAATTGCGGCTTTTATTGATCTGCACAAGGCATTGGAGCGATTTTCGCAAGGGCAGATTAAGATATCCGGAGGCATTGAGATTTATCCGGCTAAATATCCGGTTCATGTTATGGCAGAACAAACAGCAGATCTAGAAGAAAAATCTAAATCAATAGACGGGAAAAATGCAATTACATTATTTGATGAGACAGGCACTTATACATGGGATGATTTCCTGAATCAGGTAATGAAAGAAAAATTTGAAACAGTGAATCGTTTTATGGAAATAACAAATGGATATGGCAAAGGATTCCTGTATCATTTATTGATAATCCTGCGGACTGAAGATGGAAGATTTAACAGAGCAAGATATGTTTATTATCTTTCAAGAATGGAACCAGATGAGAATAGTGATGAGAATAAAAAAGAGGCATATAAGAGATTTTCGAGAAAAATGTATGAATGGGCTGAGGATCTGAAAGACAGACGGCAGATCATAACGGCTATCTATCTATATGTATATCTGAACCGAACATCAGAAGAGGAGGAAAAGTAATGAAATTGACAGAAGAGACTTATATAAATCTGGCAGAAAAAGTTATCAATGAATTATCCAGAAGTAAAAAGATCGTGAGAGGAAGAGAGCAGCCCATTAAGCTCATTACGACTTCCAAAATACGAAATCTCCTTGCAATTATGATGGATATCAAAAATGATATTCTCGAAAGCGGAACAGAAACACTGACTCCAGAGCTTGCAGGAAGGATTCAGTATTTGAAAGTAAGGATGATATATGAAGCAGGAAGAGATGAAAGCGTAAAAGAATTTTTACGGATTTCACAGTTGATCGGTTGTGTGGATAAGAGTGGGACAAGTAGAAAAAATTATCTGCTGATCACAAGATACATGGAAGCACTGGTAGCTTTTCGTAAATTCAGAGGCGATGATGAGTAAAAATGATGATAAGCAAAAACAGGGAGGAATTACAATATGTATGCAAAAATACAGATTACAGGAACGATAGAAGCAGTTACTGGAATGCATATTGGAGGAAGTAGTGCATTTTCAGCGATCGGTGCAGTAGACTCTCCGATAATTAAAGATATTAAGACGAATAATCCAATGATACCGGGAAGCAGTTTAAAAGGAAAGATGAGAACACTTCTTGCTAAAAAATATAATTCTCAGGTCGGAGAGCCAGATGATGATGATGAAAGGATTACAAGCTTGTTTGGAAGTGCAAAAAAGAAAAATATCAAGCCGAGCAGAGTCCTTTTCTCTGATATGATTTTGGAAAACTGGGATGAATTGAAGAGGTACGGACTGACCAGCAGAACAGAGGTTAAATTTGAAAATTCGATCAAAAGAACGACTGGTGTAGCAAACCCAAGGCAGATCGAAAGAGCAGTTCGTGGTTCTAAGTTCCCGTTGGACATTATTTATGAAGTGAAAGATGAAGAAACGCTGAAAAGTGATATGCAGCTTTTAAAAGAGGGATTTCAGATGCTCCAGTATGATTACATCGGAGGTAATGGATCCAGAGGATATGGAAAAGTTAAATTTTATGATTTGGAGGCAGTTGTTGTTATAGGAAAAGTATCAGAAGAAACGATGGAAGAATGCAACAGAATATTAAGTGAAGTCTAAGGAGCGTGCAGCATGAACTATCGAATTTATAAATTAAAATTCAAAAATGGAGTTCATTTTGGAAATGGAACACTTGATGAAAGTGCAGTTACTTTTCAGGCAGATGTACTTTTTTCGGCACTTTATATAGAGGCAATCAAGCAAAACTGTGAAAAAAAATTTTATCAAATAGTGAAAAGTGGAGATTTGCGATTTTCTGATGCGTTTCCATATTTTGAAAATACGTATACAGTTCCAAAGCCAATATTGTATGTAGAACATAACATACAAACGGAGCAGGAGGACAGAAAGAAGTTTAAAAATATGACGTATATTCCTGTTGAATGGTTGGAAAAATGGTTGTCTGGTGCATTGAATCATGTAGAAGACCCAATGAAAAATCTGGGGAAAAAAGATCAGTATATAAAAGCAGCCGTTCGTGGTCAGGAAGATACACAGCTTTATCATGTAGGGATTTATCGCTTCAATGCCCAGAATGGATTGTATATTATTGCAGGTTATAATAAGGCAGATGATCTGCAGTTGTTGGAAAATCTACTTAGTGCTATTAGTTATACAGGAATAGGTGGGAAAAAAGGAAGTGGACTGGGAAGATTTGCGTGGGAGGAAGCAAAAAAAGGGACAGATTTTTTAATGAAGTATTTAAATCAGGAATCGGAAATAAAGATGTTGTTGTCAGGTGCATTCCCGCAGGAAAAAGAACTGGATCAATCATTAGAGGGCGCTTCATATTTGTTGAATAAGAGATCCGGCTATGTGGCATCAGAATTTTATGCGGAAGAATACAGGAGAAAAAGAGACTTGTATGTATTTGCAGCAGGTTCTTGTTTTAAGAATGAGTTTGAAGGCGATATATATGATGTTACTAATGGAGGAAGTCATCCGGTTTACAGATATGCAAAGCCGTTGTTTATGGGGGTGCCGAGATGAGTGAAAATTATTTGAAGCATTATGAAATGGAATTAATAATACTGTCACCGGTTTATATAGGCAGCGGAGAAAAAATTGGAAAAAAAGAATATATTTTTCTTCCATTAAAAAAGAGGGTGCTTGTTCCGGATCTTGGAAAGATGTATACGGCTCTGATGAAAAAAAGAGCAGACTGGGAGTATCAGGAATATATGTTGGAGGATACGCCAATACCATTGGGAATCTGGTTGAAAGATCATAAATTTACGATGCAGGATTATCAGTCATGGACAAAATATGAGATGAACAGTGGAGATGCACTTTTGGGAAATGGAGGTAAGCAGGGCAGAACTCATGAGATTCAATGTTTTATTAAAGATGCTTATGGAATGCCCTATATTCCCGGGAGCAGTATAAAGGGAATGATTAGATCTGCATTATTAGCATATGAAGTCAAGAAAAATCCGAAAAAATATGAAAATATAAAACAGGATATTTTATCCAATATAGGCAATAAGGCAAGTCGAACTAAATTTTTGCAAAAAGAAGATCTTGAATTAGAGACAATGGTATTTCACACTTTGAACAGAGAAGGGCAAAAAAGAGAAAACGCTGTGAACAGCATAATGGCTGGAATTATTGTGGGAGACAGTTTACCGATTGATCCAAAAAGATTAACGTTAAGTCAGAAGATTGACTATACGTTGTCAAAGACAGAAAGAACATTTCCTCTTTTGCGTGAAACTATCATGCCGGAAACGAGAGTTCTATTTGAACTTACGATTGATACGCAGATCTGTCAGTATAAAATAGAAGATATAAAGGCGGCTTTGGAATTGTTTAATGAAATTTGTTATGAGCGATTTTATTCTCATTTTGGACGAGGGGATAACCGGAAAGGAATAGTATGGATCGGTGGTGGTGTCGGCTATTTATCGAAAACGGTAATTTACAGTCTTTTTGACCGGGAAGCCGTGCAGGTGGCTCAGGGTATTTTTAAAGGAACATTATCAGAGAAAATTTTCAGACAGCATAAACATGATAAAGATCGTTCATTAGGAGTGTCTCCTCATGTATGTAAATGCACAAGATATAATAATCAATTATATGATATGGGAAAGTGCCAGTTGAGAGTATTGAAGAAAGAATAGACTTGAGGGGAGAAGAGTTAGCAAAGGAAAAAGTAATTAAAAGTGCGTTTTTGCTCCGCAGCCTATAAATCAAGGGCTGCGGGGAAATTTGGAGATTAAAAATAGCATTCACTTGGTTTGAAAATGTTTGCACCGCAAATTATAAAAATAGCCCTTGATTTATAAGGGGAATATGAGATAGGATAGAAAAAGAGAAATCCCCGTGAGGGGACGAAAACAATGATTGAAGACCACATGAGAGAACGAGTATCATAGAAAAAGAGAAATCCCCGTGAGGGGACGAAAACACAACCTCCTTAGTTGTGATACAGCTAGTAAGGTTTCATAGAAAAAGAGAAATCCCCGTGAGGGGACGAAAACCTTCTGAACCAGTGCTTTTGCTCTCTCCATATGAATAGAAAAAGAGAAATCCCCGTGAGGGGACGAAAACAGCGGTAAAGAAATCATTCAGCATATCTATAATAGCATAGAAAAAGAGAAATCCCCGTGAGGGGACGAAAACGGTGTCCTCGACCGTCGTTCCGTATTCCTCCATTGATATAGAAAAAGAGAAATCCCCGTGAGGGGACGAAAACTATATTATGTGCGACGATTGCAATAAAGAATATTATAGAAAAAGAGAAATCCCCGTGAGGGGACGAAAACTCTGATGTTCTAAGCAAACGATTACCCAAACTATCATAGAAAAAGAGAAATCCCCGTGAGGGGACGAAAACGACAGTCCGTACAACATCTGCATTGTTCTTGAAATGATAGAAAAAGAGAAATCCCCGTGAGGGGACGAAAACGATCCAGGTCATCAACATGCAAAATATAACGCTTTATAGAAAAAGAGAAATCCCCGTGAGGGGACGAAAACCAATACAAATGAGATTTCGAGAAATTGAAAAAATAGTCATAGAAAAAGAGAAATCCCCGTGAGGGGACGAAAACCTCAAACCATTTCTTCCAGTATTCTGCCGATCCGATAGAAAAAGAGAAATCCCCGTGAGGGGACGAAAACTCAGCTTTCCAAGCTGTTGCAACTCTTCTTTGCATAGAAAAAGAGAAATCCCCGTGAGGGGACGAAAACCACGCTGGCTAAAATAATCATTGTCTTTTTCATTTTATAGAAAAAGAGAAATCCCCGTGAGGGGACGAAAACTTGTGTTCGGAAGTATGATGCATTCATGCACGGAATAGAAAAAGAGAAATCCCCGTGAGGGGACGAAAACTTTTACAGATACTTTCTGATGAATTTGGGAAGATCATCATAGAAAAAGAGAAATCCCCGTGAGGGGACGAAAACCCGTTTCAGTTCCTCGTTCAGTTTTTCTACTCTGTATAGAAAAAGAGAAATCCCCGTGAGGGGACGAAAACTCAACAACAAATTGTGATAATATTATTTTTGTTTATAGAAAAAGAGAAATCCCCGTGAGGGGACGAAAACCGTAAATCTGTATCTCTTCTGTATGTCCACAGCTAAATAGAAAAAGAGAAATCCCCGTGAGGGGACGAAAACTTGACCTGCTCGAGCTTATACATTTCTCCAAGTTCTTCATAGAAAAAGAGAAATCCCCGTGAGGGGACGAAAACATATTCTTTGTTTTTCAATGCTTCTTTCAAGTCTTATAGAAAAAGAGAAATCCCCGTGAGGGGACGAAAACCATAAGATGTAAGATAACCTTTCATCTTAGTTCCATAGAAAAAGAGAAATCCCCGTGAGGGGACGAAAACCGCCTGCCATCATCAGCACAACGGGGCGAATCGTTGCGATAGAAAAAGAGAAATCCCCGTGAGGGGACGAAAAGTCTAATGCACTGATATCTTGTAAGAATGTACAATATAGAAAAAGAGAAATCCCCGTGAGGGGACGAAAACTAGTCGGGGCATTTGCTAAGCTCTTTTTCCCAGTTATAGAAAAAGAGAAATCCCCGTGAGGGGATGATACTTTGAATACCAAAGATAGAGTGATGACGAGGAAAAAGAATAAGAAAGGAGGCAGATTATGAGTTATTTATATGTATCAGATCAGAGTGCAGTAATTAGTTATTCGGCCAATCGATTTCAAGTAAAGTATAAGGATGGTATGCTGAAAAGTATTCCGGCAGAAATGTTGGAAGTGATAGAAGTATTTGGAAATGTTCAGATTACAACACAATGTTTGCGGGAATGCCTGCAAAGAGGAATCAATATCATCTATTATTCGACTAAGGGAGCGTATTTTGGAAGAGTTATATCACCAGGTCATGTGAATGTCTTTCGACAGAGACGGCAGGCGGAGTTGGGAAAAGATGAAAAGTTTTGTCTTGAATTTTCTAAAAAGATTATTGATGCAAAAATACATAACCAGATAGTAGTCTTGCGTAGATATGCGAGAAATAGCAGAGAAAATATTGACAGACCGGTTGCCGAAATGAAATATATGCAGCAAAAAGTTGTAGAAATGGCAAAAAGTGTAGATCAGTTAATGGGATATGAGGGAAATGCAGCGAGGATTTATTTCAGAACGTTAGGAAAATTAATTGATCCGGAATTTGCCTTTACAGGAAGAAATAGAAGACCTCCATTAGATCCGTTTAATTCAATGTTGAGTTTGGGCTATTCAATCATTCTAAATGAAATATATGGAAAGCTTGAAGGAAAGGGGCTTAATCCATATTTCGGAATGTTGCATCAGGATCGTGAAAAGCATCCAACTCTTGCCAGTGATATGATGGAAGAATGGAGGGCTGTTCTGATAGATACAACAGTAATGGGAATATTAAATGGACATGAATTAAGTGTAGATGATTTTTATTCGGAGGAAAACAAGCTTGGAGTATTTTTGTCAGATCGGGCATTTAAAATATATTTAAAGAAATTAGAAGAAAAATTTCGTTCAGATAATAAGTATTTATCGTATGTTGATTACAGCGTAAGTTTCAGAAAAGCATTAGATCTGCAGGTAAATCAATTGGCAAAAATGATGGAGACAGGAGATCTGACATTGTATAAACCAGTGAAGATCAGGTGAGAATATGGAAAATTATTTTTGGAATACAGAAGAGCATGAAGAAAAAACGATTTATTTGTTGGTAATTTATGATATTGTAAGTAATAAGCGGAGAAATGCATTTGCTAAGACAATGAATGGATATGGATTCAGAGTACAAAAATCTGCTTTCGAGGCAATGGTGACAAAGGCACTTTACAGAAAATTGTTAAAAGAGATTCCAATGATGATTGATGCAACGGAGGATAGTGTACGGGTGTATAAACTACGAGGAACTGGTGAAGTCAGTCTATTTGGAATGAATGAACAGATAAAAAATGAAGAAGTGCTTATCATTTAAATATTAAGAATTGGGTGGAAAATTGGTTATGGAAAAAGAAAATATATTAATTGCCTGTGTAGGGATTACAGATCCGATCAGAAGTGATTATGATGGACCGATACTTCATATAACAAGATATTATCATCCGAAAAAAATATATATGATTTTAAGTTCAGAAATTGCGGAAAGAGAAAGAAAATGGAAATATAATGAGGAAGCAGTTCATTTACTGGTGCCGAAATGTGAAATTATTAAGATTGAAACCGGAATAGAGGATCCACATAGTTATGATAGTCTGGCAACAGAATTCAGGACAATTTGTGAGCAGGTAAAATATGAAAATCCAGGCAAAAGAATTCTTTTAAATATTACATCAGGAACACCACAGATGGAAACGACCCTTGCGATGATTGGCATGGGTGAGCCTGAGATATATACATTGATTCAGGTTACGACACCGGAGAAAAAATCGAATCATAATCAAGCATTTAATCCAGAAAAAGATGATTTGAATGAATGGTTTGAGGGAGATCTCGATAATATAGGAACAGAGCCAAATCGATGTCTCACTCCGCAGCTCTATAATTTTCGGACGCCGGTTATTCAATTTCAAATTCGCTCATTGATTGAAAATTATGACTATAATGGAGCGTTAATGCTATATAAATTAAATCAAGACATTTTACCAGAAAAATTGGGTATACTTTTATGTCATGGTGAAAAACGGTTATGTCTTGAATCTGAAGAAGCAATTAAAGAGGCGAGAAAGTGTGGTCTGGTTAAAAATTTATTTTTGAACGGAAGAAGAGATATTGCAGAACTTGTTGATTATTTTAATAGTATGTATGTGAAAGAAAAGCGTGGAGAACTAAATGATTTTGTTATGCGATTGGAAGTGTTGGCAGAATATTTGGGATTATTTATTTTAGAGAAGAAAATGAAGATTTCTGTAGATCAGATTTCTTCGGTAAGGTCAAAAAGGAAAAATGCGACCAGGTTTTTGGATGAACAAAAATGCAAAGAATGTATGCCGGGAATTGAAGAGTATTTTGTGCAAAAATATTTCTTTGAGGAAGAAAAAAACAGATCTTTTCGCTGGGGAAATGCATTGAACAGTCGGGCAGTTGTTAATCTTGTCGGCTATCAAAGTGATAAAAAGGAAATTTATAAAAAGTATGCAATTCATGTGGATGAGATGAGAAAATGGCTTTTGTTATGTGCACGTTTAAGAAATCCTGCAGCACATACGATTGTTGCAATTACAGATGAAATGTTTAAAAAAGAATATGGTGGAAAATCAGCAGAGGTTTTATGTGCGAATATAAGAAAAGTGATGCTGGCAGTATTTGAAAAAGAAGTACCAAAAGAAAGTTTTAAAGTATTTGATATTTTAAATAAGATGTGTGTAGATTGTATGAGGAAAGTATAAAAAATTTATAGAATGAATGCTGTAAGAGCAAGACCAGCTAGTTATAGTCAATACCTAAAAGACAAAAAATAGATATTTTTCTTT
>ERZ780144.3440-NODE-3440-length-11544-cov-2.332318_pt1 | contig 11544 bp, 12 predicted proteins | sample MGYA00511380_ERZ780144 | MGnify/ENA primary metagenome ERZ780144 (study PRJEB29588, sample SAMEA1965858) | human gut metagenome | biome: human gut; feature: human-associated habitat; material: faeces | place: Denmark | collected 2008/2010 ... | reverse complement strand
CATATCGTCGGCATAAGCGCGGCTAAAACCGTACTGATACCCGCAATCTTGTTATATACGTCAACAATGATACGGTTTGCAACCTCCCACATATCCTCAGCGTATGCGTTTACAGCAAAGCAAAAGATAAGGTAAATGACAAGCGGAACAGTATTTTTAAGTATTCTTTTAACAACACTTGCAGGCATTTCTTCGATTAAGTCTACAGCATCGTCAATGAAAAGGTCTTCCATAATTGCTTCAATTTCTTTATCAGAAAAACCTTTGATAATAAGTTCCTGTTCGTCACTATCAAGGTGAGCAAAAGTGTCTGCTGCTAACTCTTTAGGTAAAAGTCTAAAAAGCAAAATGACATCGGTTCTAGGTACTTCCTCAAATATGTTTGAAATATCAGCAGGGTTTTGTTCTGCTAAGAGTTCTTTTAAATCTTTTAAATTTCTGTCATTTAAAAGTTCTACGGCCTTTTTTGTTAATTCTAATTCTTCAGTATTCAAGGTCAATCACCTCTTCTTATTTTTTTAATTTCTTCCTCACTTGTAGTGATGTAAGCAGTTTTGTTTGTTTCATATATTACAAAACCTGGTTTAGAACCATTAGGCTTTTTAACATTTTTCTTTTCGGTGTAATCCACAGGCACTTTTGAGGAGTTTTTAGCTTTGCTATAAAAAGCTGATAACATAGCTCCTTCATTAAGAGTAGTGTCTGGTATTGTCTGACCATTTGCAACAATAATTACATGAGAACCTGGAATGTTTAGTGTGCATCCAAATATCTCTTGGTCGTGCAAATTTTAAAGTTAATTCATCATTCTGGATATTGTTTTTACCAACATAAATATCAAAACCGTCTTGAGAAATAAAATGCAAAGGAACAGAATGTTTCTTGCTCTTATCCTTTTGATTTTTAACTTTCTTTACATAGCCTTCTTCTCGAAGTTCGCGTCTTATTTCTTTTACATCTTGTTCATCAGTACAGTTGTTTACAGATGTAAGAACGCTTTCAAGATAGGCAAGCTCTTCATCATTTGATTTTATTTGGTCTTTAAGAGCTTCAAATGTTCTTTTAGCTTTGTTATAGGCTTTGTAATATTTTTGAGCGTTTTCAGAAGGTGTTTTGTTGCTGTCTAATTCTATAGCTACTAATTCTTGGTTTTCAGAATAATAGTTAGGCAATTCAACAGTTGTCATACCTTTTTTTATTGAATAGATATTTGCAGTTAAAAGTTCGCCTTTAAGTCTTAATTCATCTCTGTTTTTAATACTTCTAAGGGTTTGCATTTGAATATCTTTTTTTCTTATGCAACGCTCAATGTTCTGAGTGATGAGTTTTCTTAAATCCTGAGTTTTTTGTCCTATTCTGTAAGCAAAATCTCTGTTAGCGTAAAAACTTTCAATTAGTTCGGATATTGAAGTATATTTCTTTATTTCTAATCCATTAAACTGTGTCATTTCAATAGGACTGAAATCTATAGTCTTACCTTTTTCGTTGGTAATACTTTCAGGGTAAAATCTATTTGCTTTTATATCCTCAACTAATTCAGCAAATTTATTGAAAACTATTTCTTTCTGAATATCAGTTAAAGCCTCCACAGGTGTTGAACCGTTTACATTTGCTCTGTAACAAATTTCAGATGCAGCAATAGGGCTAATACCTGTATAATTTTTATATATAACAGATTGTATTTCAAAAGATGGGTTGTTTTCTAAAACTTCATTGAAATTGTTATTGTCTAATTCGAGAGTGTTAATTTTGCCTTGAGAAGGCGGTAATGTATATTCTCTACCTGGCAAAACTTCTCTAACAGAGCTGGTATCATGACCTATATGCTTTATACAGTCTAATATAGTATTATTTTCATCTGTAAGAATAATATTACTATGTCTACCCATTATCTCTAAGACAAGTTTTTTTACAGAATAATCGCCAAGTTCATTAAGTGATTCTACATAGATATTTAATATTCTATCAAAATCAGGCTGTTCAATTTTAATTATTTTACCACTTTGTAAATGTTTACGCATTACCATACAAAATAATGGTGGTGTCATTGGATTGCTGGGATTTGTTTGCGTAAAATGAAACTTCGGATTTGATGCATTGGAGGTCAACAACAATTTGTAAGCTTGACCCATACTTCTTATTCCTAATATAATTTCGTCTTTCTCGGGTTGATAAACTTTATCAATTCTTCCCCCGAGTATTTTATCTTCAATTTCGGCTTTAATAGCTGAAACAGTAATACCGTCAAATGCCATTGTGATTCCTCCTAAACGGTAATATTATACCGAATTTTTAATTTGTTTTCAATACTTGTTTAAAATTATTCTGTACTTTTACTGATTTTTTACCTACCTATAGTAAAAATTTTACTTATTTATAAAAAAACTCTTTAAATTAATTTAAAGTTATAGTATAATAAATTGATATTTAGTAAAACGAAAGAGGTAGTTTTATGAAAAGTATGACAGGCTATGGCAGAGGCGAGTGTACAATGTATGAACGAAAGTTCACAGTTGAAATAAAGGCCGTAAACCATAGATATAATGATATTACAGTTAAATTACCAAGAGCAATAATGGGCTTTGAAGACGAGATAAAGAAAGCTATTTCTAAGAAAGTCTTTAGAGGTAAGCTAGATGTCTTTGTTAATTTCGAGTCTTTTTCCCAAGAAGATATTAACATAAGTGTAAATGAACCTTTGGCAAAATCTTATACAGAAACATTGAGAAAACTTAAATCTGACTTGCACCTTGATGGAGATGTTACTATTGAGATAGTTTCTAAATTCCCAGATGTAATTACAGTAGATAAAAGTATTTCTAATGAAAATACTGAAAATGAAATCAGAGAATGTCTTATGAAGGCTGTTGAAGATGCTACAGACGCCTTTGTTGCTATGAGAGAAGTTGAGGGCGAAACTCTTAAAAAGAACATTATTGAAAAGGTTGCTTTTGTAAACGATGCTTTACAGAAAATAGAGGAAAGAGCTCCATGGGTATCTAAGGACTACAGAGCAAGGCTTGAAGCTAAACTGGCTGATTTAGACGAAATTCAAGTTGATGAAAGCCGACTTCTTACAGAAGTTCTGTTGTTTGCTGATAAGGCTTGTATTGACGAAGAAATTACAAGATTACATTCCCATATTTCACAAATGTATAGTATTGTAGAGGAAAATGTCCCTGTAGGTAGAAAATTGGATTTTCTTGTTCAAGAAATGAATAGAGAAACTAATACTATTGGTTCTAAGTCTAACGATATAGAAATAACTAACCATGTTGTTGACATTAAAAGTGAAATTGAAAAAATTCGTGAACAAATTCAGAATATAGAGTAGGTGATTATTGTGAAACTTATTAATATAGGTTTCGGTAATACTGTGCCAACAAACAGGATTATTGCTGTTGTTAGTCCAGAATCTGCACCTATTAAAAGACTTATTCAAGATAGAAAAGAGGCTGGTCTAGCTATTGACGGTACTTTAGGTCGAAGAACCCGTTCTGTTATTGTTCTTGATAGCAATCATATAGTGCTTTCAGCTTTACAGCCAGATACGATTTCAGCTAGAATAAATGGTAAAGACTTAAAATTAGATACAGAGGATAGATTAGGAGAGGAAAGTTTATGAAAAAAGGACTTCTTATAGTTGTTTCTGGACCATCTGGTGCAGGAAAAGGTACTGTAATGGGTAAACTTTTAGAAACAGGTAAATATGCTTTGTCTATTTCTGCTACAACTAGAAAACCTAGAGAGGGAGAAGTTGACGGTAAGTCATACTTCTTTAAGACAAAGGAAGAATTTGAACAGCTTATTGCTGATAAAAGATTGTTAGAATATGCCTGTTTTTGTGATAATTACTATGGTACACCTCTTGACTATGTTCAAGAACAGATGAACAATGGTAAAAATGTTATTCTTGAAATAGAAGTACAAGGGGCGATGGAAGTAAAGAAGATGTTGCCTGATACAGTAATGATTTTTATGCTTCCACCAAGTTTTGAAGAATTACACAATCGTTTAGTTAACAGAGGTACTGAAACTATTGATGTAATCGAAAAAAGAATGTCAAGAGCTAAAGAAGAAGTTGGCTTAATAGAAAATTATGACTATGTAGTTGTAAATGAAGATATTGAGGATACAGCTTCAGCTATTGATAAAATAGTGGAAAGTGAAAAAAGTAAAGTAAAACATAACTTAAATACAGTAAATAAAATTTTAAAAGGAGAGTAATAAAAATGTTAAAACCATCATATGCACAACTTATGGATGTATTAAATAAGGGCTCTAAGGAGAATGTTAAAAAGCCGTTATTCTGTAGTTATTGCTGCAGCAAAGAGAGCTAGACAGCTTATTGACGGCGATGAACCAATGGTATTTGGTTACACAGAAGATAAGCCTTTATCAACAGCAGTTGCTGAAATCGAAAAAGGTAAGATTAAGATTGTTCCAGTTGGCGAAGGTACAGTTTTAAACTTACACAAGGACCAGAATATTGAAGAAGAAATTCTTAATGACCTTAAAAAGGAAGAAAAAGTGCCTACAAGTTTTGAAGAAAATGAAACAGAGGTAGAAGAAGTAGCAGAAGATGAAACTACTGAGGAGTAATTTTATCAATTTGGGCTGATGTATATTCAGCCCAATATTTTTTTGGAGGGAATATACTTGAATTATGCAGAAATAGTAATTGCTAATGCAAACGAAAATCTGGATAGAGTCTTTCATTATGGTGTGCCTGAAAATTTAAGGAATGTCATAGAAGTTGGTATGAGAGTGTATGTCCCTTTTGGAATGGGTAACCGTAGGACTGAAGGCTATGTAATAGGCTTTACAGATGAAATAGATTTTGATAAAAGTAAAATCAAAAATATTTATTCTATAGCTGAAAGATATGCCGTTATTTCCTCAAAAAGGTTACAACTTGCTTATTGGATGAAAGAAAAATACTATTGTTCAATAGGTAGTGCAATTATGGCTATTACTCCAAAAATCGTAAAAGAGAAAACATTTAGATGTGTATCTGTTAATGAAAAATGCGATAATTTATCAGAAAAGATACAACAGGTTTTAAAGAAACAGACTAAGCAAAAGGCTGTTTTGGAAATGCTTTTAAATGGTAATGTAGTTCCTGTAAGTCATATTAAAAATTTACTTGGAGTTACAGATAGTCCCATTGATAGTCTTGTGAAAAAGGGCATTTTGGTCATAGAAAATGTTCAAACTTATAGGGGTAATTGTAATTTTGAATACAAATCTAAAACAGTTGCTCCAATATTGAATGAAGAACAGTTAAATGCAGTTAATGTTTTGAATGACAGTATTGAAAATCAATACACAAGGCCTATTTTAATAAAAGGCGTTACAGGAAGTGGCAAGACAGAAGTCTATATGGCTGCTATAGAAAAGGCCTTACAGAAAGGAAAACAATGTATAGTCCTTGTACCGGAAATCTCTTTGACACCGCAAACTGTAGATAGATTCGTTTCGAGATTTGGCGATAAAGTTGCTGTTACACATTCAAGATTGTCAGACGGCGAAAGATATGACCAATGGAATAGAGCAAGAAAAAATGAAATCTCAGTTATGATTGGACCTCGTTCAGCTATTTTTACACCCTTTGAAAATTTAGGTCTTGTAGTTATTGATGAAGAACACGAAACTACTTATAAATCAGACCAACAAGATCCTAAGTTTGATGCACGAGAAGTAGCAGAAAAATTAGGAGAACTGTATAATTCAGTAACGGTTTTAGGTAGTGCTACTCCGTCTATTACAAGTTTTTATAAGGCTAAAAATAATATATATAAATTAGTTGAATTAAATAATAGAGTAAATAACACATATCCAGATGTAAAAATTGTTGATATGCGAAATGAATTGGCAGAGGGTAATAAATCTATTTTTAGTAGGGATTTACAAAATAACATTTCAAAAGCTCTTTCTAATGGAGAACAGATTATTCTGTTTTTAAATAGGCGTGGATTTTCCAATTTTGTTTCTTGCAGAAGTTGTGGTCATGTTATGAAATGTAATAATTGTAATGTCAATTACACATTTCACAAAAGTATAAATAAACTTATGTGTCATTATTGTGGTAAAATAGTTCAAGTACCTACTGTTTGCCCAGAATGTGGGTCAAAGTATATTAGGCATTTTGGTTCTGGTACTGAAAAAATACAGTATGAAGTTGAAAAAATATTTCCAAAGGCTAGAACTTTGCGTATGGATTTAGACACAACCACAAGAAAAAATAGTCATCAAACCATACTTGAGAAATTTAGAAATCAAGATGCTGATATTTTAATTGGAACACAGATGATAGCAAAAGGATTGGATTTTCCAAATGTTTCATTGGTAGGTGTTATATCTGCTGACTTATCTTTGAATTCAGGAGATTATAATTCAAGTGAAAATACTTTTCAGCTTGTTACACAGGTTGCTGGTAGAGCCGGTAGAGCTGATGTTTCAGGGCAGGTTATAATACAAACCTATAATCCGGAAAATTATTGTATACAATATGCTGCTAAAAATGATTATATTGATTTCTTCAACGAGGAAATAGAATATAGAAAACAACTAAAATACCCACCTTTTGGTAATTTTTTTGTTGTTTTATTTACAGGAGTAGATTATAATTTAACTGTAAGGCTGTTAGAAGAATTGCATTTTATAATGGAACATTATAATAAAAATAATCAATTTACACTACTTGGACCTATGCCTGCTACTATTTCTAAAATAAATAACAAATACAGGTACCAAATAGTTGTAAAATCGACAGAAGAAACAAAACTGAAAAACTATGTTTTGTACTGTATAAATAAACTTAAAACCAGACAAAAACTGGATAAGATAAATATTGGATTGTATTTTAATCCAAACCATAGTGTATAGGAGGATAATTATGGCTATTAGACAAATTAGAGGTAAAGACGAAGAAATTTTAAGAAAGAAATGTAAGGAAGTAAAAGAAATTACACCAAGAATTCTTGAAATGCTTGATGATATGGTAGATACTTTAAATGCTGATGAATATGGTGTAGGTCTTGCAGCACCACAGGTTGGTATCTTAAAGAGAATGGTTGTTATTGATGTAGGCGAGGGTATGATTGAATTAATTAATCCTGTTATTGTTGAAACAAGTGGTTCTCAGACAGGTTATGAAGCATGTTTATCAGTACCTGGCGTTAAGGGTATTGTTACAAGACCTAACTATGTTAAGGTAGAAGCATTAAATCGTAAAGGCGAAAAGTTTACTGTAGATGGAACAGAGCTTCTTGCCAGAGCTTTTTGCCATGAAATTGACCACTTAGATGGTATATTATATGTTGACCATGTTGAAGGCGAATTACAATCTTCATATGAAGATTTCGAAGGTGAGGAGGAATAAAATAATATGAAAATATTATTTATGGGTACACCTGAATTTGCTGCTGTAAATCTTAAAGCTATTGTAGATAAGCACGATGTGGTAGCTGTTGTAAGTCAGCCAGACAGACCAAAGGGCAGAGGTAAAAAACTTCAGCCAACGCCAGTTAAGGAAGTGGCATTAGAATATAATATCCCAGTTTATCAGCCAGAAAAAATCAAGGACAAAGAATTTGTAGATTTTCTTAAAACTATTGATGCTGATGTATATGTTGTAGTTGCGTATGGACAGATATTGTCACAGGAAATTCTTGATATTCCGAAGTATGGTTGCGTAAATGTTCATGGTTCATTGCTTCCAAAGTATAGAGGTTCTTCGCCTATACAATGGAGTATATTAAATGGGGATAAAATTACAGGTGTTACAACTATTTTAATGGACAAAAACTGTGATACAGGAGATATGCTTGTAAAAAAGACAATGGAAATATTGCCAGAGGATACCTATGGCAGTCTTCACGATAGAATGGCACCTATTGGAGCAGAAGTTTTACTTGAAACTCTTGAAAAAATTGAAAATGGTACTGTTATAAGAGAAAAACAGAATGAAGCAGAGGCTGTTCATGTGCCTATGATTTTTAAATCAATGGGAGAAATAGATTGGACTAAAAATTCTAATGAAATAGTAAATCTTATACATGGCTTAAATCCGGCTCCAGGTGCATTTACCAATTATAATGATGAAGTAATGAAAATTTGGAATGCAAAAGAAACTACAGGAAATGGTCAAGCTGGAGAAATTTTAGTTGCTGACAGCAAAAAAGGCCTTGTAGTTGCTACAGGTAATGGTGCTATTGAAATTACAGAAATTCAGGCAAAAGGTGGCAAAAAGATGAATCCAAAGGATTATCTTAGAGGTCATGCTATGGAAGAAAAAACAATATTAAAATAATCAGACTTTTTTTGATTATTATCGTATATGCTTGTATATTATGAATAGGAGATGAGATTTATGCTTTTATATTATGGTGTAATTCTTGTTGCGATTTTAGCTTTGTTTTTCCAAGCTAATGTAACAAGCACATTTGGTAAGTATTCCAAGATAAGAAGTTCAAGAGGCTATACAGGTGCTGATGTTGCCAGAATGTTGTTAAGTCAAAATGGTATTACAGATGTTAGCGTACAGCCTATAAGAGGTAATTTAACAGACCACTATAATCCGGTTAATAAAACTCTTAATCTTTCAGAGAGTGTTTATAATTCAACAAGTGTGGCTGCTCTCGGCGTAGCTGCTCACGAAACTGGACACGCTGTTCAGCATGCAAAGGGTTATGTACCATTACTTATGAGAAGTGCTATTTTTCCAGCAGTTTCTTTTAGCAGTAAAATTGCAATGCCACTTTTTATAGTTGGTATATTACTTACTAATTTTATTAACTCACCAATTCTTGCATTGATTGGTGCATGGTTGTATGTATTTGTAGTAATTTTCCAAATTATTACATTACCTGTAGAGTTTAATGCGTCAGCAAGAGCTTTAACAATGCTTAGAGATTATAATTTTCTTGATGAAACAGAAGTTAAGGGTGCTAGAAAGGTTCTTTCAGCAGCAGCTATGACTTATGTTGCTGCTGCAGCTGCATCTATATTACAGTTTCTTAGACTTCTTGCTATAGCGAATTCAAGACGAGATTAATTATTTAAATATTTTATTATTAAAAAACAACTGGCAGTAAAATGTCAGTTGTTTTTGTATATTATAAATTTGGTGTAAAGAAATACCCCCAAAAAGTTAAAGCCACTAAAACTAAACTCTTGGGGGTACGAATTTTTATTTTACTTTTTCTAAAAATGTTTTTATTCTTTCATTTTTTGGATTAATTATGACATCTTCAGGAGTACCATAATCTATAACATATCCTTTATCCATAAACATAATCTTATCAGCAACTTGAGCAGCAAAGCCGATTTCGTGTGTTACAATAAGCATTGTAATACCTTCTTTAGCTAAATCACTCATTACACTTAATACTTCCCCTGTAAGTTCAGGGTCAAGGGCAGAAGTTGGTTCATCGAATAATATAATTTCGGGATTTCTCATTAATGCTCTTGCAATAGCTACACGCTGTTTTTGACCACCAGATAATGTAGAAGGCATAGCATCAATTTTATCAAGTAAACCAACCTTAGCTAAAGTTGATTCAGCTAATTTTGATATTTCTTCTTTTGTGCCTTGCTTGTTTAAAAGAGGGGCACACATAAGGTTTTTTCTTATGCTCATATGAGGAAAAAGATTAAAGTGCTGAAATACCATACCAGCTTTTGAAAGTGCCTTTGCTTTTTCCTTTTTTGATACATAAACACCATCTTTACATAAATTTTCTCCGGCAATAGAAATAGAACCACCATCTACAGTTTCTAAATCTATTAAACTTCTTAAAAATGTACTTTTACCAGAGCCAGAAGAACCTAATATTGCAACAACTTCTCCTTTATTAACTTGGAGGCTAATGCTTTTTAATACTTCTAAATTTCCGAAACTTTTCTTTATATCTTTTGCTTCAATTTCGTACATAATCTTACCTCCTAATTAAAATGAAAATTTCTTTTCTATCTTTTTGAATAATACAGACAAAATATAACTTAAAATCAAATATAATGCTGCAGCAACGGCATAAGCTAAAACATTAGTAGATTCGTTTACAATTTTCTTTGTTTCATCTAATAAATCAGAAAGACCGATTGTTGATATAAGAGCTGTGTCTTTTATAAGTATAATAGTTTCATTTGCAACAGCTGGTAAAGAAATTCTGAACATCTGTGGCATAACTATTTTAAATTTAGTCTGCATTTCAGAAATGCCTAAAACTTTTGCAGCCTCGTATTGGCCTTTATCAACAGAAAGAAGACCGCCTCTGAATATTTCAGCAAAATATGCTGCATAATTTAATATGAATGCTACTGCACCGGCAGTAAATCTGTCAGGTAAAGTTAAATACTGTCCTATTACAGGGATAAAAGGTAAACCAAACCATACAAAGAAGATTTGAAGAAGGAGAGGAGTACCTCTAAATAAAAGAATATAAAATCCTACTATTTTGTTTAATATAACATTTTTACTTGTATATAAAAATGTTAAAATAAGTCCTAAGATTATAGAAAAGCATATAGTAATAATAAATAGTTTGAGGGTGATAAGACATCCTGTAGACATTCTGCCTATCCAATTCATAAAACTAGCTAAATCCATTTTTTCACTTCCTTTACAATAATAAAAGGGGCTGAACACAGCCCCAGTGTTTTATGTTATTAGTTATTGTTTACAACAATATCTTCGCCAAACCACTTGTTAGAAATTTCAGCAGCTGTACCATCAGCTGATAATTCATTAAGAGCAGTCTGTAATTTGTTAATTAATTCTGTGTTGCCTTTCTTTGCAGCAATACCATATTGTTCAGTACCAAAACTATCATCTAAAACCTTAAATTTCTTGTCTGGATTTTGAGCAAGGTAATATCTTGCAACAATTTCATCTACAACCACAGCATCAACTCTACCGATTTCTAAATCAGTAAAAGCAAGTACATTTGTTTCATATGTAGGGTTAGATGCAAATTGGTTGTGAATTTCGTCAGCATTAATAGCATCAACAGCTGAAGAACCTTTTTGAACACCAACATTTTTACCAACTAAATCATTTTTTGATTTAATGTCAGAACCATCTTTTACAACAATAATCTGACGATTGTTAAGGTAAGGCTTTGTAAATTCCATACTTGCAAGTCTGTCATCAGTAATAGTAAAGCCGTTCCAGATTAAGCTGATTTTACCTGTGTTAAGTTCCATTTCTTTACTATCCCAGTCAATAGGCTGGAATTCTATTTTACAACCCATCTTTTCAGCAGCAGCTTTTGCAAGGTCAATATCGAACCCCACAAGTTCGTTTTTGTCATCTCTAAAGCCCATTGGTGGGAACTGGTCATCAAGACCAACGATAATCTTATCTGTACTTGCTGATGTGTCAGCGTTGTTGCTTGCACTACCACAGCCAACAACGCCTAAAAGCATAGTAGCTGAAAGAATAATAGATAAAAGTTTTTTCATAATATCCCTCCGAAATTAATTTATTATACTAATACTTTACCACACTAGAGTGGTATATGTAAAGAGTTTTTTAAAAAA
>ERZ780144.3432-NODE-3432-length-11566-cov-2.775085_pt1 | contig 11566 bp, 10 predicted proteins | sample MGYA00511380_ERZ780144 | MGnify/ENA primary metagenome ERZ780144 (study PRJEB29588, sample SAMEA1965858) | human gut metagenome | biome: human gut; feature: human-associated habitat; material: faeces | place: Denmark | collected 2008/2010 ... | reverse complement strand
AAGCCTTCAAAGTGAGGATCGAGTTTCGAGACGAGGTCCGCCGCGCACTGCTCGAACCCCAGAGGATCATCTTTGAAGCGTTCCCGGATGAGGCTGAGACACTGCAGCCCCTCCATGTCACTCTGCAGCTGATCAAAGGGAGAGGGGAATTCGGAAAGCCTTGGGGCCTTCAGCGGGTGAAGCCCCGGGCGGCCTTCCCGAACGAAATCCCGCCAGGCGCGCGGGGCGAGCCTGAGGCTATCCGGATCCCCGTGCCAGAGAGCCCGAAGCCACGCCTTGGAAACAGGCTGACTCCCGGTATCAAGAATCGTGAAGTACGCCTCGTAATTCTGGAACCGCTCACCGTCCACGGTTCTCCAGTGAGCGGTGAGATCCCGGTCCGGCGGCCGCCCGGCAGCCCCTGGAGCGGCGAGGCCGAGGAAACGCATATCGCGCCCCGTGCCATGGCGCTTGAAGATAAGAAAAGGCGGAATCTCAGACCGGTCACCCGCGTGGAGCTTCCCGAACACTTCCTGAAGGAGGAGGTTCCCCTTCCCCCTGGTATCGAGAAGCGATCTCCCGGCCTTTCGGTTGTCGCCGTAGTAGCGGAGGACACCGGTTTCGGTATCGAGATAGTCGGGCCAGGCGAGCTCACACATCGAGGTGTAAAGGACGATATAAGCGATCCGCTTCGTCCGCTGGTTATAGACCTTACGGAAGCCTCCAAGATTTGGGCACCCCGGAACTAGCTTCGTGATCACCTCTCCCGCGAGATTCGGGTAAGGACCGGCCTTATAGACGCAGTCAACAAAAAGATCGCTCTCTTCAAGCGCTTGATAGGGAACTTCCATGCCGGACCTCTCAGGACGTCAGGCCCTTACTCCCTCGTAAAGCAGGCGGCGCGGGCCGCGCCGCGGGGGTAAGGGCGGATGAGAGAAAGAATAGCAGCGTTTTTAGCTGCGAATCCACAGAAGCCCGGAAGAACACCAGGAACGATGTCCCTCTATATAGAAGAACAACCGAACTGAGAAAAAAGGGGACCGACGTCATGCCTGACGCCGATCCCCTTCCCCCTGTCAATGCGGAAACTGAAGCGTTACTTCACGGATTCCTTCCGGAACGACTCTTCGAGCTGAGCGCCGCTTTTCTTAAAGAACATCACCATGGCGGCGATCACGAAGACGAATCCTGCCGCGATCACCCAGTAGCCGGGGCCCAGCAGCGAGGGGTTCACCACCATGTAGACGAAGCAGCCGATGGAGCAGAGGATCACAGAGACGAGAAGGAGCGTCTGCACCGTTTTATTCACGGCGTCTTTCAGGAAGTGCTGCGACAGAATCATCACGAGCATCAGGGCGGGGAGCATCATGAGGCTCACGTCAACATGCAGCATCTTGAAGGCGAAGCCGAAGTTCCCAAGCACCACGTCTTTCGCGGAGTTATAGAGATCAGCCCGGTATTCCTCGAGGAATCCCATGCCGCCCACTGTCACGAGAATGCTGCACCAGGTGATGAAGAGCCCGGCAAGGGTCCGCTTCGACGCGGCGCTGAGGCTGAAGCCCGCGGCCTTCTTGCCGAAAAGAATGGCCCCGAGCACGAGGATGCCGCCCGGGAAGAAGAGCGAGCCGATCGTGAAGTCACCGAGATCGATGCCGGCGACGCTCGTCCCGCGGGGCGCGTAGAAGCCCTTTTCCGTGAAGATATGCGGAATCTGGCAATTGACGCCCCCGAAGGCGTTCACCACCATGATTACCGTGAGGATCGCGAGACCCGCGATCGCGAGCCACTCGCCGAAAGCCTGAACCCGCGCGGCCGTCCCTTCAAGGTGACGCCCGTATTTCCAGTCGATCACGGAGAGGAGAAGCCCGATCACCGCGACCACGATGAGGTCAGAGTGGGAGCGAAGGAGGTTATCCTGCCAGTCCTGAAGCGAATAGCCGATGAGGTTCGCGTACCAGACCTGGATGCCGGGCCACTTCCCAAAGTCAAGAATGAAGCCCGCGAGGTCGCCGATCAGGGCTCCGATGAGTCCTGTGATGACAGCGGCGAGCACAAGGTACCACGCGCGGGTGCCGCGAAGCGCGGTGTCCTTTGTCGTGAGAAGGCCGTAAGTCAGCGTGATCAGAATGGCGTCAAGCGCGAAAAAGGAAAAGATCTGATACCAGATAAAAAGCTTTGTCTCTTCCATCGAGCGGTTGACAGCGCCCCCTGTGACGCCGATGAGAACCGCGGCGACCGTGCAGAAGAGAATCACTTTGCGGCAGGTTTTGGTAAGCGTGAAAACTTCCGCGAGAATGAGTGACGTGATGCCGGCAAGCCCCACCGCCATGCCGTGGAAATACATGGCGCGGGAGTAATCGATCGGCGTTGTCCGGTCGACGAAAAGCGAGAAGGGATTCGAAATAAAAACGCTTCCGATCGTGTAAAGGACGAGAAGCGCGAGAAGCCACCGGACCACCTGAGGCCAGGGATGGCCTCTTATCGTCATGAGATCTTCCTGATTGTCAGTCGTCATAGCGGGACTCTCCTTTTACGCCGGAAGCATCCGGCTGTAGAATTTCGGTCATTATGTTGTTCTCCTTCCGGTTCCCGGGGCCGGCTCAGCCTCGCTGAAAAAACGGCCTCCCGGAGCGGAATATGAATTGAGCGCGGATAACCTTGAGTGTTATCGAAGGTCAATTATATTGACCTAATCAGAACAAAATATTAACTTTCATCAAAGGAATCTGCCCTTTTCAGGCAGAAGAAAGAGCGGACTCCGCCTTAAAACCCGCAAAGAGACGGAGAGGAAAGAGGGGGAAAACCGGAAGAGAACCCCGGTCTTGCCGTGTTCTGAATGGCTTTATCCGGTCGTTTTGATGACCGGCAATCTGAGTTCAGATCAAAAAAAGACCTGACAGAAGCGTCAGGTCGGATTGGAGGAAGCGGAGCGGGGTCTCAGGCGGCTTTCTCATGCACCGCCATTTTGAAGGTGACGGGGGAGTCCCCGCGGTTCTCATAAAAGTGGGGGACATCCGTTCGGGCGGAGGCGGAATTGCCGGCTTTGACCTCAAAGACCCCGCTTCCGACCCCAAGCGTAAGCGTCCCGGATTCCACGTAAAGCAGCTCCAGCGTCCCGGCTGAATGCGCGTCCGCCTGAAATTTTTCCCCGGGCTTCATTTCCCAGGCCCAGAGTTCTGTCATCTCGGGACCCGCGGACCCGGCGAGAAGCCTCGAGGTGCCGCCCTTTTCTCCGGTCCAGAGCACCGGGATATCTTTTCCCTCGATCACGCGGACCTCGGGTCCCGTGTCGACATTCACGAAATCCGCGACCGCGACTCCCATGGCCGCCGCGAGTCTGCAGAGGAGCGCGATGCTCGGGTTCGCGCGGCAGCGCTCAATTTCAACGAGCATTCCCTTGCTCACGTCCGCCCGGCGCGAAAGCTCATCAAGCGACAGCTTCTTCTCCTTCCGGTACGCTTTGATCCGGCGGGCGAACGGTTCATTCACCCGGGCGGCATCCGCCTCGGCCTGGGTCGGCATAGTGACTGAGGATTTTGCTGAAGTCATAGACGTTTGGAGAAAGTGAGGAGTTTTTCCGATTATCAGGATCCGCCCCGCTTCCGTCAATCCGGGGGGCGAGAAGAGCGGTGAGGGAAGCGCGGCGGATCCTTCCGCGGGCGAGTGAAGTGACCGGAGGCATAAAAAAACCGGAGCCGTCTGGCCCCGGGTATTCAGATCGTCACTCTCTATATATAAGAGGCGTCTCAGAGCGAATCCGGATCGTTGCAGCCGCAGTCGCAGCCGCAGTTGCATTTGGGCTTCGGGGTGCTGAGCGTGATGTAGGACTTGTTGAGAAGGGTCTCAAGCGTCCTGATTTCCTCAGGCGACAGCCCGCAGCGCGTCCGGCAGTTCAGTTTCCGGCGAATCTTCTCAAAGGTCGGCTGGAGCGCGAGCCCTTTTTCCGTGAGATAGAACATGCAGCAGCGGGAATCTTCTTCCGACTTCCGCTTCTCAATATAGCCGCGGCCCACGAGCGCCTTCATCGTGAGAGAGGCGGTCGGCTTCGCGCGCGACGTCTGCTCCGCGATTTCGGTGAGCGTGCAGCTCCCGTGCTCATAGAGGTAGAAAAAAATGTCCCCGGTGCACGGCGCGATATCGGTCACGCCTTTCCGTGTGAGCTCGCCCTCGATCAGATCATTCACGAAGCGGATCAGCTGCTCCGCCTGCGCGAGAATCTTCATAAAGGAAATGTCGTCGTCCATCGGGATCTGTCCAGAGAAGCCCGGAGACCGGAGGGCACTGCCGCCGGCCGCCAGGGGGGCAATAAATGTATACAGCTATGGTACAGCGGGACGCCGTTTTCTGAGAGGCTTTTGGAGTCTGAGCGCCTATCCTCTCCTTTACTTAGGGGATTACGCCCGACGCAGTGGCGTTTTCCGCGTGTTACTATTGATTACAAGGATGCAAATTGCACTCGATCCCGACTTCAGTTTGGAACCCGGGGGCTACCCGCCTTCAGTTTCCAGCTCTATCAAATAACCGCGGCTCACCCGCCGCGCGTTCGGCAGCCGCCCGATCGGCGCTGCCGGTTCATGCCGACAAACAGGACGCATGAGAGCGAAAACCAGGAAGGTGAGAGACATAAATCCTCTCTGATGAATGGCTTCGCCTACCCCGTGAAGCCAGTGGCTTTTCTGGTGCCTCATCGGCCTGTGCCTCAATCCATCCCGTCCGGGCGGCGAGAAAAACCTTCTCACCGCATGGCAACTTTTTATTTCTTTCGATAAAGAAAGGAACTGTTTCTGCGTTCTCCTGACCAAAGGGGAACGGATGAACGGTTTCGGACTGTGAACCATGGAAAACAGCAATAACAGATATATCGCGATCGGCCTCATGCTTTTCGCGCTCCTCTTCGGTGCCGGTAACCTCATCTTCCCGGCTGCTATGGGTCAGAACGCCGGCGTCAACGTCTGGTACGCCGTGCTCGGTTTCTGCGTGACGGGTGTGGGTCTGCCCCTCATCTCGATCGCCGCGCTCGGTTACTCCGGGTGTCTGGACCTTGAAGAGGCCGCGGGCCGCGTTCACCCCTGGTACGGCGTCTTTTACTCCGTCGTCTCCTACCTCGCGATCGGACCTTGCTTTGCAGCTCCCCGTACCGGCACGGTGTCGTTCGAGATCGCCGTGAAGCCTTTCCTCGGGTCGATTTCGCCTGATATCGCGCTTCCGATCTTCCTCCTCGTCTTCTTCCTCCTCACGTACTGGCTCGCGGCGACGCCCTCGAAGCTTGTTGACCGTGTGGGCAAGATCCTGACCCCCGCGCTTCTCGCTGTTATTCTGCTTCTCATCGTGCAGTCCTTTATCAGCCCGCTTGGTGTTCCCCAGGCCCCGACGAAGAACTACGCGACGCCTGTTACCGCTGTGATGCAGGGTATTCTCGATGGCTACAACACCCTTGACGCCATCGCGTCCTTCATCTTCGCGACGCTCGTGATCAGCTTTGTGAAGGAGGGCGGCGTGACGCAGCCGAAAGCCATCATGAAGCAGGTGCTGCTTTCCGGCTCGATCGCGGTCGCGCTCCTCGCCTTCATCTACATCTTCATCGCGAAGATCGGCGCGGATTCCGTCACGCAGCTCGGTATTCTCGAAACCGGCGCTCCGGTGCTCGCGGGTTCCGCGAAGATCCTCTTCGGTAACCTCGGTGCCGCGATTCTCGCTGTGATCGTGCTCCTCGCGTGCCTTTCGACCTCGGTCGGCCTCGTGACCTGCTGCGCCGCGTACTTCATGCGGCTCCTCGGCCACTTCTCCTACAAGACCTACGCCGTGATCTTCTGCGTGATCTCGTACCTCGTCGGCCTCTTCGGTCTTAAGACCATCATCGTGTCCACGATTCCGGTCCTGATGTTCATCTACCCGCTGCTCGTCGCGCTGATCTGCCTTATCTTCCTCGATAAGTTCTTCGGCGGCCGTCAGTGCGTGTACGCCTGGACCATCGCTTTCACCTTCGTGATGGCGACGATCAACCTGCTTGAGACCGCCGGTGTGAACCTCGGCTCCTTTGAGACGATGCTTCAGACCTACGTTCCGCTCCACACCTTCGGTATGGGCTGGATCCCGTTCGCCGCTGTCGGTTTCGTGATCGGCCTCATCTGGAAGGCCGCGGTGCCGGAGAAGAAGGCTGCCGCGTAAGAGAGAGGCTTTCAGGCGGTAAATGTCGGTGCCGCCTGACTCCTGAATAACGATTCGCCCCGGGGCGAACTGTTTATGGGGAAAGAATAAGGGAGAGCCCCCGTTCTTTTTCATGCGGCCCGGATGCGGGGTGTGACGCGGGGAAGCGGCTGCTGGAATCCCAAAACGGATTCGAGGGCGTCCGAAAAAACGGCGTCGAGCTCTTTCCCGAGTCCCTCCCAGGTGGGAGACTCAGCGACGCAGGCGAACGCCGGAAGGAAATCCTCGCTCTCAGCGACAAAGACACCGGCTTCCGGATCCCAGCGCGCGGAGACCTCACAGATGAGGGGGAGCCCCGCTTTCGCGGCCGCGGTCCAGCCTTCAGATCCAACCCGATATTCCATAAAAATCGTTCCTTAATCAAACGAAACGCCTTCGATTTTAAGGATCGAAGGCGTGTCTGGGGACAGAACGAAAGCGGTCTTAAACGTTACGCTTTCACCGAATCCACCATCATGCGGGCGATCATTTCACCCGCGGTTTCCCGAGCTTCAAGCTCTCGCGGACCTTTTCCACGAATTCCGGGGATTGTCCCTTCACACCCACTGTGAGGAAGAATTCGAGGTACGCGATCGTGAATTCCGGGTGTCCCTGGAACGCGAGGATTTTGTCGCCGATCGCGAAGGCGTCGTTCGCGCAGAAGTCGCTTGTCGAGAGGAGCTCAGCGTCAGGCGGCAGTTCCACCACCTGATCGCCATGGTTAACGGCGAGGAGCAGGGTGTCGGACGGGAGGTATTTCCGGAGGCGGTCAGAGACCACGCGGCTCTTGCGGAGCCCGAGGCCCCAGCCGTTCGGGTGCTTGATCACGCGGCCGCCAAGCGCCTGACCGATCGCCTGAGCGCCGAAGCAGACGCCCGAAAGCGCGATGCCGGCCGTCTTCGCGTCACGGATCCACTGCAGCAGCGTTCCGATCCAGGCGTCTGTCTCATAGGCTCCGGCCTGGCTTCCGGTGATCACATAGAGCCCGGGTTCCGGGTTCGTGAGATCGGGAAGCTCCCCTTCCATCGCGGCGTACACCTTGTACTCGGCGTCCGGCACCACGGGGGCGAAGAGGTTCTTATAGAGATCCGCGTGGGTCGGGGTATCCGCGGGGAGCAGACCCTTAAACCAGTCCGTAATCAGAAGATGAATGATCATGATCGATTTCTTTTTATCGGGGGGAGAAAAGAAAAGCGTTTCGCCTCATCTTAACCGCGGGGAGCGGCGTGAGTGAGGACACGGCGCGCCTCTCACGGAAAGACGTGAGAGGCGGTCTGAAAGGGAGAATTGAGGGTAGGGGGAGAGCGAAAGACTGCCCCTTCAGGATCCCTCAGGCCTTTCGAGGAATCAGGCTTCTTCCGGAACGGAGTCGTAGGGGCGGGCCCTGAAGTCAAGCGAGAACCAGTTCGATTCCGCTTCCCGCGGGCGGGCAGTCATCTGCTGCGCCTCGCGCGTGTCACCGCCCTCCTGCTCAGACTTCCAGGCCTTCCTGCACTTCAGCATGTAGTCCGCGTCGAAAATCCATTCGCCCTTCTTATTGATGCCGACCGGGCGGCAGAATTCGTACTTATGGAGTTTCTCGATCTCTTCACGCGGCATGTCGAGCCAGTTCTCGAGATCGCTCGCGGCGACGAGCGGTTCCTTCCAGAGGAGGACTTTGAGGGCCTCCACCGGGTAGTACTTCTTCTCGACCCACGTGCCGTTATAGTCGAGGAACTTATCCACGCGCACCGGCACCGGGGCGTTTTCATCCCCCAGCCGATCGGTGAGATTCGGGAGGTCGACACCGTCGACATCCGCGTAGTACTCCATAACTTCTTCCACTGTTGCAATATCCCAGTCGTAGGGAAGTGCCATTTCAATAGCTCCAGCAAAAAGTGAACTGCAAAAGGTTTTCAGGCGGGCCGCGGTTTGATGAGCGGCCTGCTTAAATTCTCTAGGTATCAAAAGAGGGGGCTGCCATAGACTGGCCGCTTTTCTTCTTCTTTTCCTCTGCGGGTGAGGCGGATATATGAGGGGGATCGGGGAATTGTGAGGTCCCGCCTTATCCAATGGACCGCCTGCTAAACATTATTATCTGCCGGGGGATTCACGGGAAATGCGTGTTTCTTAAGAAAAACCACAGCGCTTGGGCTTTCCCCCGCGGTCTTCCGGAGAGAGGTGTCTTTTGTTCGCAATAAGACCCGCGTCCGGAACCTTCGAAATAGTACCGCAAGGCGAGCCGTTTTGGCGTCACCCGTTCGGGTATTTTTGGGGGTCGGACGGGATACCGGGACGAAAAAAACCGGATCACGGAAAAAATTCCCATGATCCGGCGGCTTTAGTCTGCCCCCGCTTTTTGATTCACAGAAGGGGAGATCGGCTTTTAAGCCTTTGGTTTTGGAATTGGGCTACGCGAGCTTCACTTCTCCCAGAAGGCGTCATGCCCTTCCTTTGTGATCAGGCCGCCCGCGGACCAGATCTGATAGCGACCGCCGTTCCACTCGGAGACAAAGCCGCAGGAGGTGAAGCCGTTTCTCTTATAGAACCCGAGCCGCCGCACGCGGATATCGTCCGCGGGAGCGCCCGGCTCCGGATCTTCGGCGTCGATAAAGAGACGGCGGCCTTCGCGTTTCGATAGCAACCAGCGGAGGAGTTCAGACCCCGCCCCGTGATTCCGGGCTTCCGGCACCACCGCGAAGTAGACAAGCGACATGATGGTCTTACCAACGGCGAGCGCCGCCATCGCCTTCACTTCTTTCCCTTCCGTAAAGACATAGAAGCGCCCGTCCATCGTGCAGCTTCGGATGAGAGCCTCAAACGGTACACGCTCCGACTCCGGGAACGATTCTTCATAAAGCGTACGCGCCGCTCCGACGTATTCGGGATGCGACGAGAGCAGAACCGGTGTCAGCATGGGTGACTCCCTCCTTCTCTTCAAAAACCTTCAATCCTTCAATAATAGACTTCGAGAATCAGATAGTTGCGTTAATTTGTTAATTCTTCGGGTAAAGTCTGTCACGCATTCGGGCGACCCCTGAGAGTCTGTATAAAAATGAGGGGATGCTCTTTTAACCATAACGCCGCGACATAAAAGAGTTATTTGGAACAGCGCTTATTTCCGGATATCCGCGACGAGGAAGTCGATAAAGGCGCGGACCGCCGGAAGCTGGTAGCGGCGGGACGCGTAGAGGGCATAAATGCCGACGGATTCCGTTTTCCAATCGGGGAGGAGAGTCGTCAATTCCCCTTTTTCCACCGGGTCCGAAATCGTGAGATCCGGAAGCAGCGCGATCCCGAGACCGTCGAGCGCCGCCCGCAGAATCACCTGCGTGTCGTTTGTTCGGATCCGGCCCTTCACTTCCACTTCAGAACTTTCGCCCTCCCGCTCAAACTTCCACCGGCTCCCGAACCGGGTGCTGACGAGCGTCGAGCTCCGCCGGGGCGGTGACGGGCGGCCGGTCCGCGAGAAACGCCGGGGCGGCGCAGAGGAGCGACCCGCAGGACGTGAGCCGGCGCGCGATGAGTCCTGGCTCCGGGGTGTTCGTGACTTCAAGCGCGAGGTCGATGTTGTCAGTGAGGAGATGCGCCGGGCGGTCGAGAAGCGTGAGTTCCATATTGATTGAGGGGAACTCGGCGAGGAACCGCTTGAGCGCCCCCGCGAGATACGTCTGGCCAAAGGACACGCTGCAGGCGACGCGGATCGTGCCCGTTGGGGCGGAGGACTGATGAAGCGCTTCCGCTTTCAATTGGTCGGCGAGCCCCACGAGTTCTTTGCACGTATCGAGCACCTGGGAACCAAACGCCGTGAGCGCGACATGCCGCGTGGTACGCGTGAAAAGCGCGGCTCCGAGCTCAGACTCCAGACTCATCAGCGCGCGGCTCGCCTGAGCCCAAGCGACTCGGCGGCCTTCGTGATGCTTGAAAGCTCCGCGGTGCGGATAAATACACGGTGTCCGGTCAGTTCTTCCATAGGGATTCGCTCAAAAATTGAAACAATGATGGCGGTTTTTAAGTCTTTATCGCTCGATATTTTGGGTAAATAATACACCCATGAACGTAACGAAAAACGATAAGGAGCAAAACATAATGGATCGCCGTTCTCTTCTTAAAGCCCTCGCGCTTACCCCCGTCGCGTCGGTCGCTTTCCCCGCTTTCGCATCCGACGCCCTGAAGCCCGCGTCGGATCCCGTCTGGAATTCGGAACGCGTGAACGCGCTCTTTTCGCAATTCGGGTCGACCGGGAAGATGCCTCCCGAACTCGGGCGGTGGCTCTCGGACCCGAAGGCTCAGAAAATCGACCCTTATGAGGCGTTTGACGGCGTCTATAACGTGGGCGTGAACTGGGTGTCCGCCTGGCTCATCAAGACCCCCGCGGGTCCGGTGCTGATTGATACCGTGCATGAACCGTTTGTGGATCAGCTGCTCGCGAACATCAAAGCCTGCGGCGTGAACCCCGCGGATCTCAAAATGGTCTTTGTGACGCACGGCCACTTTGACCACTGCGGCGGAATGAAGCGTCTGAAGGAAATCGCCCCGAAGGCGCGCTTCGTGATGACAAAGCGCGGGTGGGATGAGGCGAACGTCGACGCGAAGCGGACGCACCAGGGCGGCCGGAACTCGTTCACGATGATCCCGCAGGATTTGTTGGCGAAGGACGGCGACACGTTTACCTTCGGCTCTTTCGTGATGACCGTGCTCGAGACCCCGGGGCACACCTGGGGGACGGCGTCCTATGCCTACCCGGTGCGGGATGGCAATAAGACGTATCACGCGATCACGGTGGGAGGCCTGGGCTTGAACGCCATCACCGGCCCCGATCAGGTGGGGGCCTATATCGACACCGTGAAGCGGATCCGGAGAATGGTCGAGGATCCGGTGAACCCGATCTCGGTCCATCTCTCGGCGCATCCTTTCAGCAACGGCCTCATGGAAAAGCGTTTCCTCCTCCCGCACACCGATCGGTCGACCCCGCATCCGCTCGTCGCCCCTCAGGCGTTCGTGAAGGAACTCGACGTCATGGAAGCAAACGCCATGAAGCGTCTCGCAATCGAGAAGGCGAGAAAGGCGTAAGGGAAGGTGTCATGCCCCGCGCCCCATCCCCTGGGGCGCGAGGAGCGGTGTCAAACGGCGGGGACCGGAGTCTTAACTCTCCGGCTTCGGTCTCCGGCCGTGTTTTTGATTTTTACCTGTGTCTCTATGAACGATCCCGGGGAGGTGTTTGAGTCTTCTTCCTTCCCGGGGAATTTGAATGGGATCCGGCATCCAAAGCCGGGTCCCGTTTTTTTATGGGGCGGAGGAAGTCTTCACTTATCACACGGTGCGTCAATTGATGGCGCAGAAAAAAGGCGTGATGGCGGCCGCCCGGTCAATACGGATCCGTATTGTAAAATTACGGATTCGGATTGATAGATATGAATGA
>ERZ780144.3431-NODE-3431-length-11571-cov-3.191994_pt1 | contig 11571 bp, 9 predicted proteins | sample MGYA00511380_ERZ780144 | MGnify/ENA primary metagenome ERZ780144 (study PRJEB29588, sample SAMEA1965858) | human gut metagenome | biome: human gut; feature: human-associated habitat; material: faeces | place: Denmark | collected 2008/2010 ... | reverse complement strand
CTTGCGGCGCTTCATCGCGATATCGAATGCCTTGATTGCGATCCGGCGGATCTCATTTTCATTGTAGGTCAGGGTATCTACCGCGGTCGTCACGCCATCAATCTCCTTCGTGTAACGGTCGCCGAAGTACAGACCGCCGGTCAGCTCACGCATGATAACCATATCGAAGCCGTCGCCGATGATCTCTTTCTTTAACGGGCAGGCATCTGCCAGCTCTTTGTAGAGGTATGCCGGGCGGATATTCGCGAACAGTCCCAGACCTTTACGGATGGCAAGAAGACCGGCCTCCGGACGCAGGTTCGGAGCCACATCGTACCAGCGGGAATTTCCCACGTTGCCGCCGACTGCACCGAGCAGGACGGAATCACTCTTTTTCGCGGTTTCCAGTGCCTCATCGGTCAGCGGTACGCCGTACTCGTCGATGGAACAGCCGCCCATCAGGATTTTTGTATAATTAAATGTATGACCGTAGACAGCGCCCACTTTGTCCAGCACGCCGCATGCCTCTCTCACAATCTCCGGTCCGATTCCGTCACCCGGAATCACAGTAATATTGCAATTCATAATAAAATACCTCCCTTGTTTCAAACGGTTACTTTTTATCATATCGGATTCCGTCCTATTTTGCAATCTTCTGACGAAGAAAAACCGGTATTCCCCGTATAGTAATTTGGAATTTATTCTATAACCTGAGGTTATCTGCAAAACAAAGAATGTACCTTTTTGTGTCATAGGGAATTCCAAGGAATTTCCTGTTACACAAAAAAAGGACCGCCGCCCCCATCGGGAGCTGCGATCCTCTCACTCTCTTACCGTTCTTTTTACACTTCCGGTTTCTCAACCTGAACGATTGCATCCTTACGCATCGGGATACGGCAGTTCTTGTTGCTTCCGAACTCTACGATTACAGTGTCATCGGTCATATCGATAATCACGCCGTAGAAGCCGCTGGATGTCAGAACGCTGTCGCCTACTGCTACGGTTGCCATCAGTTCTGCCTGTTTTTTCTTTTCCTTGGACTGTGGACGGATTGCCATAAAATAGAAGATGGCAATGATAAATACAAGGTAAACGATCATTCCGCTTGTGCTGCTCATGTGGTATATTTCCTCCTTTAGTTCGATTCCCCCATCATGCCTGCAAGTTTCTTTGCTTTATACTCAGCATAACAGTGATGTTCGATCGCGTCGCGAATCTCTTCCATCATTTTATTATAAAAATACAAATTATGCAAGACGCATAATCTCATCCCCAGCATTTCCTTCGCCTTAAACAGGTGGCGGATATATGCGCGGGAGTAAGAACGGCATGCCGGGCAGCCGCAGCCTTCCTCGATCGGGCGCGGATCCAGCTCATATTTGCTGTTCAGGAGATTTAATTTGCCATGGTTCGTGTATACATGGCTGTGGCGTCCATTCCGGGACGGGTACACACAGTCAAAGAAATCAACGCCCCGGTCTACCGCTTCCAGGATGTTTGCCGGTGTGCCGACGCCCATAAGATAAGTTGGCTTGTCCTCCGGCAAGTGCGGAACGACTGCATCCAGAATCCGGTACATTTCCTCATGGCTCTCGCCAACTGCCAGACCGCCGACCGCATAGCCGTCGAGGTTCATTTTGCTGATTTCCTTCGCGTGTTCGATACGGATATCCTCGTAAATCGCCCCCTGATTGATACCAAACAGGAGCTGTTCCCGGTTGACCGTATCCGGCAGTGCATTGAGGCGTGCCATCTCATCCTTGCAGCGCGCCAGCCAGCGCGTCGTGCGCTCCACTGATTTCTGTACATAGTCCCGATCGGCAAGACTCGGCGGGCACTCATCAAATGCCATCGCGATCGTCGAACCTAAGTTGGACTGAATCTGCATACTTTCCTCCGGTCCCATGAAAATCTTGTGACCATCGATGTGGGAGTTAAAATAAACGCCCTCTTCTTTAATCTTCCGCAGGCCCGCCAGGGAAAACACCTGAAATCCGCCGGAATCCGTGAGGATCGGGCGATCCCAGTTCATAAATTTGTGCAGACCGCCAAACTGTCGGATCAGCTTGTCGCCGGTACGGACATGGAGGTGGTAGGTATTGGAAAGTTCCACCTGCGTGCCGATCGTGCGGAGATCATCTGTCGAAACCGCGCCCTTGATCGCTGCCACCGTGCCGACATTCATGAAAACAGGCGTCTGGATGGTTCCGTGGACCGTTTTCATTTCCGCGCGTTTTGCGCGGCCATCTTTGTATAAAATCTTGTATTCCATCTTTTTTCCTATACTTTTTACTTCTCTGCCTTTGCCTTCTTGCCAGCCGGTTTGGCATTCTTCTCCATGCGCTTTTTATTCAGCACATACCAGACAGAGCCGGACAGGCATACGGACGAATACGTACCGCAGATCAGACCTACCATCAGCGGAAGAGCAAACTCACGGATGGAAGATACACCCAGGATGTAAAGAATCAGGACCATGACGAAGGTCGTCAGCGTCGTGTTGATGCTTCGCGTCAGGGTCTGGCTGATACTGGTGTTGACGATCGTCTCAGCGGACTCTTTATTGCCCAGAAGCTTCATATTCTCACGAATACGGTCGAAGATAACGATCGTCGCGTTGATTGAGTAACCGACAATCGTCAGCATGCAGGCGATGAACGTCGAACCAACCGACCAGCGCAGCATCGCATAGCAGGTCAAGACAACCAGCACATCGTGCATCAGGGCAAGAACCGCCGCGAACGTGATGTTGCTGAAACGGAACCAGATGTAGATCAACATGCAGATCGTCGCAATCGTAACCGCCACAATCGCATCGCGCTTCATCTCCTGGCTGACCGCACCGGAGATACTGTCGGCTGTGATCTTCTCTTTATCCACACCAAACTGATCTGCCAGCGCCTGGTTTAACTCTTCGCGCTCGTCCATGTTCAGGGTACGTGTCTTGATGATAACCTCGTTGCTTCCGGCTACCTTCTGGGTCTGTGTGCCAGCTTGGCCGGTAATATTTTCTACCACCGGAACCACCTGGGAGGAAATATCTTCCAGAGACATATCCTCGTTAAAGGTAACGTTTGTAGAAGTACCGCCTCTGAACTCCATGCTGTAGTTGAGCGGAACACCCATCGAAGACTGATTGTGAACCATGCTGCCGACGCCTGCCAGAATGATCACGAGCGACAGAGCAAAGTAAAGCTTGCGGAATTTCAGGAACGGACGCGTCTTCATATCCTTGCGGCATCCGTAGAACTTCGCATCCTCAAAGCCCATCTCATAGAAGCAGTTCAGGGCAAATTTGGTTACAAACAGCGCCGTGAACATAGAAAGCACGATACCGATTGCCAGCGTCGCCGCAAAGCCCTTGACGGTACCGGAACCTCTCCAGAACAGAACCGCTGCCGCAATCAGGGTGGTTACGTTTCCGTCGATGATTGCGGAAAGTGCCTTGGCGAAACCTGCCTTGATCGCGTTCTTGACGGATGTTCCCAGCCCGATCTCCTCTTTGATACGGGTGAAAATGATAACGTTCGCATCCACCGCCATACCAATCGACAGGATGATACCAGCCACGCCCGGAAGCGTCAGAGTCACCTCAAATGCAACTAACAGGATCAGGATCAGACCGACATACAGGCACAGAGCCAGAGATGCAGCCAGACCCGGAAGCAGATATACGGCAATCATAAATACAATGACAATGGCAAATCCGATCAGACCTGCCTTTAAGCTGGTGGAGATCGCCTCCTGACCCAGCTTCGCGCCAACTACGTTGGAACGCAGCTCTTCCAGCTCCAGGGACAGGGAACCGATACGGATCGTGGACGCAAGATTATTTGCCTCTTCATAATCCGCCATGCCGTCGATCTGGCACTGTCCGCCTGTGATCGCCTCACGGACGGTCGGAGCAGAAATAATCTGGTTATCATAAATGATATAAATTGGTTTTCCGACGCCATTCGTGGTCGCCTCAGCAAATGCCTGTTTACCTTCCTCGGTAAAGGTCAGGGAAACGACATACGCCTTGGAACCGGTCGCCTTATCCTCGGTCATGCCGGCTTTCGCGCTGGCAACCTGTTTACCATCGAGGATCTGATTTCCTTCAGAGTCCACGAAAATCAGGGAACCCGGTTTTCCTAACTCTTCCAGAATCGCGTTGGCATCCGATACACCCGGAATATCTACGTTGATACGGTTATTACCCTCCTGGTAAACCTCCGCCTCGGTACTGTAATTCTGTACACGCTGCTGGAGCTTGTAGATCGTATCCGCCATATCCTCAGAAGACGGATTTTCTTCTTTCGCCTGATAGGTAATGCTGACACCGCCAGCCAGGTCAAGACCCAGCTTGATCTGATTCATCGTCGAATAGCCGAAATAGCCGAATACGCCGATGGCAATCAGAAGGAGCAGCATCCCCAGGAAGCTTTTTCCTTTTTTGTTCTTCATTCCTCTCTCTCCTTGTTCTCTACTCGTCAGAGCCGTCTGCAAGAGCAGCTTTTATCATGATCGCGCATTCGATACGTTTTTTCTGCATCTCACACCCGATATCATACGCATCCGTGATGGAACCGTGGAAGTTGTAGGAATTGGCCGCACAGCCGCCACTGCAGTAAAATCTGGCAAAGCAATCCCGACATTTGTCTTTCGCATAGACATTGCAGAGCTTGAACTCGTCGCGGACTGCCGTGTTGGTCACGCCCGTATCCACGTTGCCGAGCAGGAAATCTTCGTTTCCTACAAACTGATGGCACGGATAGAGGTCGCCCCACGGGGTAACTGCCAGATACTCAGTTCCTGAACCGCATCCGGACAGACGTTTTGCCACGCACGGTCCCTGTGTCAGATCGAGCATAAAGTGGAAGAACGTGAAGCCGCGCCCCTCTTTGTGTCTCTTGACATACTCTGCTGCCAGACGGTCATATTCCTCGAGAATCTGCGGAAGATCCGCCTCTTTGATCGCGTAGGGCTCTTCATCCGGTGCTACGACCGGCTCAACCGACATTTTCTTGAATCCAAGATCGGCAAAATGCAGGACATCTTTGCCAAAATCCAGGTTGTTGTGTGTGAAGGTACCACGCACGAAATAATCGCGGTCTCCGCGCTTCTCTGCAAATTTCTGGAACTTCGGCACGATCAGGTCGTAGCTTCCGGTTCCGTTGCGGAATGGGCGCATCTTGTCGTTGACCTCTTTTCGTCCATCCAGACTGAGCACGACGTTTGCCATCTCGCGGTTGCAGAATTCCATAATTTCATCGTTTAACAGAACGCCGTTGGTGGTCAGTGTGAAACGGAATTTCTTGTTGTGCGCCTCTTCCTGGGAACGTCCGTACTCGACTAACTGTTTAACCACCTGCCAGTTCATCAGCGGCTCGCCGCCGAAGAAATCGACTTCCAGGTTCCGGCGGTTTCCAGAATTGGCAATCAGGAAATCCAGCGCTTTCTTGCCGACCTCAAAGGTCATCAGCGCTCTGCGTCCATGATACTCGCCCTCTTCTGCAAAGCAGTACTGACAGGCAAGGTTGCAGTCATGCGCGATATGCAGGCAGAGTGCCTTGACAACCGTCTGGCGCTTCTTGAAATCCATAACGAAGTTTTTGTAAATGTCAGCGGTAAAGAGTTCTTCCTGATCGATGAGCTCCTGAATGTCCTCAAACGCCTCTCTGATCTCTTCCTGGCTGTATTTCTCTTTTAATGCTGCCGCCGTCTCGTCTTTCAGGGACTGGGCAATCTGAAACGGCTTCTCGCTGTCCGGAATCCGCTCCGATAAAAAGGAAATCACATCGTACAGAAGCGGATCGACCGAATGGACGGAGCCACTGTTGACATCCAGTACGATATAATATCCATTGTTTATATACTGATGAATCACTGTCTTTCTCCTTCTATAAGACATAGGCAGGCAGACAACCCGGAACATATGCAGTCCTCTCCTCGGACCGCGCTCCGTCTTGTCTGCCTCCCTGTGTCAACTCTGCGTTTTCTCAGACTCCAGCTCTCCCACTCATGAAAAGCTCTGATTTATCAGAAAACGCCTCATTTGTTTTGTACTGCCAATTAGCGGTTCTGGTTCTCGCAGCTCTGGTTACCTACAGTACAGGATGTCTTACATGCAGACTGGCAGGATGTCTGGCACTCGCCGCAGCCGCCTTTCTTCATGCTGTTCTTCAGTGTGCTTGCGCTCAGTGTCTTTACGTGTTTCATCTCTATGTCCTCCTTCATTTTTTTAGTATATAAAGTCCTACAGATTATATCATATGTTGCCCGCTTGTGCAAGCATTTCAATTTACCGTGTTTCTCACAGATTCCGGCTTTTTGGGAACTGTTCACGGGTAGGCACTTTTGGAACCGAAAGTGCCGTAAGAAAACGTGGTGGCAGCAGGAATTTGCCGTATTTAAATGCGAAGCCACGGCAAATTCCGTTACTGGGCACGTATGCGTGAACAGTAACGCTTGTTTGTAACAGTGTTTCATTCTGCAGGCATATTTGTCCTTCTTTGCTCATATGAATAGAAAAAAAATGCACACAGGTATTTTATCATGGAAAAATCAGCTATCCAGATTCTGCTCCGTTCTTCCCTCTTCTCCTACGCGGCAACTGCTGTCTTTCTGCTTCTGCTCGCGTTTGGGATGTACCGTTTTCAGTGGGGTGAAAAGGAAATCACGCTAGGAGTGCGCGGCATCTACATTCTCGCCTGCTTCCTGGCGGGGCTTAGCGCCGGGAAGAAAGCAAAAAGGCGCCGGTTCCTCTGGGGATTCTGCGCCGGCGCCCTTTATTTTCTTATTTTTCTAGCCCTGTCTTTTGCGATCCGACAGTCCCTCAAGGAGACTGCCTCATCCCTGCTGCTTTCCTTCGCCCTCTGCGCCGGAAGCGGCACCATCGGCGGTATGTTTAGCTAACGCCGCCTCCGACGGGCTTAACAGGTACAGATGAATCTTATCGATCCGGTTCTTATCCACACATTCAACGACGAGGCGGACGTTTTCCACCACAACCTCTTCTTTTTCCTGTGGAAGATGGTTCAAAAGTCCGATCACCAGTCCGCCGATGGAATCATATTCGTCTGACTGGAGTTCCAAATTCAGGCGTTCATCCAGATCGTCGAGTTTGACCGAACCATCTACCATGTATTCCCGCGGGGCGATGCGCTGAATGGATTTTTCCTCGTCTCCATCGTACTCGTCCCGGATATCTCCGACAATCTCCTCCAGCATATCTTCCAGCGTGATAAGACCGACCGTCGAACCGTACTCGTCGAGCACGATCACGATGCTGATCGCCGCTTTCCGCATCTCGCGCATCAGCTCAGCAACCTTCTTAAACTCATATGTATAGAGAGGTTTCCGCAAATATTTCCGGACAGAAAAGCCCTCTTCCCCGCCTTTTAAGAAAATATCCTTGATGTTCAGAACACCGATGACATTGTCCGTCGTCTCCTCATAGACCGGGTAACGCGTGTATTTCTCACTGCGGAATACCTCCATCAGCTCGTCATACGTCGCATCCACGTCCACAAACGTCATGTTGACTTTCGGAAGCATGACATCGCGCGCCACGGCGTCCCCGAAATCAAACACATTGTTGATCATCTTCTTCTCTTCGGACTCGATGACGCCCTCTTCGTGGCTGACCTCCACGATCGTCCGCAGCTCATCCTCCGTGATGGACTCGCCCTTTGCCTTCACATCCACACGAAGCAGCTTCAACACTAAAAACGAGAGCTGGTTGACCACAAAAATGACCGGTGTCAGCACCGTCATGATATAATAAATGATTTTGGCGAACCGAAATGCAATCCGCTCAGCCTGTATCGTCGCCACCGTCTTCGGCGTGATCTCGCCGAATATCAGGATCAAAAGCGTCAGAATGCCCGTCGCAATCCCTACGATCTTGTTGCCCCAGATGTGGGTGGCAAGAACCGTCGCAAGAGAAGACGCATACAGGTTTACCACATTGTTGCCGATCAGAATCGCACTCAGCATTTTACTCGGATCCTCTATGATCTTTAATACATACTCTGCCTGCTTATCGCCATTCTCCGCCAGCGTCCGCACCCGGATCTTGTTGACCGTCGTCAGCGCCGTCTCCGCAGAAGAAAAGAAAGCCGACATCAAAAGCAGCAGTATCAAAATCAATAGCTGTATCCCATCACCAGAACTCAAAAAACTCAACTCCTATCTCCCCTTATAGGGGATTACTCTTTTTTAAGGTTGATTCTACCGTATTTCATAGGTTCTGTCAATAAAGACAGACTTGCATTTCCATACTTCTGCCGTCTCCAGTTACCGTTCTCGCATACGTGCCCAGAAAACGTCTCCCTTCTTCTTAAACCAGAATATGACACAGTCAAAATCTCTCATTCACGCAAGCCGTTGCAGTCACATAAATATATATAAAAGTGTGATAAAAATCACGTTTTTATGTGTATTTATGTGATCCTTCTTGTTATTTTCTCATCTAAAGCATATAATAAGCTTGTAGAATCAATCACCGTCTTTCTATAAAGGAGTATAACTAATATGGAACGTTTGATACTGAATCAATTATTAAACTGGAAAAACTCCCCTTACCGCAAGCCTCTGATTTTAAAAGGCGTCCGTCAGGTCGGAAAAACATGGATCTTAAAAGAATTTGGACGACGCTTTTATGAAAACACCGCCTACTTTAACTTCGATGAAAATGAAGAATATAAACAATTTTTTGAAACTACGAAAGATGTGAACCGCCTCCTGCAAAATCTGATGCTGGCAAGCGGCCAGAAAATTTTACCTGAAAAAACCCTGATTATTTTCGACGAAGTTCAGGACTGCCCGAATGTAATCAATTCTATGAAATACTTTTGTGAAAATGCACCGCAGTATCACATTGCCTGCGCCGGTTCTCTGCTCGGTATCGCGCTTGCAAAGCCGTCTTCTTTTCCAGTTGGAAAAGTTAATTTCCTGCAGATTGACCCGATGACTTTTACTGAATTTCTACTTGCAAATGGAGATGATAATCTAGCCGCCTATCTGGAACAGATAGATACGCTGGAACCAATCCCCGATGCTTTTTTTAACCCACTTTATGAAAAGCTGAAAATGTACTATATTACCGGCGGTATGCCTGAATCTGTCCTGATGTGGACAGAAGCCCGGGATGTCAACGCCATGCAGGACTCTCTTTCTGCCATCATTGACGCTTATGAACGCGATTTTGCCAAACATCCGGACGTCCGAGAGTTTCCGAAAATTTCTATGGTATGGAAATCTATCCCGTCCCAGCTTGCAAAGGAAAACAAAAAATTTATTTATAAAGTGATTAAAGAGGGCGCCCGTGCCCGCGAATACGAAGATGCCTTGCAATGGCTGGTAGATGCCCGTCTTGTGCACAAAATTTACCGCAGCACAGCTCCCGGTCTTCCAATGTCCGCCTATGATGATATATCCGCTTTTAAAATTTATCTTGTAGATGTAGGTCTTCTTCGGCGTCTATCCCAATTATCTCCCAGCGCCTTTGCCGAAGGAAACCGCCTATTTACTGAATTTAAAGGGGCATTAACCGAAAACTTTGTGCTCCAGACTTTAATTACACAATTTGAAGTTGTTCCCCGTTACTGGACACAAACCAATCCTCCTTATGAGGTAGATTTTCTTATTCAGCGGGAAAATGATATTTTCCCGATCGAAGTAAAAGCTGAAACCAATACAACCAGTAAAAGTATTAAAAAATTTAAAGAATTGTTCCCGGATAAAGTCAAACTGCGGGTGCGTTTTTCTCTTGATAACTTGAAACTGGATGGGGATATGTTAAATATTCCATTGTTCATGGCTGACCAGGTCAATCGCCTAATCGGGATTGCCCTAAATCATGTTTAATTTCCTGTAAAACATTTCTGCCTCATTGGACATACTTTCTATGAAATAAAAAAGCTGTCGCATACGCACAAACGGCTTCCCTGCTAAATAAACAGGAAAGCCGTTTTTCGCTTAACGACAGCCTCTTTTTTATATTTCCACACCATAGCTGATGCTTAATCGCCTTCATCCTTCTATCAGATGAACCAGCCACAGCTTTACCAGTCAGCCACCCACTCCTCTTCGGTCTTTTTCGGCACTCTGCCTTTATTCTCCGCCAGCGTCCGCTGTTCCTGGGTCGGGTTCTCGATCCAGGCGCCGTCGGCTCCTACTACATAATTGTCCGGGGTAATCTGGTTCTGGAGAAGATAACCTTTGGCATTGAAATAATACCAGGAGGTAACACCATTCCAGCTAAGCTGATACCAGCCGTTTGCCGGGTAAGAATTATCCGCGTAGCGGTACCACCAGCCGCGCTTTCCCCGGATCCAGCGCTCGCCGCCCGGATCGCTGTAGGTTGTCTCATCGGATGTGACCGCAACACTCTTCCGCTTTCCGTTTTTCGATACCACGCTGAACGTATATTTCTGTCCACCTTCCATGTAATCATAAAAATCATAGCTGGTAGACGTCGTTTCTGCAGAGGTCACCGTACGTCCATCCCGCTTTAATACTATCATATAGGAAGTTGCCCGGTAGCCCTTCTGCCAGGAAGCCGTGGTCGTGCCGCCCCAGTGCGGGTTGACCGGCGCACCGATTTTACCGCCGTATGGCTCCAGATCCACCGTTACCTTTAATTCATCCTTCGTGCTTTTCTTGCTGACAACCTTATACACATCGCCTTTTACATTAACTCTCAGGCTGCTCTTTTTAAACTTATAGCCCTCGTCCGCCTCCAGCGTCACGATAATTCTCGGATATTCCGAAGCATTCCAGCTATTTCCATTTGGAATGATCGTCTCAAAGCCATCGTAAGTGAATCCCTCTCCTGAACAATTCACCTCAATCGCATCGGAATCCTCTTTCGTGATATCAGATTTGATATTGATTGTCACTTTCTTGATCTCGACATCGTCATCATCGGCATAGGCTGTATAGCCGGTATGAAAAAACATCATACTGAACGCCAGCAGCATACCGCATACCGACCGGACAATCCAATGTCCCTTCACATGAGATGTATGACCTTTCATCACCATTCCCTCCTCACTCCTTTTCTGCCCTTCTCATTTCCATCTTTCTTCGAACCACCGGAAATCCCACAGTTCCTGATTGTAAATCAGGCCACCTGCTACCAGGCAGCCTGACTTACCAGATCTGCTTCCTGACTGAAACTGCAGTTCCATCCAGAAAGCAGATTGTCACTTTATAAATTGACTCATTTTACTTTGCATTTCTTCTGCGAAGCCAGAAGCTGCCCAGAATCAGCAGGATCGCTGCCGCGATACCGCCCAGAATCTTGAAGCCCCGATTCTCGGAATCCGTGTGGTGTGCTCCGGCATTGACCTGTCCGTGGGCGCGACCCTGGGCCTTTCCGGTATGGTAGGCTGCATGGTGCTGATGAACACCCAGAACGTGATTTTGGGCGTGGCGGTGATTCTGGTCATCGGCATGCTGGTGGGCCTGGTCAACGGTGTGCTCATCGGCTATCTGCAGCTGCCGGCCTTCATTGTGACCCTGGGCACCATGCAGATCTGCCGCAGTCTGGACTACGTCATCTCCAATGCCAACACCGCCTCCAAGTTCCCGGAGGTATACAGC
>ERZ780144.3422-NODE-3422-length-11601-cov-2.606097_pt1 | contig 11601 bp, 12 predicted proteins | sample MGYA00511380_ERZ780144 | MGnify/ENA primary metagenome ERZ780144 (study PRJEB29588, sample SAMEA1965858) | human gut metagenome | biome: human gut; feature: human-associated habitat; material: faeces | place: Denmark | collected 2008/2010 ... | reverse complement strand
ACTTCTCAGCAATCCGAAGTTCTCCGGTAGCGACTTATCGTTGATGACGCATTCCATTACATCAGAGAGTGTTTCACTCAGCTGATCCGGATTACGCTCTCCAAGGCTGATTGTTAAACTGCCTTGTGGGTCTGCGTCAATCAGCAGCACTCGCTTTCCCTGTTTCGCCAAGCCGACACCCAGATTTACCGTTGTGGTGGTCTTTCCAACGCCGCCTTTCTGATTGGTAATTGCGATTACTCTGCATTGTTCCATATTGGTTTCCTCCTTTCTCATTTTAAGCTGTCTGAATCAGGCAGCTATGTATGTGAGCGCCTGAGCGCTCACTCGTCCTCCGACAGTTCGAAGTAGTCCTCCAAATACTCCGCCAGCCAGCAGGTGAATCTCCGCATGAACCATGCGCAGAGGTATGGATCGTCCATCAGTTCAGACGGAAGTTCAACTTCCAGATCCATCATTCTGGAAAACACCTGAACAAACAGCAGTGCGCTACTCGGCATACACAGCGCATCAAGACCGCTGAGCACAACCGCGATAGCCTCCAGCTTACATTCATCGCCGTTAAAGTGTTCTGCCGCTGCATCAATCAGGTACACCGGATAATGGATTGCCAGATCGTTCAGCTTTTCAAGTTCTAATTCTTCATTCATAACATCGTCCTCCTTCTCGTTATGTACGCACACTGTTTTTCTCTCTGCCCCGTGTGCCGGGCATCATCAGGCGGCTGGCTGCGAACCAGCTCCATAGGCATCTCACCTCCCCGCCTTCATTATGACCGGGCCGCGAATTACGGAAGTATCATTATCCCTTGCACCTTTCATCGCCTTCGCCGGTAGCAGTCCGGCTTTCTATCGAATCAGTTTGATCGCTCCTCCGTTTCCGGAATCATGGCGCACCGTCGATAACGGCTTGAGGTTTCCCTCGGTGCAGGTAACATACCTGATGACTGTTATTCAGTTTTGCGGGAGGCTTTGTTTGACCTCTCACTTCTCTACCGCAGCACGAATAGCCCAAAAATTAACCCCTCCCAAAAAATATTTTCATTTTTGTTAGAATTGCACAAGTGAATAGTGACACGGTGCTACCGCTGCACGACCTCAAATGGGTAAAAAAATAGACCCGTCGATTTCTCGATGGGTCTATTGCCCTAATTTAATTCGCACATTGCGATAGAAGACGTATCAAATAGCTAAAACTTACATGAATTCACAGGAATTTGCACATTCAAACCGCTTCATTTGTGGTAAACCTGTGGTAACTTGGTGTAAGTTATGGTGTAAGCTATCTGCTAAATCTCGCTTATACGCGGTTATTCTAACTTATACGCCCTCAATCAGTCCAGCGGCTTCATTGTGGGGAACAGCAGCACATCGCGAATGGATGCAGCGTCGGTCAGGAACATGACCAGACGGTCGATGCCCATGCCCATGCCGCCCGTGGGAGGCATACCGTATTCCAGCGCATTGATGAAATCCTCGTCCATCATGCCGGCCTCTTCGTCGCCTGCGGCGCGCAGAGCAACTTGACGCTCGAAGCGCTCCTTCTGGTCGATCGGGTCGTTCAGCTCGGAGAATGCGTTGCACAGCTCGCGGCCGTAAATGAAGCACTCGAAGCGCTCGGTCAGACGCGGATCGGACGGCTTGCGCTTTGCCAGCGGAGAGATCTCGACCGGATAATCGGTGATAAAGGTCGGCTGCATGAGGTTTGCCTCGACGTACTCGTCGTAGCACAGCGCCATCAGGTCGCCCCAGCTCTCCTTGCCCTTTTCGATCTCGAGGCCCTTGGCCTTAACGGCCTCCAGTGCCTCTTCCGGCGACAGCGCCATAAAGTCGATGCCAGCGTACTCCTTGACAGCCTCAGCCATCGTCATGCGCTTCCAGCCCTTGGAGAAATCGATCTCCACGCCCTGATACATCACCTTGGTGCTGCCCAGAACCTTTTCGCAGACATGGATTACCATGTCCTCGGTAATATCCATCATGCCGTGGTAATCGGTGTATGCCTGATACAGCTCGATGGTGGTGAACTCCGGGTTATGACGGGTGTCCATACCCTCGTTGCGGAAAATACGGCCGATCTCGTATACGCGCTCCAGACCGCCTACGATCAGGCGCTTGAGGTGCAGCTCGGTCGCAATGCGCATATACATATCAATATCGAGCGTGTTGTGGTGCGTGATGAACGGACGCGCCGTCGCGCCGCCGGCGATGGGGCTGAGCACGGGGGTCTCGACCTCCATGAAGCCCAGGCCGTCCAGATAGCGGCGCAGGTAGGCCACGAACTGGCTGCGGATCTGGAAATTGCGCTTGCTCTCGGGGTTCATGATGAGATCCACGTAGCGCTGGCGGTAGCGCAGCTCCATATTCGTCATGCCGTGGAACTTCTCCGGCAGCGGACGCAGGGACTTACTGAGCAGTGTGACCTGCTGCACGTGGATGGAGATCTCCCCCGTCTTGGTCTTGAACGCATAGCCGCTCACGCCGATGATGTCGCCGATGTCATACTTGCGGAAATCGGCAAACTCCTGCTCCGTCACGGCGTCCTTGCGGACGTAGAGCTGAATCTGGCCGCGGTCATCCTGAATGTCGCAGAAGATGGCCTTGCCCATGCCGCGCTTGGACATGATGCGGCCGGCAGCCTGCAGCGTTTTGCCGTCATAGGCGTCAAAATCGTTCTTGATGTCGGTCGAATAGGCGCTGCGCGCAAAGCGCGTCTGCGTGAATGGGTCGCGCCCGGCGTCCTGCAGCGCCTTGAGCTTGTCGCGGCGCACCTGAAGGATCTCGGACAGGGACGGCTCTGCCGCCGCCTGCTGGTTCTTTCTCTCTTCGCTCATAATGGACTCCTCAGTCTTCGTTTTCGACGGCGATGATCTTGAACTGCAGCTCGCCGACCGGGGCTGCGACCGTGACGGTCTCGCCGACTTTGTGGCCCTTGAGCGCAAAGCCGAACGGGCTGTCGTCCGAAATGCAGCCTTCCATGGGGTTGGCCTCCTGCGAGCCGACGATGGTGTACTCCTCTTCCACGTCCTCGTCAACATCGAGCACGCGCACGCGGCTGCCGATGGTCACGACGTCCGCTGCGACCTCGACCTTTTCCACGACCTCGGCATTCTCGATCAGGTCCGTGATCTCGGCAATGCGGGAGTAGAGCTTGCCCTGCTCCGTCTTGGCCTCGTCGTACTCGCTGTTCTCCGACAGGTCGCCGAACGAGCGCGCCTCCTTGATGAGCTCCGCGACTTCCTTCTCGCGGGTCGTCTCAAGGTAGTGCAGTTCTTCCTTGAGCGTGTCCAGACGCTCCTGACTCATCTTATATCTGCTGTCGATCGCCATAATCCGTCTCCTTATATCATTGAAATTTTTCGTGTTTACGATTTGATTCATCGCAGCGCGGCGATGGCCGCCTCGAGCTGCGCATCGACCTCGCTGTCCGCGGCCGGGGCCACGACGATATCCGGCACAAGGCCGCCCTGCTCGGACAGATCCACGCGGTTGGGCGTGAGGTACTTCCGGCTCGAGATGTGCACAGCGCTACCGTCCGGAAGCGCGATGGTCGTCTGGCTGCGGCCCTTGCCGGTCGTGTTCTGGCCGACGATGGTCGCCCAGTCATACTCCTGCAGCGCGGCCGCGAAAAACTCCGCCGCACTGTAGGTGTTGCCGTTGACGATGACCGCCATCGGCACCTTGACGCAGACGCTGTCGCTCTGCGTGACGGCCTCTTTTCCGCTGCCGTCGACGCTCACGAACAGATCGCCCTGCGGCAGCAGGTGGTCGAGGATCGTGATGAGCTCCGAGAGCAGGCCGCCGGGGTTATCGCGGAGGTCGAACACGAGCGACTTTGCGCCGAGGTCGAGCAGCTTATCGACCGCCTGCACGGCACGGCTGCCGCCGCCGGTCTCAAAGTTGCGGATCTGGATATAGCCGACGCCGTTATCCATGAGTTTATACGTCACGGGGTCGGTGTAGATGACCGTGCAGTCGAGCGTGACGGTCTGGCTCTTGCCGGCGGAGTCCTGGATGGTGAGCTTGAGCGTCTTGTTGAGCTTGGCGCGGATGGTGCTCTGCACGTCCGAGAGCGTCTTGCCCGTGACATCCTCCCCGTCGATTGCCGTGATGATGTCGCCCTGCTTGAGGCCGGCCTTCGCCGCGGGCGAATCGCTCGTCACCGCCGTGATGCGAAAGCCCTTCGTCTTATCGTCGAGCTGAATCGTCACGCCGATGCCGGCGTACTCATTGTTGGAGTACATCTGGTAGGCCTTGTATTCCTCGGCCGTCATGTAATAGCTCCACTTATCGCCGATCGCACTGATGATTGCGCTCGACGAAGCGTCGCTGATGGCCGTGTCGTCCGCGTCGCCGATATAGTCTTTGTCCACGACCTGCTTGACCTGTGCAAACTTCAGCGCGAGCTTATAGTTGCTGCTGCCGCCGAATTTGCCGACGAAGATCAGCGACGTAACCAGTGCAGTGACCAGAATGCAGATCACACAGGCAAAGATACTCGCCTTCCAGCCGCGCATTCTGCCGCTTTTTCTGCGGGCGGGCACTTTTTCCGGTGCCTGTTCCTGTGGCTTGTGTTCGTCCATGCTATCCCTCCGGATCCATTTGCTGCCCGCACCGGGCAGTCCCCAATGCAGCAGATGAGCCGGGCAGCCATTTTCCGGCCGCCCGGCAGTTTCATTCAGTCAAAATATGTCCGATCAGCTCGCATAGTTGAGCGGGTTCTGGCGCACGCCGTTGACCGTGACCTCCCAGTGCAGATGCGGGCCGGTGGAGTTGCCGGTCGAGCCGACATAGCCGATCGTCTGGCCCTTGGAGACCTTCTGGCCGGCGGACACCGCGATGGAGCTCATGTGGCCGTAGAGCGTGGTGATGCCATTGCCATGGTTGATGACAACGCAGTTGCCGTAGCCGGACACGGAGCCGGCCGTGATGATCGTACCGCCGTCGGCCGCGACAATGGTCGCACCGTAGCTTGCGCCGATGTCCACGCCGGAGTGATACTTCTGCGTATGATAAATCGGGTGGTAGCGCCAGCCGAACTGCGAGGTGATGTAATGGCAGGACGGGCACGGCCACATCATGGTGCCGGTGGAGCCGTTGGCTTTGCCCGGGTCATAGCCGGGGTTGTTGTTCTTGTTCGCTTCCTCCTGGCGGCGCAGCTCCTCGACCTGCTTGTCGATCTGCGACTGCACGTTCTTCTGCTGCTGCTCATACTGATCGTAGACGCTCTTATAGGCGTTGATATCCGATTCCAGGCCGGCGAGCAGCGCATTGGCCTCCGCAACCTTCTGCTGCAGCGCGACCTGCTTGGTCTCGAGCTCGGACTGCTTATCCTGCAGCTCGGTGCGGGCATCCTCGAGCTCCGCCTTGACGGTCTCGACCTTTTCACGGGCGGCCGTCATGTCGGCCTGCACCTGCTTATTATATGCAATGACCTCGCCGACCATGTCCATGCGGGCAAGGAGGTCGGACAGGCTGGTCGCCTCGAGCAGGATGGCGATGTAGGACATCTGGCCGTACTCCTCGAGGTGGCGCACGCAGCTGCGGAAGCGGACCGTCTGGGCCTCTTCCTCCTGCTTGGCGGCCTCGAGCTCAACGCCCTTGTCCTCGATCTGCTGGTCGTAGGCCGTGATCTGCTCCTTGACGAGCTCGATCTCCTGCTCAGCCAGATCGTTTTCCTGATCGAGCGCGGCCTTCTGATCCACCACGCTGGCTTTCTTGGAGCGCAGGTTGTTGATGGTCTTCTGCTGCTCTTTCTGCTTGGCCTGCAGCTCTTTGCGCTGCTGCGTGAGCCGGTTGATTTCCGACTGAGACGCCGCGCTGGCGTTGGTCGGGATCAGCGCTGTCATGAGCGAGATGACAAAGATCAGCGCGAGCAGCACGCAAATAACGGATCGAACGACTTTGCGGTTCATCTTCATTCGATTTCCTCCTTAGACTTTCAGATAGTTGCGAATGGCCGTGAGGCCGCCGAACACGCCGACGAGCACACCCACGCCGAGGAACACCAGCAGCAGCGGCAGCGACACGGATGCAAACGGGAGCACCGTGATGATGCCAGCCGCCATGGTAGACATGATCTTGCTGACGATCAGGCTGTAGAGTCCCCACTGGAGCAGGAACGCGACCAGACCGCCGACCAGGCCGAGCACAAGGCCCTCGACCACGAACGGCAGACGGATGAAGCCATTCGTCGCGCCGACCATCTTCATGATGGCGATCTCCTCGCGCCGGCCGAACGTGGCCAGCTTGATGGTGTTGGTCATAATAAACAGGGACACCGCGATGAGGATCACAATCAAAACGACGGAGACCACGCTCACAATGTTCCGGAACGTGATGAAGTTTTCCGCATAATCCAGGTGCGCCGTGACATCGGCAATGCCATCCACATTTTTCAGCGCGGCCTGCGTGTCCTTCATGAGCGACAGGTCATCGAGCGTCACGACGTAGCGGTGACGGAAGACCGACGCGTCAATGTTGTCAAAGAGGTCGGAGTCATACTCGGCCTCAAACGTCTGCATGGCCTGCTCGCGCGTGACGAACTCGACCGAGGCGACATTCGCCACTGCGGCGACCTTGGGCTCGATGGCCCGGGCCTCGTCCTCCGTGAGCGTCTCATCGACGTAGGCGATGACCTCGTTCTGGTTTTGCAGGCGGTCGATGTTCGCGTCAATGTTGAGCGTCAGCAGCGAGAAGCTGCCCATGATGAGCAGGCACGCGATGATGATCGTGATCGACGCGAAGGACATGAAACCGTGCGTGAAGATGTTTTTCACGCCCTGCGCCATCAGGTAGTTGAATCTATTCAGCTTCATATCCGTAGTACCCGTCCAATCCGTCACTGATGACTCTTCCGGCGTCGATGGAGATGACGCGCTTGGAAAAAGCGTCGACCAGTTCCTTTTCGTGCGTCACCACGAGGACCGTGGTGCCGAGCTCGTTGATCTTCTCCAGCAGCAGCATCAGCTCCAGGCTGCGCACCGGGTCGAGGTTGCCGGTCGGCTCGTCCGCGATGATCATGCGCGGATTGTTCACGAGCGCGCGGGCGATGGCCACGCGCTGCTGCTCGCCGCCGGAAAGCTCCGCCGGGAAGCGCTTTTCCCGGTCGGCCAGGCCGACCAGCTCGAGCACCTGCGGCACGCGGCGGCGGATCTCCTTATTGGACGCTCCCACCACACGCATGGCAAACGCAACGTTTTCATACACCGTCATTTTGTCGATCAGGCGGAAATCCTGAAAAATGACGCCCAGTGTCCGGCGCAGCTTCGGCAGCTTGCGGCGCTTGATGCCCTGCATGTCAAAGCCGTTGACCGTGATCTGTCCGGATGTGGGGCTCAGCTCGCCGGTGATCAGTTTGATGATCGTCGTCTTGCCGGAGCCGGACGGTCCGACCAGAAACACAAACTCGCCCTCATTGATCGTAAACGTGATGCCATTGAGCGCCGCAGCTTCCGTGTTTCCGTAGACCATCTTCACATCGTTCATTTGAACCATAAGATGTCCTCCAATATGTTGGGCTTACGCCCGCCCGGGTAAGTGCTCAGAACTTGGCATTGTTCTGAGAGTCGAGGTATTTCTTTACCATGACCGCGACCTTGAAGAGGATCGCATCCTCAAACTCGCGCAGATCCAGGCCCGTGATCTTCTTGACTTTCTCCAACCGGTATACCAAAGTGTTTCGATGGACGTAGAGCTTGCGCGCCGTCTCCGAAACGTTGAGGTTGTTCTCAAAGAAGCGATTGATCGTGTCGAGCGTGTCCTCATCGAGCGCCTCGATGGGGTTTTTCTTGAACGCTTCGGACAGGAACATCTCGCACAGCGTCGTCGGCAGCTGATAAATGATGCGGCCGATGCCGAGGTTGTCGTAATGAATGACCGGCTTCTCGTTTTCAAACACCTTGCCGACCTCGATGGCGACCTGCGCCTCCTTGTAGCGGTCAGCCAGCTCGCGCAGGTGGTTGGCCGTCGTGCCGATGCCGATGACCGTCTGCACGTGCAGCTCGGTTTGCACGGCGCGCTCAATGCTCTCGGCCAGCGCGCAGATATCCTCCGAGGTCTCGTCCGGCGTCATTTCCTTGATGACGACGATGTCCGACTCGCTCACGCTGAGCACAAAATCATGCTGCCGGTCCGGGAACATGTTCTGGATCAGCTCGAGCACGGCGATATCCGTCACGCTCACCTGACGCACCAGCAGCACGGCGCGCGGCACGTCGGTGGTAAAATGCAGCTCCTTGGCGCGCACATACACGTCGCCGGGGAGAATGTTGTCCGAAATGATGTTCTTGACGAAGGCGGCCTTATTGTGCTTTTCCTCAAAGTTCGTGCTGGCCTCTGTCATGCCGACGGCCGCGAGAATGCAGATGCTGCGCGCCGTCTGATCATTGCCCTCGACGAACACGGCATACTCAAAGCGCGCCGTGCTGGCAGACAGGATCTTATACGTGCGCGTGTCCGTTGCAAACAGCTGCTCCTGCACTTCGCCCACTGCGGCCTGAAAGTCATCCAGACGCGAGCCGATCATCGAAAGCTCACTGCAGGCAATGACAAACCCCTGCTCGTCCACAACACCGATGCAGCGCGTGGTGGCGTCTTTCATCTGAACGATCACGCCCTGAAAAATTCTGCTCGACATATCTTTTCCTCCTACGAACGGCCGCCGCAGTCTCCCACAGCACCTACCAATTTCCTACTTTACATAATAGCCGATTTATGTGCATTTTTCAATAGAAAAATGGTCGTTTTTTGTGAATAATTTTCGAAATTTCGTGAGATAGTCGGATAATTTCCCGAACTTTTGTAAATTTTCACGAAGTTGGCAGCAAAAAAACGAGCATTGCCTCGTCTGGGCTCAGTTCCCGGTAAGCGCCCGGCGACAGCGCGGGATCGAGCGTCAGCGCCCCGATCGACAGGCGGTGCAGCTGCAAAACCGGCGTCCCGCAGCCGGCGAGCATCCGCTTGACCATGTGGTATTTCCCCTCATAGACCGTGACGCGGCAGCCCCCCTGCTCCGGCAGGCGCTCGAGCCGGGCGGGCAGGCACTGCGTTCCGTCGCCGAGGACGACGCCCTGCGCGAAGCGCTCTGCATCCGCATCCGTCGGCTGCCCATCCGTGCGCGCGAAATAGGCCTTCGGCACATGCTTTTTCGGCGTGATGACACGGTGGACATAGTCCCCGTCGTCCGTGACGAGCAGCAGACCGGTCGTGTCCTTGTCGAGCCGCCCCGCAGGCACGAGCCCAAAGCGCCGCAGCTCCGGCGGGAACAGATCGAGCACCGTTGGCTGGCTGCGGTCGGCCGTCGCGGTGAGGACGCCGGCGGGCTTGTGGAGCATGTAGTAGTGATGTGTCTGATAGCTGGCCGCGCAGACAGACGACTGCGGTCTCCGCGATCTTCTGCTCCGGCGCGCGGGCAGGCACACCGTCGACCGTGACCTCGCCGCGGCGGATATACGCCTTGGCCTCACGCCGGGAAGCGGCGCCGGTATCGGCCAGATATTTGTCCAGACGGATCACGTGCGCCCCCTCCTTTGCGGACATTTGGATTCATTATAACATATCCGGCGGCAAATTTGAATAGGCTTGTTCCGAGGTGTGGTTATGAAGCTCAAATCCTTTAACTGGACAAGACGGACCGTCGTATTCGCGCTCATCGGTCTGGCCGTGCTGCTGGCGCTGGCCGTCATCTGGCGCAGCAATGACGGCGTGCTCTCGGCGCACTACAACGTCACAACGACCGACGGGCGCATCGCCTATCTGCTGGCGCTGGGCTGGGAGGCGGACCCCACGACCGAAACGACGCAGGAGATCGTGATCCCGCGCGTGTTCAACGGTGTCTTCGGCGATTACAACGCCCTGCAAAAGCAGCAGGGCTTTGACCTGTCCACCTACGCCGGCGAGACGTGCACGGCCTATACCTACCGCGTGACGAACTACGAGGGCTCGACGGACACCGTGCTCGCGCAGCTGTTTGTCTACCGCAACCGCGTCATCGGCGGCGCCATCCACGCGACAGCCATGGACGGCTTCATGCACGGTCTGCGGTAAGGGCGCAAAATGCTCCCGGCACGGAAATGTGCCGGGAGTTTGCTGTTTCATTGAGGGTTCAGGCGAGCGCCGTCCAGCGCTCGATGCCGGCCAGCTCCTGCACCTCGGCGCAGATGCGCCGGCTGAGCGCGTTGAGCTTTTCGATGCGCTCAAGGTCGTTCCGTGGTAGCCGACGCGCTTCATGATCGTCAGCGGCTTTGTATTTTGCGCCACGAAGCTCACGGCGACACAGTTCGGGATGGCGAACGCCTGCCCCTCCGTGCCATACGCCTCGATCACGCGGCGCATCGTCTCCTCGACGCGGTAGGTCTCCGCACCGGCGATCGCAAGCTCGTAGCCGATCTGCACCGTCATATCTGCCAAAAGATAACAATCCATAGTCGTCTTTCCATTCGCGTATATTTCCCGGCTGAGGCCGGACTTTTCGCGCTGACAGCGTACCACATTTTGCGGCGCAAATCAACGCGTTTTTCGTCTGCCCAGTCTTTCCGATTGGCGGTGCACGGCGCTGATTTGTGAGCACGTCACCTGAAATTTGTGGAGTTTTTACGAAGCGGAGCAAGCGAAAACGCCGAAACGCAATCATTTTCTCTGTACAATGCAGATCGATCGTGGTAGAATAAAATTTTGAAAGAGCGAGATCAAATATCTCAATATCGCTTTTTTTCATCTCGGAGGATAACTATGCGCACACGCAAAACACTTGGCGGCGCGCTCGCTGCCATTCTATTGCTCATCCTGACGCAGCTGATTGCGCAGGGAGCAGCCGGTCTGCTCGCCATGATCAAGCTCCCGGCCGGTGTCTGCAACATCATCGCCGGCATCCTGTATGTAGGTCTTGCCTACGCTGCGCTGCGGCTGCTGTGCGAAAAGGTGCTGCACGAGCATACGGCCGCACTCGGGATGCCGAAGCTGCACATTCAGCCCCGCTGGGCAATCACGGCGGGGCTCCTGCCGCTGGCCGTGACCGGCTGCTATCTGCTGCTCTTTCGCGGCACATTTGTGCGCACGGATATGCGCGGCGGCGAGATGTTCAGCACCCTCAGCGCCGGGATCGCGTTCACTGGCATCGCCGCCGGATTCGTAGAGGAAATGGTCTTTCGCGGCGTGATCCTGAACCTCTTTGCGCAGCGTTGGAACAAGGTCGTCGCCGTCATCGTGCCGTCGCTCCTGTTTGGCATTGTGCACATTCTGGGCGCGGATTTTACGTTCGGAAGCTGTCTGCTCGTCATCCTCACCGGGACGATGGTCGGCGTGATGTTTTCGCTCATTGCGCTGCAAAGCGGCTCGATCTGGAACAGTGGGATCGTGCACGCCGTCTGGAACATCGTGATCATCGGCGGCGGGCTCTCGATCGGCGAGGCAGCAGATGCGCACGCCGTTGTGAGCTATGTGCTCGAGTCAGACAGCTTCGCCGTCACGGGCGGGCAATTCGGCATTGAGGCGTCTGTGATCTCACTTGCCGGGTACTGCATCGTCGCCGCGATCGCATATGCGCGGCTGCGCGCAAACAACGCAAAGCGCAGCTAACCGAAACCGGATAACAAACGGCGGG
>ERZ780144.3414-NODE-3414-length-11626-cov-14.327975_pt1 | contig 11626 bp, 9 predicted proteins | sample MGYA00511380_ERZ780144 | MGnify/ENA primary metagenome ERZ780144 (study PRJEB29588, sample SAMEA1965858) | human gut metagenome | biome: human gut; feature: human-associated habitat; material: faeces | place: Denmark | collected 2008/2010 ... | reverse complement strand
CTTCAGAAGTCATTCTTTTGTCTCAGCGCTTGGCGCTCAAGTATAATACCACACCCCGGAGCCCTTGTCAACACTTTTTGACATCTTTTTTCCAATTTCTTTGCGCCGCAGAAAATCCCCCTGTTTTTCTCTTATTATAATAGCCGCCTTTTCTTGACAAGGCGGCGGGCAGAACGTATTATGGAATCATTCCAGTATCCTGTATGAGATAGCTATACTTATTATATAAAGGAGAAACGCCATGTCCTGTGTCGATATCCGCGGCTGCCGCATCGGGGAAGGTCGCCCCAAGGTCATTCTGCCCATCGTGGAGCGTGCCGAAGCTGCTATTCTGGAAAAGGCCGCGCAGTTTTCCACCTTGCAGGCAGATTGTGTGGAATGGCGCGTAGACCATTTCGATGACGCCCGGACGCCCGGCGCAGTAGCCCGCTGTCTGGCAAAGCTGCGGGTCGCCCTGAAGGACAAGCTGCTGCTGGTGACCTTCCGCACAAAAACGGAGGGCGGTGAGCAAGCGCTCTCCCACCCGGAGTACCTTGCCTTTCTGCGCCTGATCCTCGACACCGACTGCGCCGACCTGCTGGATATTGAATTCTTCACCGCCGGGGCAGACCTGCCCAAGCTGGTGGAGCAGGCGCATTCCGCCGGGGTAGCGGTGGTGTGTTCCAGCCACGATTTTGCCAAGACCCCGCCCCGGGCAGAGCTCGTCTGTCGCATGGTACAGATGCAGCAGGCCGGAGCCGACCTGCCCAAGTTGGCCGTAATGCCCCGGTGCCGCACCGATGTACTGGAGCTGCTGGCTGCTACCGCCGAGATGGCAGACCAGCACCCGGAAACGCCGGTCATCACCATGAGTATGGGAGCTTTGGGTGCGGTGAGCCGTCTGGCCGGGGAGGCCTTTGGCTCTGCCATGACCTTTGCAAACCCCAGGCAGGCAAGTGCACCGGGGCAGGTATCGCTGAACATCGTAAATGAAGTGCTTGATGCACTGCATCTGTAACCAACAAATCGGAAGTTGTGGAGGAAACAAACGTGGAAGATAATAAATCAACGAATGTCAAGAAAACGGTAAAATCAGGAATAACTTTTGGAAGTGCATTAGCTATGGTTATTAGTTATACAACGTGGAAGTCTGTCGGTTGGGCGATTTTTCATGGATTACTTAGCTGGGTATATGTCATATATTTCCTTTTGCGTTACTAAATTCCAGTTTGTCGCACATCCTGCCTAAAACAAAAACCGGAACGATCGTCCCTTTTTCGGGTGGATCGTTCCGGTTTTTATGTTATATTGAAAATCGTTTTACGCCAGCTTGGCTTCCAGACGCTCCCGGATGGCTTTGATGAAGCCCTCGCTGTCCACGGGAGTGGGGGTGATGCCTTCGGCCAGACCACACAGGTCCTTAGTCATGATGCCATCGTTCAGGGTCTGCAGGCTGGCAGCTTCCAGTGCCTCGCCGAACTTCACCAGCTCCGGCAGATCATCCAACTCACCGCGCTTCTTGAGTGCGCCGGACCATGCAAAGATGGTGGCCATGGGGTTGGTGGAGGTCTTTTCGCCCTTCAGATACTTATAGTAATGGCGGGTCACGGTGCCGTGCGCAGCCTCGTACTCGTATTTGCCGTCCGGGCTCACCAGCACACTGGTCATCATGGCCAGCGAACCAAAGGCGGTGGACACCATATCGCTCATCACATCGCCGTCGTAGTTCTTGCAGGCCCAGACAAAGCCGCCCTCGCTGCGGATGACGCGGGCCACGATGTCGTCAATGAGGCTGTAGAAGTAGGTAATGCCGGCAGCCTCAAATTTTGCCTTGTATTCGGCGTCGTACACCTCCTGGAAGATATCCTTGAAGGTGTGGTCATACTTCTTGGAAATGGTGTCCTTGGCGCCGAACCACAGGTCCTGCTTCACGTCCAGTGCGTAGTTGAAGCAGCTGCGGGCAAAGCTGCGGATGGAATCGTCCTTGTTGTACTGGCCCTGCAGCACACCGGGACCCTCAAAATTGAACACGGTGGCACGCTGCTCGGTGCCGTCGGCACCGGTGAACAGCAGCTCTGCCTTACCGGCACCGGGGATGCGAAACTCCGTGCACTTGTACACGTCACCATAGGCATGGCGGGCGATGGTGATGGGCTTTTTCCAGTTCTTGACCACCGGCTTGATGCTGTCGATCATGATGGGGGCACGGAACACGGTGCCGTCCAGCACGGCGCGGATGGTACCGTTGGGGCTCTTCCACATCTCGTGCAGCTTGTACTCGTCCATGCGCTGGGCATTGGGGGTGATGGTGGCGCACTTGACCGAAACGCCGTACTTCTTGTTGGCAAGGGCGGCATCCATGGTCACCTTGTCGGCGGTAGCGTCGCGGTTGGGCAGGCCCAGATCATAATATTCGGTCTTGAGGTCCACAAACGGAAGGATCAGTTCGTCCTTGATCATCTTCCACAGAATGCGGGTCATTTCGTCGCCGTCCATCTCGACGAGGGGCGTGGTCATTTTGATCTTTTCCATAGCAGGGTTCCCTTTCCTCTCATGTAGCATTGTATTCCCAGTCCCGCGCTGCATTGCCAGATGCCCACAGGAACGGTTCGGTTACTTGCGGTAGGCGGCGGCCAGCTTTTCCAAAGCCGGCAGGCTGCGCTTTACTTTTTCGGTGTCGATACAGTAGGCAAGGCGCACATAGCCCTTGACGCCAAAGGTATCGCTGGGCACCAGCAGCAGGTCGAACTCGCGGGCCTTCAGGCAGAAGGCATTGGCGTCCTCCTCCAGTGCCTTGGGGAAGATGTAGAAGGTGCCGCCGGGGCGCTCCACCTCAAAGCCCAGCGCGGTGAGCTTATCGTACAGCAGGTTCATGTTGGTCTCGTAGACGCTCAGGTCGCTGGTGACCTCCTGGCAGCGGCCCACGGCCCGCTGGATGATGCTGGGCGGGCAGTTGTGGCCGGTAAAACGGGAGATCTGGGCCATCATATCCACCAGAATGTCCTCCCCCTCACAGCCCGGGCGCACGGCCACATAGCCAAGGCGCTCGCCGGGCAGGCTCAGGCTCTTGGAGTAGGAGAAGCAGGTGAGGGTGTGGGGGTAGAAGGCTGCCGGGTAGGGCACCTTCTTGCCGTCAAAGGCGATATCCCGGTAGGGCTCATCGCTCACAAGGAAGATGTTGTGGCCAAAGGCCTTGCTCTTCTCGGTCAGGATGTCGGCCATCCGGGTGAGGGTCTGGGCCGAATAGACCACACCGGTGGGATTGTTGGGGGTATTGATGAGCACACAGGTGGTCTTTTCGCCGATCATCTGCTCAAAGGCATCCAGATTGGGCTGGAATGCCGGGGCCTGCGGCGGCACCACTTTGAGCACCGCACCGGTGCCGGCCACATAGGGGCCGTACTCCGGGAAGTAGGGCGCAAAAGTCAGCACCTCATCACCGGGCTGGGTGACGGCACGGATGGCATGGGCAATAGCACCGGCAGCACCAGTGGTGGGGAAGATGTGCTTCTGCTCATAGGGCAGGCCGAAGGTCTTTGCCAGATGGGCCGCCACGTCGGCGCGGAAGCCGGGGTCGCCCTGGCTGGGGCAGTAGCCGTGCAGGTTCACCGGTTCCTCGTTGGCCAGCAGGTCCTGCATGGCGGCGGTAAATTCCGGCGGGCAGGGCACGCTGGGGTTGCCCAGCGAGTAATCGAACACATTCTCGTAGCCGATCTCGGCGGCACGTTTTTTTCCGTACATGAAAGTCTCGCGGATCACGCTCTTGTTGCCGAGCATGGCGCGGTAGATCTCATTCAGCATAATACTTCCCCCTGGATTTATGATTGATGTGCCGCCGTATAGCTCTGCTCCACCTTGATGATGCAGTTATAGGTGGGGTCCTGTTCCTTGATGAACTGCTCCATCTGGGTCAGCAGCTCCACCTTGTCCCCGGCATAGCCCGCCGGGAGCACCAGATCAAAAAGCACATTCGTGTGGGTCTTGCCCGGCACGATGCGCAGATCGTGCAGTGACAGGGCCGGGTCCAGCTGGCGGAGTTTTTCGGTCAGACGGGTGCGCAGCACCCCCACCGCAGCATTCGAGGTCACGATGGGATCGTAGTGGATGGTGACCATGAGATGGTCATTCTTCATAAAATTCCGTTCGATGTTGTCGATCAGGTCGTGGGCGTCCAACGGATCCTGCTCGGCAGGCAGTTCCACATGCAGCGAGGCAAACTGGTGCCCCGGGCCGTAGTCGTGCACCATCAGGTCATGCATGCCCAGCACGCCGGGGTAGCTCATCACAGTCTGCTCGATGTGATCCACCAGGTCATCGCTGGGGCGTTCGCCCAGCAGCGGGCTGAGGGTGTCCATCACCAGACCCCAGCCGGAGATCAGAATGAACACGGCCACGCCCACACCCATCAGACCATCCAGAATGTTCCAGCCGGTCAGGTGGCACAGAATGGTGGCAATGAGCACCGCACCGGTGCTCAGCACATCGTTGCGGCTGTCTGCCGCCGTGGCAATGAGGGTCTCGGAACCGATGGTGCGGCCGACGGTGCGGTTGAAACCGCTCATCCACAGCTTGACCAGAATGGAAGCGACCAGCACGGCAACGGTCAGCAGACTGAACTGCACCGCTGTGGGATGCAGCACCTTGACCACCGACTCCTTCAGCAGGGAAAAGCCAATGCCCAGCACCGTCACGCTGACCACCAGCCCGGCCAGATACTCATACCGGGCATGGCCGAAGGGATGTTCCGCGTCCGGTGCTCTGGACGCCAGCTTGAACCCCACCAGACTGACGATATTGGACGATGCATCCGACAGGTTGTTCAGGGCATCGGCCATGATGGCGATGGAACCGAACAGCGTGCCCACGGCGAGCTTGCCCAGGCAGAGCAGAACATTGCACACCATGCCCACGATGCTGGCCAGATTGCCATAGGCGGCCCGGGTGTGCGGGTCCTGCGGATTGTCGGGGTGACGGATAAACAGACGGATCAACAACTGCGTCATAAAAAACCTCCCGGGCAGCGCTGGCAGCCTGCATACCCAATGTCCCTAGTATAGCATTTTGCTTTATGGTTTTAAAGTGGTTTCCGGAAAACTTTGCCCGGTATACAAAGACCCCGGCGGGGTGTGTGCCCTGCCGGGGTCGATTTTGCAAATAAGGGCCCGCCTTACTTTTCAGAAGGCTTGCTCAGGTCCACGCTGCGGATGATCTTGCGCACCGGCAGGATGCTCTTGGCATTCATGGACAGCTCGTCCACACCCATGCGCAGGAAGGTCTCGGTGAGGGCGGTGTCGGCACCCAGCTCACCGCAGATGCCCACCCAGATGCCGTGGCGATGGCCGGCTTCGATGGTCATCTTGATGGCGCGCAGCACAGCGGGATGGTGCGGGTTGAAGAAAGGCTCCAGCTTTGCGTTCTGGCGGTCCAGAGCGCAGGTGTACTGGGTCAGGTCGTTGGTGCCGATGGAGAAGAAGTCGCACTCCTGTGCCAGCTCGTCCGCGATCAGCACGGCGGCGGGGGTCTCGATCATGGTGCCCACTTCAATGTTCTGGCCCATCTTCACGCCCTCGGCAGTCAGCTCGGCACGGCACTCTTCCAGCACGGCCTTGGCATCCTGCAGTTCCCGCAGGCTGGTGATCATGGGGAACATGATGCTCATGTTGCCGTAGGCCGAGGCCCGCAGCAGGGCCCGGAGCTGGGTCTTGAAAAAGTCCTTCCGGGTCAGGCAGATGCGGATGGCACGGTAGCCCAGAGCCGGGTTGTCCTCATGGTCCAGCTTCATGTAATCCACGGTCTTGTCGGCACCGATATCGCAGGTACGCACCACCACTTTACGGGGGGCCAGGCTCTCCAGCACCTGCTTGTAGGCCTCAAACTGGTAGTCCTCCGTGGGGAAGTCCTTGCAGTTCAGGTAGACGAATTCGGTGCGGAACAGGCCCACGCCGCCGGCGTCGTTCTGCTGCACAGCACCCACGTCGCCCATGCCGCCGATGTTGGCAAACACGTTGATGGTCTTGCCGTCCAGCGTGGTGTTGGGCTTGCCCTTCAGCTCCTGCAGCAGGGCCTGCTTTTTCTGGTCCTCCTGCTGGCGCTTTTTCAGGCTCTTGAGCAGATCGGGGGTGGGGTCCACATACACACAGGCATTGTAGCCGTCCACCACGGCCATCTTGCCGTCCCAGTCATCCTGGATATCCTTGCACTGGATCAGGGCAGGGATGTTCATGCTGCGGGCCAGAATGGCGGTGTGGCTGTTGGAGCTGCCCTCGCGGGTGATGAAGCCCAGCAGCAGGCTCTTGTCCATGCGCACCGTCTCGGACGGGGCCAGATCCTCGGCCACCAGAATGCTGGGCTCGGTGCCCTGCAGGCTGGCATTGTCCACCCCCTGCAGGATGTCCAGGATCGCCTGTGCAATGTCGATGACGTCCGCACTGCGGGCCTGCAGATACGGGTCATCCATGGCTGCGAACACGGCAGCCTGATTGTCGCCGGCGGTCTTGACAGCGTACTCGGCGCACTTGTGCTGGCCGTTGATGATCTCCTTGATGGCGTCCACAAAGTCGTCATCTTCCAGCATCATGGCGTGGATGTTGAACACTTCGGCAATGTCCTCGCCTGCTTCGGCCAGTGCCTTTTCGTACAGAGCAGTCTGCTGCTCAATGGCTTTCTGCTGGGCAGCCTCAAAGCGGGCCACCTCTGCAGCGGTGTCGGCGATCTCTGCGGTGGAGATCACGGTGTCCTTTTTCTTATAGATCTTCAGCTTGCCGATGGCAATGCCGTTCAGAATGCTTCTACCGGTGCCTACCTGCATCGCTCATTCTCCTTCTTACTCATCCATTTCAAAAAAGCCCCCGCAGATCACTCCGCGAGGGCTGTGGCATCACGGCGGGATCAGACGTTCTCGGTCAGGAACTTCTGAATTGCTGCAGCGGCTGCCTCTTCATCGTCGCCTTCTACCTTGATGGTGATGGTCTCGCCCTGCTTGACGCCCATGCCCATCAGAGCCATCAGCTTGCGCATGTCGCAGCTCTTGCCGTCCTTCTCGAGGGTGGCGGTGCTGGCAAAGCCCTTCACGGTCTTGACGAGCAGGCCGGCCGGACGAGCATGGATGCCGCAGGCATCCTTAACGGTATACTGGAATTCCTTCATAATCATTTTCTCCTTACTTGATTTTCCTGTGCCCGGCGCTGCAAACTCCAGCACATGGGGCGTAAAATACAGGAAAAGTTTATACATCTATTATAAACCCTGCACCATCTTTTTGCACCGTTCTATATTGCTGATTTTTGCGGCAAAATTTTGGTAGTTTTGAACATACAAAAGCTCCAAAAATGCTCATTTTTTACATTTTTTCAGTTTTGTTTGCAAAATTTATGCATTCTGCGACCCAATTTTCCATGCAAAACCGGTTGTTCGTTCCGGGACTGTACCGGTTTTGCCGGGAGTTCCGGCCCGCATCACTCCACGGGGTAGCCTTCGGCGTCCAGCGGCAGGGACGCATAATCCACCGCCTGGGCCTGCTCTCCGGCCTCCCCGGAAGTCTGCTGCGCCGCGTCGCCGGTCAGTTCTTCGTCATGGCGCTCGCCCCAGTCCCCGCTGTAGTCCTCCCCGGAGGTCTGCTGCGCGTCCAGTTCCTCGTCGTGCCGTTCGCCCCAGTCCCCGCTGTAGTCCTCGCCGGAAGTCTGCTGGGCTTCGGCCATGGCCGTCTGCAGGTCCTTCAGACCCACCACCACGCCGGAGGGCCGCTCCAGCAGGTAGGCTCCCACAGCCTTTTTGCGCCACACCAGCAACACCCCGTAGCGGCTGGTCTCGCCGCTGCTGGCCGCCGGGATCAGGGCCGTCCATTTTTCCACCGTTTTGCCCTTGCAGCGGGTCAGATCCATGCCGCTCTGCTGCACCACCCCATTGAAGGCGGAAAAGCTGTCGTCCCATTTGCGGGGGATCTTGACTTTGTCGGCGGTGATGGATGCACCGTCCACCTCCAGCCCGTAGCCGGTGAACCAGGTCTGGATGTCCTGTGCGCTCTCGATCTTGTTCACCGACGCCGCAGCCGTCACCGTGCGGGTGCTGATGTAGCGCCCCAGCAGCGCGCTGCACACCACCAGGGCACAGCACATGGCCCCCAGCCCCAGTTTTTTCAGGCTCGTTCTGCTCAACGTGATCACAAACATATCGCCCTGCCTCCCCAGCACCATTTTTGCGTTGCACACTCTGGAACCAGTGTATGCACCGCCCGGGGCCGGTATGCGGCACAAAAAAGGAGCCGCCGCACGCTTTTTCCGTGCAGCAGCTCCCCTATGGGGTCAGTGTGCTTTTGTAAAATCCGCCGGGCAGACGCAGCCCTTTTGCCGCAACACCTGCTGCAGCACCCGGGCCACCCCGTATTCCGTGTTGGGCGGGGCCAGATACGGCACCCGGCTGCGCAGCTCCGGGCTGCCGTTTTCCATCAGGAAGCCGTATCCCACGGCCTCCAGCATCTCGATGTCGTTGTAAGTGTCGCCAAAGGCCATCATGGCACCGGATGGGATGTCCAGCAGCCTGCTCAGACGCTCCACAGCCTTCCCCTTGGTCACGCCGGGGTTGGTCACGTCGATCCAGCATTTGCCGGACACCGCCACGGCCAGTTCCTGCCCGAAGCGGGGGCCGTAGACCTTCTCGTACACCTCCTGCGCATTGTCCTGCGGCAGATAGATGGTAAACTTATCCACTGCGGCGTCGATGGTGTACAGATCCGACACATAGGCAATGCGGTTGTAGAAGTTGCGGTATACGGCATCATAGCACCGGTCACAGGGGCGCAGGTAGGCGTTCTCCAGCCCGCAGACCACAAAGGAATCCCCGTTTTCCTCCGCGCAGGCCGTCAGCCGGTGCCAGATCTCCGGCTCCATGCGGGAGACGAACAGGTCTTTGCCGCGCCAGCGCACAGCGCCGCCGTTGTCGGCCACCAGAAGGGTCTGCTCCAGCACCGGAGCAAACATCTCTTCCAGCTTGTACAGCGGCCGCCCGCTGGCAGCCGCGAACAGGATATCCTGTCCGGCCAGCTCCTGCACAAGATGCAGAAAGTCCGGCGGCAGCTGACTGTGCCCGTCCAGCAGGGTCGCGTCCATGTCCGACGCGATCAGACGAATGCGGTCCATCGCGCTCCTCCTGTCATCCCATGTAGCTGATGTTGGCATCCAGCTCACCGCTGTAGCCATTGATGCGGGCCTTCTCGGTGCCCTGCCACATATCGCAGTCGATGGGGCTGCTGGACACGCCGTAATGGGCGTTCCAGATGGTGTACTTGCGCAGGGCGTCCAGGTCCACCCGCTTGCGGAACCAGGTGGTGGAAGCGTACACACCGGGCTTGTACCCCAGCGACTTGACTTCCTCGCAGAAGGCGATGGCACACTTGGTGCGGTCCTCCTTGCCCAGGCCATCGGCACGGCCGGTGCCGTTGGGAGAGGTGGAAGCCTCAGTATCATAATAGATGGGGTAGTCCAGCTTGCGGCCGTTCAGCACCCAATTGCAGCCCTGTGCTTCCTCGCGGGCCTCGTCCTCGGTCACCGCCTGGGTGAAGAAATACACGCCCACCTTCAGGCCCGCGTTGCGGGCGTTGGTGAAGTGCTCTTCAAACATGGGGTCCTGCACCAGCGTGCCGCTGGCACCGTAGCCGCGGTAGCCGATGCGGATGATCACAAAGTTCACGCCCGCCTTCTTGATCTTGTTCCAGTCGATGTTGCTCTGGTACTTGGACACGTCGATGCCGAAGTTCACATTCTTCTGCATCACGCCGTCGGCGTCAAAGTAATACAGTTTGCCGTCCACGGTCTGGATGCCGGTGACCGGCTTATGGGTGGAGGCGCTGTAGTAATAGGTCTTGCCGTTCTTGGTCAGCCAGCCGGTGTATTCCTCCTGGTTGTCCTTTTTGCCGAACAGCCAGTTCCACAGCCAGCTGAAAAAGCCGTTCTCGTCGCCCAGGTCGATGCACTGTGCCTCTGCCTCATCCAACGCGCCCTCGTCCAGTGCCTTCCGGATCTGTTCGTCGGTCAGCAGCATGGAACCCTCCGGCGTGCGGCCGGACAGGTCATTCTCTGCGGCGTCCGTTTCCTCCGGGCGTGCCTGCGGGTCCTGTGCGGCCAGCTCTGGCGTTTCCTGCTGCAGGATCACCGGGCTGTTCTCCTGTGCGGTCTCTGCCGTTTCCGTGCTTTCCGTGGTGTCCGGCTCTGCGTCCTCCGCGCGGCCCGGCACCAGCGGGTCCGGTTCCTCTGCGGTGTCCTGTGCAGGCTCCGCCGGGTTCTCCGCTGCGGCGGGCTCTTCGCCCTGCTCTGCGGTCGTCTCAGACTCCGCGGTCTGTGCGGCAGGCTGCTCGGCGGCTTCCGGCTGTGCCTGTGCCGTGGGTCCTTCCGCCGTCCGGGGCTCTTCCGTGCTGTCCGCAGCGCATTCTTCCGAAGAAGCCGCCGCCCCGGTCTGTTTCTTCCCGAAGAGCTTTGTTTTCTGCTCCGGTTCCGTCCCGCTCTGCTGCCGGACGATGGGCTGCACCGTCACAGCCCCCTGCAGGTCGGCCAGATTCATGGCCGCCCCCAGACCGCCGACGGCCAGCACCATGGCCATGGTAAAAACAGCCGCAGCCTTGCCCCAGCCGCGTGTCGAAAATCTGTTGTTCCAAATTCGTTTCATGCCGTACTTCTTCGCCTCCGGATCCCTGTTTTGGTTATCGTCTGCCGCCGCAAAAGCGGACGGCCATTCATGCATTTTCATACAGGTCCAGTATACACCCGATGCCGTCCCGCCGTCAATCGGCTGGGCTTTGCCGCCGCGGCCGCCGCGCACGGGCAGGCCTGCGTCCGCACACCCGAAAAATGCTCCAAAAGGGATACGTTTCGCTGGGGCAAAACATTGCACAAAGCCGAAATTTCCTGTTTTTGCCGCCCGAAATTACGTTTTTTCTTGCTGTCTTGACAGGTGTATGGTATTATACTTGACATGCAGTTTCTCTGCGGCGTATCGCGCCGCAGACCGGAAAGGTTGGTTATTTATGGAAAATGTGAAAGATTTTTTAAAGCGCAAGGACATCGTCATTTCTCCGCAGCGCTACCTCATTGAAGCACTGGGCGCCATGGCACAGGGCCTGTTCGCCAGTCTGCTCATCGGCACCATCATCAAGACGCTGGGCCAACAGACCGGGCTGGAGATGCTGGTGGATCTGGGCGGCTACGCTACGGCCATGAGCGGCCCGGCCATGGCCTGCGCCATCGGCTGGGCACTCCACTGCCCGCCGCTGGTGCTGTTCAGTCTGATCACGGTGGGCTACTCGGCCAACGCCCTGGGCGGGGCCGGCGGCCCGCTGGCCGTGCTGCTTATTGCCATCGTGGCCGCTGAACTGGGCAAGGCCGTGAGCAAGGAGACCAAGGTGGACATCCTGGCCACCCCGCTGGTGACCATCTTTGTGGGCGTCGGTCTGTCCATGCTCATCGCCGCCCCCATCGGCGCAGCTGCCAGCCAGGTGGGCACCCTGATCATGTGGGCCACCGAGCAGGCCCCGCTGATCATGGGCATTCTGGTGTCGGTGATCGTGGGCGTAGCCCTCACCCTGCCCATCTCCTCGGCAGCCATCTGCGCCGCACTGGGCCTGACCGGTCTGGCCGGCGGTGCCGCCGTGGCGGGCTGC
>ERZ780144.3406-NODE-3406-length-11661-cov-2.718938_pt1 | contig 11661 bp, 10 predicted proteins | sample MGYA00511380_ERZ780144 | MGnify/ENA primary metagenome ERZ780144 (study PRJEB29588, sample SAMEA1965858) | human gut metagenome | biome: human gut; feature: human-associated habitat; material: faeces | place: Denmark | collected 2008/2010 ... | reverse complement strand
AAGGATGCCTGCCAGTACCGTCAGGAGCTGACCTCCACGGGCGATGTCATCACCACCGTGTCCCAGAACCCGAACGCGATCGGCTATGCCTCTCTGGCTGCCATCAAGGACAGCGTCAAGGCCCTGACCGTCAACGGTGTTGCCCCGACGGAAGCGACCGTCAAGGACGGCACCTACCTCGTGCAGCGTCCGTTCGTCCTCGTGACGAAGGAAGGCGTTGCCCTGAGCGAGACCGCGCAGAAGTTCTTCGACTTTGCGACCTCTGCGGACGCCGCGTCCATCATCTCCTCGGCGTTCGCAGTCCCGGTGGCCTGAGCCACAGACAAGCGTACAGGCGGCTGGTGACCAGCCGCCTTTCGCATATACAGAGGTGCTGATATGAAAAAGAGATCTCAAGTTCTGGAGACGGTCGTGCATGGCGTGTTTCTGCTCCTTGGCCTTATTACCGTCGGGTGTGTGCTGCTCATCAGTGTGTACCTGATCGTCTCCGGCATCCCCGCCATCCGGGAGATCGGGCTCGTCCCGTTCCTGTTCGGCAAGACGTGGGCATCCACGGCGGCTGAGCCGTCGTACGGCATTCTGCCGTTCATTCTGACAAGTGTATACGGCACGGCCGGGGCCATCGTGCTCGGCGTGCCGCTGGGCTTCCTGACGGCCGTGTATCTGGCGAAGGTCGCCCCGCCGCGGCTCAAGACCGTGCTGGAATCGGCCGTGAGCCTGCTCGCCGGCATCCCGTCGGTCGTCTACGGCCTTGTGGGTATGCTCGTGCTCGTGCCGGGCATCCGCAAGGTGTTCCATCTGGCCGACGGCGCGAGCCTGCTCGCCGCCATCGTCGTGCTGGCGATCATGATCCTGCCGTCGATCATCAAGGTGTCCGTCACGGCGCTCGAGGCCGTGCCGCCCGAGTATGAGGACGCATCGCTCGCGCTCGGCGCGACGCCGATCGAGACGTACTTCAAGGTTTCCGTCCCGGCGGCAAAGAGCGGCATTGCCGCCGCCGTCGTGCTCGGCGTCGGCCGCGCCATCGGCGAGGCCATGGCCGTCATGATGGTGTCGGGCAACGTGCCGAACATGCCGACCCTGTTTCAGAGCGTGCGCTTTCTGACCACCGCCGTCGCCAGCGAAATGTCCTACTCCAGCGGCCTGCAGCGGCAGGCACTGTTTTCCATCGCGCTGGTGCTGTTTTTGTTCATCATGCTCATCAACGCCACGCTCAATTTCTTCCTCAAGCGCAATAAGGAGGGGGATAAATGAAAAAGAAAGCCATTTCCGGCAGCCGCAGGGCCTATATCCTCACCATGCGCATCCTTATGGGCGCGGCGGCCGTCATCACGGCGGCGCTCGTGCTGTTTCTGATCGCCTATGTGCTCATCAAGGGCCTGCCGAACGTGTCGTGGACGCTGCTGTCCACCGCACCGAGCTACCTCTCCGACCGCATCGGCATCCTGCCGGATATTCTCAACACGCTCTATATCGTCATCGCGACGCTGCTCATCGTCCTGCCGCTCGGCGTCGGCGCGGCCATCTACCTGACCGAGTACGCCACGAACCGCCGGCTCATCGGCGCCATCGAGTATGCGGCCGAGACGCTCTCGGGCATCCCGTCCATTATCTACGGCCTTGTGGGCATGCTGTTTTTCTGCCAGTTTCTGAACATGAAAACATCGCTGCTGGCCGGCGCGCTCACGCTCGTCATCATGAATCTGCCGACCATCATGCGCACCACGCAGGAGAGCTTAAAGACTGTGCCACAGAGCTACCGCGAGGGCGCGTTCGGCCTCGGCGCGGGCAAGTGGCGCGTGATTCGCACCATTGTGCTGCCCTCTTCGCTGGACGGCATCGTCACGGGCTGCATCCTTTCCGTGGGGCGCATTGTGGGCGAATCGGCCGCGCTGCTGTTCACGGCGGGCTTTGCCCACGCGCTCAACGGCTTCTTTGAGGGGTTGAGCAGCGCGGGCGCCACGCTCACCGTCGCGCTTTACGTCTACGCCAAGGAGCAGGGCCAGTTTGATGTGGCCTTTGCCATTGCCGCCATTTTGATGATCCTTACTCTGTTTATCAACGGTGCGGCCACGCTCGTTGAGCGATACTTCAGGAGGAAAAGAAGTCTATGAGTGACATTATGACAGTCCAGGGCCTGGATCTCTGGTATGGAGACCATCAGGCGCTGCACGATATCAGCATGAATATTCCCGAAAAGAGCATCACGGCACTCATCGGGCCGTCCGGCTGCGGCAAATCCACGTTTCTCAAAACGCTCAACCGCATGAACGACCTCATCCCGGGCGTGAAGATCACGGGCGATGTGCGCTACCGCGATCAGGACATTTTCGCCCCCGGCACGGACGTCAACGAGCTGCGGCGCGAGATCGGCATGGTCTTTCAGAAGCCGAACCCGTTCCCGATGAGCATCTACGACAACATCGCCTACGGCCCGCGCACGCACGGTATCAAAAGCCGCGCAAAGCTCGACGAGATCGTCGAAAAGTCCCTGCGCGGCGCGGCCATCTGGGACGAGGTGAAAGACCGCCTGAAGAAAAATGCCCTCGGCCTCTCCGGCGGCCAGCAGCAGCGTCTGTGCATCGCCCGCGCGCTCGCGGTCGAGCCGGAGGTGCTGCTCATGGACGAACCCACGAGCGCGCTCGACCCGATCTCCACGTCGAAGATCGAGGAGCTGGCCATGCAGCTCAAGGAGCAGTACACGATCGTCATCGTCACGCACAACATGCAGCAGGCGGTGCGTATCTCCGACCGCACGGCGTTTTTCCTGCTCGGCGAGCTTGTCGAGTGCGGCGACACGCAGCAGCTGTTCTCGCAGCCGCAGGATAAGCGCACGGAGGATTACATCACAGGGAGGTTTGGCTAATGAGAAGCCGGTTTGATGAACAGCTCGCGCTCCTGAACAAGGAGATGATCGAGATGGGCGCACTGTGCGAGGAGGTCATCGCGCTCGCGTCCAAGGCCCTCACGGAGGCGGATCCGGAGCTGGCAAAGCGGGTCGCGCCGCTCGATGCCGAGATCGACCAGAAAGAGCGCAACATCGAGTCGCTGTGCCTCAAGCTCCTGCTCCAGCAGCAGCCCGTCGCGCGCGACCTGCGCCAGATCTCGGCGGCGCTGAAGATGATCACGGACATGGAGCGCATCGGCGATCAGGCCGAGGACATTGCGGAGATCATCCAGTTTCTCGCCGGACGTTCGGCGGAAAATGACGATCTGCTGCGCGAAATGGCCCGCTCGACCATCCGTATGGTCACAGAAAGTGTTGACGCTTACGTTCAGCGTGATACAATGCTGGCAGAGACGGTCATTGCCGAGGACGATGTCGTGGACAACGCCTTCGATGAGGTCAAGCGCCGGCTGATCGACAAGATCGCCGCCCACCCCGACGACGGGGAGTACGCGCTCGACCTGCTCATGATCGCCAAATACTTCGAGCGCATCGGCGACCACGCGACGAATATCGCCGAGTGGGTGATCTTCTCGGTCACCGGGGTGCACAAGGAGGGGTAAGCCATGATCTGGTGTGTGGAGGACGACGCCAGCATCCGCGACATTGAGGTCTATACGCTCTCGTCCACGGGGTTTGACGCCCGCGGCTTTGCCGACGGTGTCTCGTTCTGGGCGGCGCTCCAGACGGAGAAGCCCGATCTGGTCGTGCTCGACGTGATGCTGCCCGGCGTGGACGGCATCGAGCTGCTGCAGCGCATGAAGGCGTCTGCGGAGCTGCGCACCATCCCGGTCGTCATGGCCACGGCCAAGGGCGCGGAGTACGACAAGATCCGCGGCCTCGACCTGGGCGCGGACTACTACCTCGTCAAGCCGTTCGGCGTGATGGAGCTTGTGTCCTGCGTCAAGGCGGTGCTGCGCCGCTGCCAGCCGGAAAAGGCTGCGCATCTGCTGCGCAGCGGCGGGCTCGTCGTCGATCTGAACGCACACACGGTCACGGTCGACGGCGCGCGCGTCGCGCTTACGTATAAAGAATTTGAACTCCTGCGCCTGTTTCTGTCCCATCCGGGCATGGCGTTCACGCGCGACCAGCTCTTTCAGGAGATCTGGGGCATGGACTACTGCGGCGAGACCCGTACGGTCGACATGCACATCCGGACGCTCCGGCAGAAGCTCGGCCCCTACGGACGGCGGATCGAAACGGTGCGCAATGTTGGCTACCGCATGGAGGCGACGACATGACCAAAAAGATTTTTCAATCGATCCTGCTCGTGGCCGGGTGCGTACTGCTGGCGAGCCTGCTGATCATCATGGGCTTCCTGTACGATTACTTCGACGGCGTGGAGGAAAACCAGCTGCGCAACGAGCTGAGCCTCGCCGCGGCGGCCGTTGAGGACGGCGGCACAGACTACCTGTCCCAGCTGACGGCCGACCGCTGCCGCCTGACGTGGATCGCGGCCGACGGCAGCGTTCTGTACGATACCAAGACCGACGCCGAGAGCCTTGAGAACCACGCCTCGCGCGCCGAGGTCAGCCAGGCGCTGGCCACCGGTACCGGCGAGAGCACGCGCTATTCCTCGACGCTCATGGAAAAGACCATGTACTATGCCCAGCTTCTCGATGACGGCACGGTCCTGCGCATCTCCATCAGCCGCGCGACGGTCGGCATGATCGCCGTCGGCATGATCCAGCCGCTGCTGATCGTGCTCATCGTGGCGCTCATTCTCTCCGGACTGCTGGCCAGACGGCTGTCGCGGCGCATCGTCGACCCGCTCAACAGTCTTGACCTCGAGCATCCGCTCGATAACGACGCCTATGAGGAGCTCTCCCCGCTGCTCAAGCGCATCCACCGCCAGCACGTCGAGATCCGGACGCAGCTGCGCGAATTGCGCGAAAAGACCGATGAGTTCACGCAGATCACCGGCAGCATGCGCGAGGGCCTCGTCCTGCTCGACGAGCACGGCAGTATCCTGAGCATCAACGCTGCGGCGCAGGCGCTCTTCGGCGCGGACGCGCAGTGCGTGGGCCGTGACTTTCTCACCATCGAGCGCAGCCACGAGATCAGCGCCGCCATTCAGGCCGCCGTCACGGACGGCCACAGTGAGGTGCGCGCCGAGCATGCGGGCCGCGTGTATCAGTTTGATATCAGCCGCATCACGTCCGACGGGAAGCTGCTCGGCACGGTCATTCTGGCCTTCGACATCACGGAGCAGGAGTTTGCAGAGCGCAATCGCCGGGAGTTCACGGCGAACGTTTCGCACGAGCTCAAGACACCGCTGCAGGGCATCATCGGCAGCGCTGAGCTGATTGAAAACGGCATGGTCAAGCCCGACGATCTGCCGCGCTTCGTCGGCCACATTCACGCCGAGGCCGCGCGCCTCGTCACGCTCATCGACGACATCATCCGCCTGTCTCAGCTCGACGAGGGCGCCGCCATGCCGACGGAACCGGTCGACCTGCTCGCCGTGTCGCAGGAGGCGGCGGAGAATCTGCACGACGCCGCGGCCGCGCGCAGCGTCACGGTCAGCGTCACGGGCCAGCCGTCCGTCATTCCCGGCGTCCGCCGCCTGCTCTACGAGATCGTCTATAACCTCTGCGACAACGCCATCAAGTATAACCGCGACGGTGGGCGCGTGGACGTGACGGTCGCCGCCGATGCCGACGGCAGCAGCATCACCGTCGCCGATACCGGCATCGGCATCGCGCCGGAGCATCAGGGCCGCGTGTTCGAGCGCTTCTACCGCGTGGATAAGAGCCATTCCAAGGCGTCCGGCGGCACGGGCCTCGGATTGTCGATCGTCAAGCACGCCGTGCAGTATCACCACGGCCGCATCGAGCTCGAGAGCACGCCCGGCACGGGCACGACCATCCGCGTCGTGTTCCCGAACGCGTGAGCAGCAAAACAATAAGACGAGATTTTCACGGATGAAAATCTCGTCTTTTTTATGGTTCTTCAATAGCAGGTGGCGTTTGGCTTTCAGCGCGGCGGCGGTCTGACGAGCCGATCCGTTGAACCGTAAGTCTGAGCCGTGCCGGGGAAAACAGCAAGGCTCTGCCGCTCAGAAAACAGCGTCGACAAGCCGCCTGGTGTAATCCGACTGCGGGCGCAGGATGACCTCGTCGGGCAGACCGCTCTCCACGATCCTGCCGTCATGGAGCACGATGACCCTGTCGCAAAACTGCTGTACCAGCGCGATGTTGTGGCAGATGAAGAGATAGGCCAGCTTCCTTTCCTTCTGCAGCTGCTGCAGAAGCTCGATGATCTGCTTTTGCACGGTCACGTCCAGTGCGGAGGTGGCCTCGTCAAAGATGAGGATGCGCGGGTCATTCATCAGTGCTCTTGCAATGGCCGCGCGCTGGCACTGGCCGCCGGAGACCTGATGCGGATAGCGCGCGAGAAACGTGGTGGAAAGGCCGCAGCTTTCCAGCAGCGCGCGTGCCTTTGCCTCGCGTTCGGCCTTCGGTACGCCCTTGTTGCGCAGGCTTTCGCAGATGCCGTCGCCCAGTGTGCGGCGCGGATCGAAGGAGTCGGCCGGTGACTGAAAGACCATCTGGATCTTCGCGTAGACCGGGATCAGATCCCGCCCCCTGAGCCGGGTGATATCTTGCCCGTCGATGAAGATCTGCCCGCCGGTGGCGTCGATCTGGCGGGTGATGAGCCTGGCGATCGTGGACTTGCCGGAGCCGGATTCGCCCACGATGCCGAGGATCTCACCGGGCTGTACCTCAAAGCTCACATGCTCGACGGCGAAAAATGCATCCCTGCCGGCGCGGGAAAAGGTTTTGGAGAGGCCTGCGACCTTCAGGATCGGTTCCATTTATGCCTTCTCCCTCCTCAGTCTCGGGACTGCGCTCAGCAGCTTTACCGTGTAGTCATTCTGCGGGTTTTCCAGCACGTCCTTCGCCGCTGCGTATTCCATCACGCGGCCGTTGGAGAGCACGACGATGCTGTCGGCCATCGCGGAGACGATGCCGATGTCGTGCGTCACGATGATGATCGCGGTGCCGAAGGCCTCGCGGACATGCAGCATTTCCTCCACAACCTGCCGCTGTACGGCCATGTCGAGCGCGGAGGTGGGCTCGTCCGCCAGGAGAACGGCCGGATTCATCAGCATGGCGATCGCAATGCCCGCGCGCTGATTCATGCCGCCGGAGAGCTCGAAGGGATAGCTGTCCCAGATCCGCTCACCGTCCTGAAAGTGCAGCTTTTCAAAGAGCTCCAGCGCGGCGCGCTTTGCCTCGGCCACATCCACCTTGCGGTGCGCCGCCATGCTCTCGATGATCTGCTCGCCGATCGTGCGGGTCGGGCTCAGGGACGCGCCGCAATCCTGAAAGATCATGCCGATCTTCTCGCCGCAGATCCTGCGCATCTCCTTGGGCGGCACGTCCGGAAGGCTTTTCCCTTCAAACCAGATGTCGCCTCTTGTGACCATGCCGCTGCTGCCCAGTAGGCCCATCGCGGCCTTGAGCAGCGTGGATTTTCCGGAGCCGGACTCACCCACCAGACCGAGGATCTCGCCGGGATGGAGCTGAAAGCTCACGTCATGGATGACGGGATCCCCGTTGAAGGAGACCTCCACATGCTGATAGTCCAATAATACTGCCATAAAACGACCTCATTTGGATGTTGTCTGAAAAACGGGCATCGGCTCAAAACGGAAACCTTCCGCGCTGAGCCCATGTCCGTCCGGGGAGCTGAGGGGCGGATGCTTCCGCCCCTCTTTCTTTTGCTTACTGGATATCGAGATCCGCGGTCAGCTCGTAGAAGTCGCAGGTGTGTGCTTCGAGACCGGAGACGTTGGCCTTCATGATCATGCTCATGCGCAGGAAGGAGCAGAAGACGTAGGAGTTGTCGTCCAGCAGCTGCTGCTGCATCTCGACGGCGATCTTCGCACGCTCGGCCGGATCGAAGGTGGTGCGCAGCTGGACGGCAAGCTTCTCGAGCTTGTCGCTGTGGTGGCCGCCGGAGTTCTTGACCGATTCATCCAGACAGTAGGTGTCGAAGAAGTTCTGGGGATCGCCCAGGCCGGCGTTGACGTTGGCGCTGACCCAGATGTCCCATGCCGTGGGATCCTTGCGGATGCTGTTGTGATCCTTGGTGCAGTTGATCTGTACGTCAATGCCGATGTCCTTGAGCGTGGACTGCGCAGATTCGGCCAGCAGGGGCAGCTCCTGACGGGACGGGTAGGTCAGCCAGCGGATCGTGAGCTTGACGCCGTTCTTTTCGCGGATGCCGTCGCCGTCAGTGTCGACCCAGCCGGCGGCCTCCAGCTCGGCCCTGGCCTGATCGGGATCAAAGGACACGGTCTGAATGCCCTGACCGAACGCGAAGCTGTCGGGGAAGGCACCGGTCGCGGTGTAGCCGTAGCCGTTGAGCAGCACGTCGACGAAGTCCTGCTTGTTGATGCCCATGGCGATCGCCTTGCGCACGGCGGGATCACTCATGATCGTGTAGCCGGAGTTCTCCTTGTGGAGGTTCATCATGCCCCAGAAGCAGCGGCTGGTCTGGATGCTGGTGAACTTGTAGTTGTCATTCTCAAAGAGCGGATAGCTGGCATAGGCCATGCCGTAGGCTGCGTCGATTTCGCCGGACTGGAGCGCCATGGCCAGCGTGTCACCGTCGGAAATGGTGCGGACGGTGATCTCGTCGACCTTCACCTCGCCGTCCCAGTAGTTGACATTTTTGATGAGATTCACATGGTCGTCCGTGACGACTTCGGTCGCCACATAGGGACCGGTGCCGACGACGCAGCCGTTGTCGGGGATGCCGACCTCCATGTCGATGATGCAGCCGTAGGCCTCGGAGAGATAGTTCATCAGGATGGGGTTGGGCTCGGAGGTGACGATGGTCAGCTTCTGACCGTCGGCCTCCATCGAGGCGATCTTGAGGTTGCCGGCGGCGCGCTCGTGGACCTCGATCAGGTGCTCGAGACAGGCCTTGACTGCGGCGGCGTCACACTTCTTGCCGTTGGAGAAGCAGACCGCATCCTTGATCACGATCTCCCATGTGGTCGCATTGACGTTGGTGGCGCTCTCCGCCAGCCAGGGCTCGAGCGTGCCGTCGTCCGCGATCTTCATCAGCGTCTCGCCGACGCCGTAGCGGATGCAGGCCCAGCCGGAATAGGCGTCATGAGGGTTGATCGTCGGCTCTTCGTTTTCGGCGTTGAAGGTGGTGTCGCCGAAGACAAAGGTCTTTTTTCCGCCGGATTGGGCGGGTGTGTTGGAGTTGCCGCAGCCGGCCAGAATGCCGAGCGAGAGGCAGAGCACCAGAAGGGAAGCTAGGATCTTTTTCATGTTCTCTGTTTCCTTTCCTTTGTTTATATAGGGCCCGAATTATCGTGCCCGGGAGTTCTTTGGGTCCATGTAGTCGCGCACGGTGTCGCCCAGAAGATTGAAGATCACGACCGACAGGAAGATCGCGAAGCCGGGCGACAGTACGAGCCATGGGTAAGTCTGCAGCATGCTACGTCCGCCGCTCATCATATTGCCCCACTCGGCCGTGGGCGGCTGCGCACCGAGATTCAGAAAGCTCAGCCCTGCGAGCTCCATCATCATCGTGCCGATGTCCAGCATGGCCGTGACCAGGATCGGGCCGAGGATATTCGGCAGGATATGCCGCAGGATCATCTGCATGGTGCTGTCGCCGGAGAGCCGTGCCGCGGCCACAAAGCCGCTGCTTTTGAGCGCCAGCGTCTGACTTCGCGCCACGCGCGCATATTTCGGCCAGCTGATGACCGCCAGCGCGAGTACCGCGTTGCTGACGCCGCCGCCCAGCCTCGCCGCGATCCCCAGGGCGAAGACCAGCCCCGGAAAGGCCAGACACACGTCCGAGATGCGCATCACGACGGAGTCCATCGCGCCGCCGTAGTAGCCGCAGAGCGTGCCGACGGCGGTTCCGAAGACCGAGATGACGCCGACGAGCGCCAGCGTGGAGAAGATGCTTGTCTGCGCGCCGACCACAACGCGGGAGAACATGTCGCGCCCGTAGCGGTCGGTGCCCATCCAGTGCTCGGCCGAAGGCGGGAGAAGCGACTTTGACAGGTCCTGCGCATAAGGGTCGTAAGGGACGATCTTGTCCGCGAAGATCGCAACGAGAAGCAGCGCTGCCGCTAAGATCAGAAAGAGAGTCAGACGGACCCTGATACGGTTCTTCCTGACTTTTTGTACACGGACTGTGACGGTTTCGTTCATCGCTCGATCCCTCCCAGCCGGATCCTCGGATCAAGGAAGTGATAGCTCAGGTCGGTGATCAGGTTGACCACGACGTAGATGATGGCCATCCACATCACGTAGGCCTGAATGATCGGGTAGTCGCGCATGTTGATCGCATCCACCGCCAGCTTGCCGACGCCGTCCCACATGAAGATGGACTCGACGATGGCCGTGCCGCCGAGCAGTGAGCCGATCGAAAGCGTCAGCAGCGTGATGATCGTCACGAGCGAGGCCTTCATGACGCTCTTGATCAGGGTCGTGGAGAACTTTACGCCTCTGGCCCTGGCGCCGAGCACATAATCCTTGCTCAGCTCATCCAGAACGGTTGCTCGGACCTGCCGCAGATACTTGGCCGACATGGCGATCGCCAGCGTCAGGGCGGGCAGCGCCACGCTCTGCAGGCTGACGCCGCCGGAGATGACCGGAAACCAGCCGAGCCTGATCGCAAAAAAGTACATCAGCAGCAGGGAGACGAAAAAGTTCGGCAGAGAGTTGCCGATAAAGCTCGCTGTGCGGATCACGTAATCGGTCGCCGTGTTCTGCTTCACCGCCGACCAGATCCCGAGCGGGATCGAGATCAGCACGGTCAGCAATATGGAAACGGCCGTCAGCAAAAGCGTGGCCGGCAGCTTGGAGACGAAGGTTGAGAACACCGGCTTGTTCGAGACGTAGGAGGTGCCCATGTCACCTCTGAGCAGATTGCCGAGCCACGTGAAGTACTGCACGACAAAGGGCTTGTCCAGACCCAGCTCTGCTCTGGCGTTGTCGATCATTTCCTGCGAAACCGTGCCGCTCGTGTTCTCCATTTTCTGCTCGACCACGTCGCTGCCGGCAATTCGCATCATGCCGTAGGACAAAAATGTGATCGCAAGCAGGATCGGGATCAGCTGCAGCAGACGCTTGAGCGCGTAGTTTTTCATGCCGTGCCTCTCCTGTTATTTGAAAGCTGCAATGGTGAAGATCGGCGTGGGATTGAAGAACTCGTCGATCTCGGCATAGATGCGTTTATAAACGCCTTTGTCCACGGTGACACGCTCAAAGCCGGCCTCGATGAGCAGCTGCACGTCCCACTGCGGGCGCGGCCCGTGATAGGCGTCGATCTCCATCGTGATGGCATTGTTTTCGGCCATCAGATCGTCCGGCACCAGCTTGTGCGCGTGGTTTTCGGGCAGCTCGTGCTTCTCTCCTCCTTGCTGCTCATCTTCCAGCGCGGCGCTGTAATCCGCGTCAAAGTTGATGAGCACACCGCCGGGCTTGAGGATCCTGTACCACTCCCGATAGGCCTTTTCGACATGCGGCAGCGTCCATGTCAGATTCCGTGTCACCAGCACGTCGAAGCTCTCCGGCTCGAAGTCCGGGTTTTCTGCGTCCATGATCCGGAACGTGGCGTCCAGCCCCAGAACGGCGGCCATATGCTCGGCGTGCTCAATCATGTCCGGTGTCAGGTCGATGCCGGTCGCTTCGTGCCCCTCGGCGGCAAACAGGCAGGCGAAGAAGCTGGTA
>ERZ780144.3405-NODE-3405-length-11663-cov-3.013697_pt1 | contig 11663 bp, 7 predicted proteins | sample MGYA00511380_ERZ780144 | MGnify/ENA primary metagenome ERZ780144 (study PRJEB29588, sample SAMEA1965858) | human gut metagenome | biome: human gut; feature: human-associated habitat; material: faeces | place: Denmark | collected 2008/2010 ... | reverse complement strand
ATTTTTCACACTATAATCAAAAAAGAAATAACCGCCCCAGAACTGCAAAACTCGGACAGTTATTTCTAAAATAATCTTACCTTGGGAGCAGACCGTCTACTGGTATGCTCTTTCTACTTCTATGATACGCCGGAATGCTCTGTTTGTCAAGGGCTTTTGTGAAAAGGTTTTGCATCATGTGGGCGAACACTGCCCGTCTCTGTGGTAAATTTGACAATTTTTGCAGAGTGTGGTATACTGGTTTTTGAGGGCATACCAATAACGGTAGGCGGTCTATTCCAGCTCCCGGAAGGGAGTGAGTAGTATGGAATACGTAACTTGGTCAGATTTGATTCAGTACAGTATCCTGATCGTTGCTATTATAGCAGTGATGCACGATATTTTCCATAACAACGACAACAAACGGAAATAACCGCCCCGACTGCTAAACCTGGGCGGTTATTCAAAAACGCTATAAGGGAGCAGACCGTCTACTGGTATGCTCTTTCTATTTCTATTATACGCCGGAATGCCCCGTTTGTCAAGGGCTTTTTTGTTGTTTGACAAATTGTGTGGTGTCCGGCGTTTCGATCGTGTAAATCTTTCCCTGTGCAATGTGATTGGAAACCCAGGGGCGAACGATGTTCGCCCCTACGGGTTTGTTTGCAATGTGTTTTTATTGCAGGGACTTTTCAAAGATGCAGCATCCTAAACGCACTCCTCACCCCAAAACCAAAAAGCACGCAACCCCGGGAACTTCCCGAAACTGCGTGCAAATTCTTGGAGCTGTTAACCAGATTCGAACTGGTGACCTCTTCCTTACCAAGGAAGTGCTCTACCAACTGAGCTATAACAGCATTTGATTTTGTTTGTTTTTGTCGTTTTGGGCGACTCAACGTATATTATTATAGCACAGATATGGGGACTTGTCAACGCTTTTTTTGACTTCCGAAAAAAGAAAAATCATGCGGATTGAAACTTTACTTTCTTTCTCGAATCATTGCAAAACAGCATAAAGTCAGAACTATAATATATCAAAAACAAATCCGGCATTTTCTCCTTATGCCGCAAAAAAACGCCGCCGGGCGGTGATGCCCGATGGCGTTTCCTGGTTTATCCGATTCATTCGCAGGTGACAATATATCCGCTGATGTTGTCGCCGGATGCGGTATAGGTCTTGCCGGGGATGGTAACATCCACATCGTTTGTGCCGCCGATGCCCACATAGAATACCTTATACTGCTTTCCGTCCGCTGTGATCTCCAGCGGATTTGCCGGGGTGTAGCTGTGGATCTTGTCCACATACTCTTCCAGGCACAGCTTGTGTTCTGTCATGTAAACAGCGTGGGGAACGCCCACATAGCGGAAGGTATAGCTGCGGCTGTCCGCCGGTCTTTTCTTCCTTGCCGTCCGGATAGCGCACCACAAAGCCGTACTCTGCGGCGTGTTCAGCGATCCAGCTGTACTGCGGATATTTCTCCGCATTATAATAGTCCGAAGTGCCGTCTCCGAAGTTGATCTTCAGATTAAAGCTTCTGCCGCTGTGATAGTCGGATGTGCCGCCTTTGAAGTCGGTGCTGCCGTCTGCATACCGTGCATCCTGGTCTGCCTTGTCCCGATAGCCGCTGAATACCTGCATTCCGCTCAGTCCGGTCTCCTTTTCAAATGCCGCCATCATCTCGTTCAGATGCTGGATCGTCTCAGCGTCCAGCTGGACTTCCATATCGCTGACGCTGTAGGAACTGTTCCGGTTCTCATAGACACTTTTGAGTTTCGGGTCGCCAGTGGGGAAATCGTAGGAGTGATCTTTGTTAATAAGGATCAGATCGCCCTTGTTCACGCCCTTGGCAGCCAGTGTGATCTGCTTGCCGTCGGTCAGACTGCTTTCCTCTGCCTGCGTTGTCTTTGTGGTGTCCGTAGCCACATCCGGTGCGTCGGTCTGGGTATCCTTTTCGCTGTTTTCAACCTTTTCGGCAGAAGTAGTCGCTGTTGCCACCGGTGTGCTGCCGGACTCCTCCGGGGACTTCCGGCGCTGGCAGCTGTGGAAACACAGTGCGCCGATCAGCAGGACGATCAGCAGAAACGGTACGCCCACCGCAGCGATGCGGTCCAGCCGGAGCTTGCGTTTTCTGGCGTGGCTGCCTCCTTTTCTGGCTGCTTTTTTATCCACATCCGGTTTCGGGGATGGTTCTTTTGCATGACTGATCGGTTTTTTCGGTTCGCTCATGACAGATGTTCCTTTCTTTGCAGAATTGCCGCATCAGCGCCTGCTGTGCATTTTCTGCGCACAATAAGCCGGCGGTCTGTCCAAATCCGAAATCCATTCCGGAGCGGATGCGGCAGTGCTTTCATTATACCATATTCCCCGAAGATTTTCAAGTCAAATTTTGTCGTATCCGGAAAAGCGGTTTCCCGGCGCAGCGCAGGGGCGTGCCTTTCAGACACTCCGGCGGGAGAGCCGCAGCAGGGGAGTCGTTTTTTGCATCCGCATTTTCACTTGACAAAACCAGGAAAGCGTGGTATACTTAGTTGTACGTTCTTTCCCACAGATATTTTGCGGATGTGGTGAAATTGGCAGACACGATAGATTTAGGTTCTATTGCTCCGGCGTGCAGGTTCAAGTCCTGTCATCCGCACCAGAACAAAACGCTCAGAAATGACGCAGCTGCGTTGTTTCTGAGCGTTTCTTTTTTTGTGCCGGGGGCTGTCCTTTATTTGTCCTTTATGCAGGCAGTTTGTCCGGATTTGTTGAAATTAAGCAGAAAAAACGGAAAATTTTTTCTATAAAGCGTTCTGAATTAGGCGGCAAAGTATTGCTGTTTTATACCGAGTTTTTCACATTCTTCATCTTGTCTTATATTTATGGAGCATATCCATAGCATACTGAGAGGACTCTTAAAAACCTAGTATTTCTCCTTTGTGTAATTCATTGTATATTCAAAGTATGATACTTCAGTTGTGCAGTCTTATGCAGTTAATTTATTTATAGTATATAACACATTATTTTAGTTTTACATTTGCTTTGAGCAGATTGCATAAATTTTAAGGTGACGATTCTACATAAGCTGTTAGAAAATGTAAATATATGTATTGACATTTCTAGGGCAATGTGGTATACTTAATTTGACAAATAAAGTTGGAATTATATTGGACTTTTGTATAAAGTGCATAAAATTAAAACTGTAATCGTTAGCTTGTTTATACTATTTGAATTAAAATAATGTGAGAGGAATGATTAAAATGATAGTGTACAAAATAGCTGCAATTCCAGATATCACTCTAAGCAAATATCAGGCCTATGCAGAATCAGGCGTTGAGGGCATGATAAAAACACAACTGCAATTCATTCGAATGGTGCATAGAATTATTGCGTTGGACCGTATTCATGTACACTATATTTTTGATTATGATCCAGAAAAAAGTTTAGGCAATCGTTTGAGCATTTATATTGCGTTTTCAAAAGAAAATGACACCGCATCTGTCATTGAAGAAAAGCTAAAGAAGATTGTACTTTCATCAAATATTTCGAAGTACTTCTTCTTTCAGGAAGTCTCTGATGATTTAATTCCATCTAAAGAATACGTGTATCGGTCTGTTCTGTATAAAAAAGAGCGCTCTTTAGACGTAAATGTTGGAGAACAGACGCAAAAATTTTATGTTGTTCCAAATTGGGAAATTAACGAGGAAGCTCGTTTGTATAACTTGATTACATTAATGGCATCTCTGAATGAGCGTTGTTGCTATTGCGTTGATTTTGGAGTTCCGCTTAATATCGTAGAAGATGTACATAAAAGTTTTGAAAAGCCTTTGAGCTTTTTGAGGAACTATTCAACTCAAGATGGTCCTGCACTTAGTGATGCTAAAAAAAGTCAAAAAAATCGAAGAGATCCTAATGTTGATGAAGTTATAAAACAATATGAGGACTGGATAAAAAAAGTTGATACTTCGTTAGTATATCGCTGTAGGATACAATCACTTTCGGACAGCAGTTCTACTAGTATAATCCTTTTGAATGCGGTTATAACGGAATCAATTGAAAGTGGAAATGCAGCTACAAAATTAGAAAAAGGAAGTTTTACGCCTTTCTCAAATTGGAATAGCTATCCAGAAGGGTATCATCTTGGAAATGCACCAGTTTCTTTACAGGACTGGACAACTACATTTACAGTTGAAGAACTTTGTGCATTTACGTGCTTACCTGTTTTGTATGATGGAGAAACGGTTGAGATACCAAAAGAAACCGCAATGGTGGCTGAAACTAGTGGCATCTATTTAGGCAATGACAATAATCTTCATGAGATAATGATCCCGGAAAAGATGTTAGTGAAACATATGTTCGTTTGCGGCGTGCCTGGATCAGGAAAAACCAACACAATGCTGCATTTGGCAAACAGCCTGTGGAAGAAAAAAATACCTTTTCTTGTTTTAGAGCCAGCTAAGAAAGAGTATCGGGAATTATCGTTATTTCAAATTCCGGAATTACTGATTTTTTCTCCTTCGGCAAATACAAATTTTCCGTTAGAAATCAATCCCTTTGAGTTTCCTAAGGGATTGACCTTGTCAGAACATATTGAAAGTTTGTGTAAAGTATTTGAAGGCGCTTTTCCTATGCCGTCGCCTTCTCCCAAAATACTGAGTACTTCTATTCAGGCTGTTTATGAAAAGCATGGATGGAGTTATAAAGATGTAAACACAGGTACTAAAGAATACCCTACATTATCTGAATTGTATAAGCAATTCGAAGAAGAAATGTCCAAGACATCATATGATGGGGAAATGAAGGGCAATGTGCAGGCAGTTCTTCAAGTGCGAATAGGAAGTCTGCTGGAACGTGAACGCAAAGAAATTTTTGATGTAAAAAAATCTGTGATTGACCCGGAAGAATGGCTCACAAAACCAATTATTATTGAGTTGGAGTCTTTAGGTGAGGGCCCTGCAAATTTCGTAACACTTTTATTGTGTACATTGATAAGAGAAACGTTAAAGGCAGATCCTTTGAAGGAAAAGGAAAAGAAGATACGTCACGTTATTTTTATCGAAGAAGCACATAATTTAATTGCTCAAAAGGCACAGGTCGATGCAGAAGATTCTAACCCCAAAATAGCGGCTACTGCATTTATTGTTAAAATGCTTGCAGAAGTACGTGCATTAAGAGAAGGAATTATTATTGCAGATCAGCTGCCAACGGCTATGGCGCCGGAAGTTATAAAAAACACGAATATTAAATTGGTCCATCGTTTAACATCGGGCGATGACAGAGAATTGGTTGGCAGCACAATGTCGGCTAGTCCGTTGCAAATGGAGAATATGGCTACATATCTCCCTGGACAAGCGTTATTTAGCTACGAAAAGTTGTTAAAACCATTTGAAATGCGAGTTTGCACGGTAGAAGAACATGGAGAAAAAACTCCAAATGACAAAGAATTGTTTGAAATCATGCAGAAAAAACCTGGATTTAGCAACTTGCAGAAAAGAAGAGTCAATAATGCGTTTGATGCTTTGAAAAAAGAAACAGATCGATTATATAAAGAAGAAACAGATATGATTGAGGAACTGTTTCGAAGTGAAGAAAATAAAAGAATATCCAGGTCAGTTGCAAAGCCGTATTTAGAATCTTGTTCGAATATTTTTGTTGAAATCATGAAAAAGCAAAATGAAATCGATATAGAATATCAAAAACTATTTAGTGAAATTGATTTCTTAGATCAAGGAATATTTACGGATTATTATGTCGTAAATAGAAGTATTGGACAGAGATTTAAGAAGGCGTATGGTGCGTTTTGTTCTAGATTAAACGGCTAAAGAGAAAGGAATGATAGATATGGCTGGAAATAAAAGCTTAGAAACCAGAAAAAACAAGGTGAGTGAAATCGGCAAAAATATTGAAAAAAAGTCAGAAAGACTTTCAGAATTGCAGGAGGCTAAAGAGGCTGCAAGAGAATGGAGAATGCAAATAGAAAACAATGAAAATTTAGACGAAGAAGAAAGAAAGCAGGCAAGTGAAGTCTCAAACGAAAGATATGAAGCAATTTCAAAAGAAGCCTCAGAAGTTTCTAGTGAGGTAGGAGAAGACTTAAAAGAATTAGAAGATCTTAGAAATGAAACAAATGAATCGCTGGAAGCAGCTCAAAATGCGAAAAGTTCTGAAGATGATCTGGTAAGAACTTGCTCTGAACATGGGATTATTGTTCCAAAATCTAAGAGCTTAGACAGCAATATAAGAGGAAATGAAAATCTGTTAAATGAAATAATTGAAAAAATGGGAAATGCAGAAGATATTGCAACTAAATTGGGTACTTTGTGAAATGAATCTTTTTCTGCAATGACGTTCACAGAGAGAATGTCTTCTATGTTAAACCCGGATGTTTTATCTGCTGCAATAAAAGAACAGCAAAGCGCAGAAGATACAGGTTCTTATGGACGTTTGAAAAGAGATCAGAACATATGGAATCCGGATGGAAAGATCTCATCTGACCAGAACTCGCACACTTTGGGGGAAAAGACATTTCAAAGAGCATATTCAGATATAAAAGTTGCAAAAGGAAATGCGACTGAGGAAGCGGTTTGTTATTCCCTAAAGGATCAGTTCTCTTCAATTGAAACACAGAGAAAAATAGATCTGGAAAAAAACACCTATACCAAATCGGATATCATAGCAACCCATGCAAATCAAAATATTCAGATCGGGGATATCTCTATAAAAGAAGGAGAGTCTATGGGTGTTGAAGTTAAGTGCGGAGAAGCGGCGTATCTTTCATCTCAAATATCGCACATTGATAAGCAATTAAGTGGATTTGATGTTTATGAAAGACAAGACGAATCTGTAAAGTTTCACAAGGTCGTTATGGTAACAGCAGACTACTATCAAATGTCAGATTCTTCAAAGGGACATCTGAATGATGTTGTGAAAAGTCACAATGCGTGTATTCATGTTCTTCCATTTTTTGCAAATGACATAACGCAGACGATGGCGAGAATGGAATAATAAAAATAATCAATAAGGAGGCTTTTTTATTTATGGGATTATTAGATTTAGCAGGAAAAGCAATTGGTGGTGCGGTGAATTTCACAGCAAGTGTAGCAAAAGAAGCGTATGATGCCTCAGTGGAGGATAAAATCGCACAAGAAACAAGTACCTCTGTAGATTCAGTTACAAATTCAATTGTGCAAATGCGATCCAATTGGACGGCTGCTGCAAATGACGTGAAAAAAAGAAAAGCAGAGGAACTTTATCAGGAAGGCTTAAAAAAAGCCACGCATCAAATAACTGAATTTATTGGAACGACAGGCGTCAGAACAAAAGCATTTAATCTATATTATAGATTCTTAACCAATAATGCAGAACTTAGCGAATTAGCAAAATATGTGGATGGAATTTATAATGCTGTCCTGGACAAAGAAGAATCGTCTTACTTAAAAAAAGCACAGGAAAGTTCAGAATATAAAACTATATTTAACGAAGTACAAAAATCTTGGGTCAACGAAATAAAAAATGTGATTACGGAAAATCTAAAGGGAAACGACGTATTATGCCACACTGACAAACAAGACAAAAGAATACCTTTTGTGGGAATATCAATGTTCTTAATAGATGGTTTCTATCTTTTCTTATTGCTGAAAAAAATCACAAACGATTTTAAGTACGATGATATGATGGAAATAGTCTCCACATATTGCAAACGAAATCTGTATCTACTGAATGCGCTTTCAGAAAATGAATATGGAGATTTTAATATTAACATAGGAGATAAACTTCTGGATGATGGACACACCTATGCTGCTATGGCAAAAGATGCAGTTATAGAAGCAAGACAGCATTTATCTGACAATGAAACCGGATTTTTTGAAGGAATGAAAAAGTACTTGATTCCTTCACTTATAGAAAACACGAGTGTAAACCTTTGGCACTATGCAATGCAAAAACCGTTTGATCAAAAAAAGTTTAACGATGCAGTCGAAAATCGAAATTTCTTTACAGCAACGGCAGGAAATGATTTTGAAGTTGTTTTGGCGGAACTATATGTAAAAAACCAATTGGGTGGAAGTGAGCTTGTTCTTCAAAACCTAGATGAGATTTTGAAAGAGGCATCAGTTTCTAATCCCGGATATGCAAGAAGCCTATGCTCTTTTCTTGCATGGATGGAATGCTATGATCTTGAGTATGAAGTTTTGAAACGAACTGTGGCAAATAAAATCCAACTGTCAGAAGAAATGCAAAAGCGTTTATCGTTCCTGGCTGACGGCGGAAAAACAGCGGCAATTAAAATATATCATGTGGATGATCCATCTGCATTTTGCTTTGACACACATTCACTTGAATGGGGTAGTGCTGAATTTGAAATGCTGTTTCGTAAGCTAAAAGCAAGCAACACAAAATTGGATTATGCACTTGTTATAAAAGGGTGGCATAAACCTTTTCCCATTCAGTATGGAAAGAAATTTCATATTGAAGCGTTAGAGCGAGAATTTGAAAATCTTTTGTCAGATTTTAGCGGAGAGGTTCTTTTAGAAAAAAAATCTGCCCATGCTCTGAATGTAAACAACATGAATTATGATACGTCATATGTTTTTCATTTTACTTCTGAACGAAATCGTGGTGTAAATGTTCTGTTTGAATGCGAGAAATTCGGACGTAATTTACAACTGAATATTCTAGTTACATTTTTACCAGACAGTGATATGAGTTATGATGATATGTTGCAGTATGCACTGTCAGCAAAAGACAGCGTTTATGTAAAAAGTTTCCTGGAATCAATTTTGCAGGCAATTGATTCTTCATTGACCGCAAATTCTGCATCGATTTATGACTAATAAGAAGGTGATGTTAAAATGAATGAAGAAAGAACACTGACAAAAGAACAGCAGCAGGCATTTGAAGAGATGCTTCAAGAAAAAACCTATTGCGGTGATGCGTTTTCAGCTTTTCGCTTGTTCACTAATTATTTGAAGGGAACAAATGGGTTCCGAAAAGATCCAGACAAGGCGTTTGAATATTTGAAAATCTCATCAGACTTAGGCTATCCACACGCAATTAACCTTCTGAAATTGTTGTATAGTGGAAATGACTTGTATGGCTTAAAAATTGAACGTGATTTAAGAAAACGAATAGAGTGCCTTGAAAAATTAAGTGTTGCAGATCAACTCTTTGATTTTTCGACTGTGACGGAAGAAGAGCGAAATGAATTTTACCAGATGGAGTGGAATGCTCTGGCTGAACTAGGGCGGTTATATATACTTGATTCTACTTTATATGAGGAAGATAACTATAAAGGTTATTGCCTTTCATTGTATGTAGCAGGACAGAAAGGAACACCAGAGTCGTTGTGTATGCTGGGCTACTATTTTGATTGTTACAGACCTCCACAGTATGTACCATCGAATACCTTATTAAAAAAACGTGGGAATCTGGGAACTGCATTATATTACTATGAGTGCGCAATCAATACAGATAATTCTAAGTATGCTAATCTTGCTTTAGAGCAGTATAATCGATTGGCAGAACAAATTAATGTGAGCGAAGGCAGAACCGAAGAAAATATGATTCCATATTACAGAAGATAAAGAAAAGAGGAAAAGAAATGCTGGCATTTATTTTAATTGTAGGTGTATTAATTGCAATATACTTTATTGTGAATAGTCAAAAAAGAAAAAAAGAGGAAGAACAGCGCCGATTAGAAAATGAACGAATAGCAAGAGAACAGCAAGAACAGGAAGCAAAACGTCTTGAGGCAGAGCGCATAGCAAAAGAAAAAAAGGAATTTGCCGAGGCAAAACATAAAGAATATGCGGATGTTCTAAGTGAACTTTATGATATGGGAATGAAAGATGAAAATACATTTATCTCAACGGATGAACCGGCGTATAAAAAATTTATTTCTTGTCGGGAAAGTGCAATGCAACAGAAGGAAACAATGCAAATTTGGGGTGAGGAATACAAAAAATTTATTACAACGATCGACGATGATATAAAAAGTGAGATTTCAAGTATCGCTGCCCATTATCAAAGAATGCTTTTATCAGTACGCATTGAATGGATCACTAGATATTTGAAAATCGTAAAGCTTGTTGTAAACACAAACGATTATGATGATACAATTCAAAAATTAAAAGAAACAGCAAAAACACTAAATCTTTTTTTGGAAAGTACATATTATATCGATCAACCATTCAATGACGAGCGTAATAGCTATGAATACGGCGTTTTTCATTTTTTGGAAGATAGTAGCGATGAGGAAGTACGTCCAGAAGATTTATCAGCAGAAATATTAAGTTCAGATATGGATAAAGCTGAAGAACATTTCTCACAATTATATGAAATCGGAAAGGAAAAAGGTGTCAATTTCCAGATATACAAATCTTTGGCTGAATATATAACAGACGTTGACTATAGAAATAGTGCTATAGCGATGTGGTGCTTTGCTGCTAATAAACCATTTGATGTTTCCAAATTTGAAAAGGCTTGTAAAATTTCTTCGTGGTATATAAGCTATGATGAAATTCAGTCCTTAGAGGTAATGATTGTACGGATATACAACTGGAAATCTATTGGCGGCGCAAATGTTGTCAAGGAATATAGTCGAGATATTTTGAATTGGGTAGAGGAAACTGCGCAGTATTTCTCAGACCAAAAAACTGGGGAAAAGTATGGTTCATTAGTTTTCTACCATTTTGTATCTGCACTTGCATGGATGGAATTGTATGATATTGAATTGATGGTTTTGAAAAAACTTGTAGATCTAAAAGTACAGCTCTGGGAAGATGCACAGGAACGTTTGAAATTTTTATCTTCTGGTGGTACAGCAAACGTACAGATTTATACGCCTGTAGAAAATGTCTTTTCGTTTGATACAAGTGCTGCTGAATGGAAGGATAATGAGATTGATGTATTCTTTAGAAAGATAAAAATGAAAAACATTCCATTGGAATATTCTCTCGTTCGGAAAAAATGGACAAAAACATATCCGTTACAAACTGGACAGGAATATAGTGCAGATGCTCTGTATGCAGAATTTAGCAAGATGGTAGACGATTTTGATGGAGAAGTAACGCTGACTCGAGAAGATGCAGTAGCTTTGAACACAAAAAATGTAAGATATTCTGATGCAATGATCTTTCATTTTATTTCCGAGAGAAATCGTTGTATTTCAATGCTGTTTCACGCAGAGAAATTTGGAAAAAATCTAAACATTACAATATTGACACTATTCACACCAGAAAAGAATGTTCCGGTTGAAGATCTTGAACGTTATGCCATTGCGATTAAAAATAATGTATACGCAGAGAGTTTTCAGGAATCAATTTTGGAATCTTTAGATAGGATTTTGAAAGTACAAACAGAAGCATATGAAGATACAACAACTACAAATGAAAATGCAGAAGTTGATTTCAGTGGATTTTTCGATTAAAGCCGATGTATAACACATAAAATCGCTCTAAAATACTGGCTATAGTCGCCATAAAACAACGATACACATTAAATCATGAGCAGGAGAAAATCCTGCTCATTTTTTGTCAATTTTCCAAAAAAACCATTGACAAACCAAATCAAAAGTGCTACAATAAAAATAGATAAAAATCCCCGTGAAACCGGGAAAATTTATCTAAGAAAGGGAAAAACGGAGCGTGTGAACGCTCTCACCGAAAGGAGTATTTTTATGAAAATGAGAAAGGTAATTTCAACCGTA
>ERZ780144.3395-NODE-3395-length-11714-cov-3.483060_pt1 | contig 11714 bp, 7 predicted proteins | sample MGYA00511380_ERZ780144 | MGnify/ENA primary metagenome ERZ780144 (study PRJEB29588, sample SAMEA1965858) | human gut metagenome | biome: human gut; feature: human-associated habitat; material: faeces | place: Denmark | collected 2008/2010 ... | reverse complement strand
CGCCGCCGATGACGCCCAGCTCCGGGGCCACGACCAGTCGGTCATAAAGATGCCGGCAGGCGAGTACTGCGTGCGGCAGAAGGAACAGGAGACACAGTATCTTCTACCTGTATCCGCCGCAAAAGGCAACCTACGAAAAGTAGAGTGGGCAATTTGGGATAAAATACGGATAAGATCCTCTGTTTCGGGCATCCTGACAGGGAGTTTTGGAACAAAGGAGGAACAGCCGTTATGGAGGAACAGGAGAGAACGGAGCAGAGGCAGGAGGACCCGGGAACGCAGCAGATCCTGGAGTTTGGCTCCTCGCTGATCCACTCCAAGCGGGGCGGTCCATGTGCTTACCATCGTGGGGCAGATCGAAGGACATCAGGTCCTGCCCCCCAGCAGCAAGAGCACCAAATATGAGCACGTCATGCCCCTGCTGGCCCTGGTGGAGGAGAGCGACGAGGTGGACGGCCTGCTGGTGCTGCTCAACACCGTGGGGGGCGACATCGAGGCGGGCCTGGGTATCGCCGAGCTGATCGCCTCCATGTCCAAGCCCACCGTCTCCCTGGTGCTGGGGGGCGGGCATTCCATCGGCGTGCCCCTGGCGGTGTCCTGTCGGCGCAGTTTTATTGTGCCCAGCGCCACCATGACGGTGCACCCGGTGCGTATGAACGGCCTGGTACTGGGTGTGCCCCAGACCCTGTCTTATTTTGAGAAAATGCAGGATCGGATCGTGCGCTTTATTGCGCATAATGCCAAGATCAGCGCAGACGATTTCCGTGCCCTGATGATGAAGACCGGGGAACTGGTGATGGATGTAGGCACGGTGCTGGACGGTGCCGGTGCTGTGGACTGCGGGCTTATTGACCAAATGGGCGGTCTTAGTGACGCACTTGCGTTTCTCAACCGCACCATTGAGGAGGAGCACCATGCTGTGGACGGTCATTAGCCAGGCGGATGTGTTCTACCAGGCGGCGCAGGGCAGCCGGGCGCCCCGCTCCAGTAACCCTTTTGACTACCTGAACAACGGGTACAGTCTGGAGGGCGCTTCTTTGTTCGGAGGGCAGGATCATGTGGTTTTTAACTGCGATATTTCAAGCCGTCGCACAGGCAGTCACCTGGGTACTCCCGGTGTCTGAAAGTGGGCATTCGGCGATTTTTCACGATTTTTCCGGTCGGTTCAGCGGCAATGGCAGCGAGCTGACCGGGCTGGTACATATTGGTATTGCACTGGGTATCTTCTTGGTGTTCATTAAGCTGTTTGTGCGGCTGTTTGGCGAGTTTATCGCCTTTTTCAAAGATGCGTTTGCAAAGCAAAATCCATTTGTAAACCCCGGCGGTGCACGCCGGTTTATGTTCGGCACGGTGCTGGGCTTTTTGCCGATGGTTTTGCTGTTGGTGCCGGCAGGCAAGTACGGCAATGTGTACGGCCTGTTTCGCAGCATGGGTTATAACGGCACACTGCTGGACGAGGGTGTGTTTTTCGCCCTCACAGGCGGGCTTATTCTGCTGGCGCTGCTGCAAATGAAAAAGCACGGTCCCCAAAAGAATGTGGACTGGTACGCTGCTTTAATCTTGGGGTTTGCCGCCGCCTTTTCTCTGCCCATTGCCGGGCTGTCCTATATGGGCGTGCTATTCTGCCTGGGCGTGATGATGGGCGTGGCACGCAAAATCTCTTACCGCTTTGCGGCGGTGTCCAGCGTGCTGACCCTGTTGGTGCTGGGCGTGGTGGAAATTTGCACCTGCGTGACTTATGTAAATATCATTGCCGGTATTTTGGCGGTTGTACTCAGCGCGGCGGTGACCTATTTTATGGTGAAGCTGATGCTGTGGATCTTGCACGGGGGCAAGCTTAAGGCGTTTGCCTATTACGATTTTGCCCTGGCCGGTGTGTGTGTCGTGGTGGGTATTTTTGAACTGATTTTACGATAATTTTAGCTTTTAAGGACAGATAAAATGGCGAATGTACAAAAGAAGAATGCCCGGGGTCATCGCCGGGAGGAAAAGAAAGCTGCGGCCCGCGGGACTGCTCCGGCGCCAAAAAAGCGCACGAAGGCGGAACAGGCTCGTTGGGAGCAAATGGAGCTGGAAGCCCAAGTGGCTGCCGCCAAGCGTCAGGAGAACATCAGCCGTATTGTCGGCGTGGCAATTTTTGCCTTGTCGGTGATTTTTTTCTTCGTTGCGGTGATCGGCGGCGACGGCGCATGGAAAGTGGTACATAATGTGTACTTAGGGCTGTTTGGCATGTTGGCGGCCGTGTTGTTTCCCATACTGGCGGTGGCGATCATTCTCCTTTATTCCTACAAGGAGAACAAGGCCAAAAAACGCGCGATGGAAGAGGGGACAGCAGCACAAAAGTCCCCCGTGTCTCCCCGAGAGCTGATCGCCAAGGGTGTGGAGAGTGTGATTATCGTGCTGCTGATTGCAGCACTGATCCATATTATTGAGAACCCTACCGGGTTGAAATTTGCAGACAGCGTGAAGTTGGGCTACACCCAGGCGCCTTATGAATTTAATGGCGGCTTTTTCGGTGCGCTTATCGGTTGGGCACTGCTGACCTTTGGCAAGGCACCGGCCATTATCGTGGATTTGGTGCTGCTGGTGGTGGACTTTATGCTGCTGGCGCGGCTGACGGTGATGCAATTCTTAAACGGCGCGGCACAACCCGCAAAGAAAGCCTATGAAAAGGCAGGGGATGCCATTGAGGTGTACCGGGAGCGCCGCCAGGCCAATATTGATGTGCCCCTGGACGCGCACGCCCCCGGCGAACAGGAGACGGAGGAGGAGCCGCCTGCGCAAAAAGGCAAAAAGAAGAATACGGACGCTGTGGATACAGACAGTATTGTAAAAGAACTGAATCAGAAGCACAGCAAAAAAATAGCAGAGAAAAAACAGTCTGCCCCGGAAAAGGCAAAGTCCTTGGATGAGATTGTGGACAAGGCCACCGAGGAGGCCGATCCGAAGAAAACGGATCCGTCGGAAGTCTTTACCGTCACGGATGCCCAAATGGAAGCGGGTGTGGCTGATTATAAGCTGCCGCCGGTATCCCTGCTGACCCCTGCCCAGCATAAGTCTGTAAAAGATGTGAGCGGGGAGCTGAAATCCAATGCGGAGCGGCTCATCGACACCCTCCATTCCTTTAATGTGGACGCCACCATTACGGACATTAGCCGCGGCCCAACCGTGACCCGGTATGAGCTGAAACCGGCTGCCGGTGTGCGTATTTCTAAAATCACCAATTTGTCCGACGATATTGCTCTGAATTTGGCGGCCACCCATGTGCGTATTGAGGCCCCCATTCCCGGCAAAGCGGCGGTGGGTATCGAGGTGCCCAATTCCGTAAAAAGCGGCGTATCTATGCGCGAGCTGATCGACACGCCGGAGTTTGGCAAGCAGCGGTCGATGCTGTCTGTGGGCCTTGGACGGGATATTTCCGGCGATGCGGTGTACTGCGATGTGGCAAAGATGCCCCATCTGCTGATCGCCGGTACCACCGGTTCCGGTAAGTCCGTGTGTATGAACAGCATTATTGTGTCTATTTTGTATCGTGCCAAGCCGGATGAGGTGAAGTTGGTACTGATTGACCCTAAAAAAGTGGAGTTTAGCAAATATTCCGGCATTCCCCATTTGTTGGTGCCGGTGGTGACCGATCCCCGCAAGGCGGCAGGTGCGCTGGGCTGGGCTGTGTCTGAGATGCTCAAGCGTTACCAGACCTTTAGCGACACCGGCGTACGGGATATTGAGGGCTATAACAAATATGTGAAGAAGCATGAGGATATGCAGCCCATGCCTAAGATCGTCATTTGCATTGATGAGTTATCCGACCTGATGATGGCGGCGCCTAAGGAGATCGAGGACTCTATCTGCCGTTTGGCACAGATGGCACGTGCAGCGGGTATGCACCTGGTGATCGCCACCCAGCGCCCCTCCGTAGATGTAATTACCGGTCTAATCAAGGCCAACATTTCGTCACGAATTGCGCTGACCGTCAGCTCGCAGATTGACTCCCGTACCATTTTGGACGCCTCCGGCGCCGAGAAGCTGCTGGGCTACGGCGATATGCTGTATGCGCCCATCGGTTCCTCCAAGCCCATTCGTGTGCAGGGCTGCTATATCAGCGATGAAGAAGTGGAGTCCCTGTGCGATTTTGTAAAGAGCCAGGGCGAGAGCCAGTACAGCGACGAAATTCAAAAAGAGATTGAGGCTAAGGCCGTGCAGGATAAAAAAAGTCCCTTTGAGGGCGACGAGAGTTCGGAACAGCTGGATCCCCGCTTTGAGGAAGCGGTGGAGATCGTGCTGGAAACCGGCACCGCGTCCACCTCTTTTTTGCAGCGCAAGCTGTCCGTAGGGTATGCCCGCGGGGCAAAAATTATGGACCAGCTGGAAGAGAAGGGGATCATCGGTCCCCAGGACGGCGCTAAAAAGCGTGAAGTGCGGATCAACAAACAGCAGTGGCTGGAAATGCAGAACCAAGGCCCGGCACCGAAAATGAATGCAGAGACCGCTGAGCAAATGCGCTTTGAGGAAGCGGAGTCAGACGAGGACCAAACCGATGCAGAATGATTTTTTACCCATTACTCCGGCAGAAATGCGCGAGCGAGGGTGGAAACAACCGGATTTTGTGTATGTGACGGGTGACGCCTATGTGGATCACCCGTCCTTTGGCGCTGCCATCATTACCCGCTTGCTGGAGAGCCAGGGTTTCAAGGTGGTGGTGCTTAGCCAGCCGGACTGGCACAGCGTGCGGGACTTTCAGAAATTCGGGCGGCCCAAGTATGCTTTTTTGATCACTGCCGGGAATATTGACTCTATGGTGGCGCACTATACCGCCGCTAAGAAGCTGCGCCACGACGACGCATATACTGCCGGTGGCAAGCACGGCAAGCGCCCGGATCGGGCGGTGAATGTGTACACCCGCCTGGCAAAAGAGGCCTACCCGGACTGTCCGGTGATTTTAGGCGGGCTGGAGGCGTCCCTGCGCCGCTTTGCGCATTACGATTACTGGGACGACGCCATTCGACCCTCTGCGCTGGTGGACTCCGGCGCTGATCTGCTGATCTACGGTATGGGAGAGAAGCAGGTAACGGAGATCGCCCGCCGCCTGCGAGAGGGTGAGCTGGTGGGCAGTATGCATGACATTCGGGGCACCATGTATGCGGTGCCCACCAAAGATACACCCTTTGGCGGGGTAGAGTGCCCCTCCTTTGAGAATGTGTGTGCCTCTAAAAAGGAATATGCCCGCTCTTGCCGACTGGAGCAGGACGAGCAGGATCATGTGCGGGGCAAGCTGCTCAAGCAGCGCCACGGCAAGGTAATGGTGGTGCAAAATCCGCCTATGGAGCCGCTGTCTACCTCGGAGCTGGACCGGGTGTACAGCCTGCCGTATATGCGGGCGTACCATCCCAGTTATGAGAAGTTGGGCGGTGTGCCGGGCATTGAAGAAGTGCGCTTTTCCATAACCCACAATCGGGGATGTTTCGGCGCGTGCAATTTCTGTTCCATTGCATTCCATCAAGGGCGTTATGTGACCTCTCGCAGCAAAAAAAGCCTGCTGATTGAAGCGCAAAAGATTACCCAAATGCCGGACTTCAAGGGCTATATTCATGACGTGGGCGGCCCCACCGCCAACTTCCGCCACCCTAGCTGCGCCTTGCAGGAGCAGCACGGCCTGTGCAAGGGCAAAAAATGCTTGGCGCCGAAACCATGCCCCAATTTGCAGGCGGACCACCGGGAATATTTGGACATTCTTCGGGCGCTGCGGCAGGTGGATGGAGTCAAGAAAGTGTTTATCCGCAGTGGTATTCGCTATGATTATCTGCTTTGCGACCCGGACGACAGCTTCTTCCGGGAGTTGGTGCAGCACCATGTGAGCGGCCAGCTGAAAGTGGCACCGGAGCACTGCTCCGCTGCGGTGCTGGACAAAATGGGCAAGCCCCATATTGAAGCGTATATTGAGTTTTCCCGCCGGTATTTTACTTACACCGGCCAAATCCAAAAGGAGCAGTATCTGGTGCCGTATCTGATGAGCTCGCACCCCGGCTCCCGGTTGGACGATGCCATTGAACTGGCGTGTTTCTTAAAGAAAAATCACATTCGCCCGGAGCAGGTGCAGGACTTTTATCCCACCCCGGGTACCATCTCCACCTGTATGTTCTATACGGAGCTGGATCCGTACACCATGGAGCCGGTCTATGTGGCAAAGAACGCCCGCGACAAGGCACTTCAGCGGGCACTGCTTCAGTATTATAATCCTAAGAACTACGCCCTTTGTTCTGAGGCACTGCGTCGAGCCCATCGTACAGATCTGATCGGCAATGGCCCTAAGTGTTTGATCCCGGCAGCACCGCCCGGCGGACGACCGGGTGACCGTTCCGGTGGTAAAGCAAAGGGGAGCGTGCGCGGCTACGGAAAGCCGGTTGGCGGAAACAATCGCTTTAACGGATAGTCCGCAAAGGGTAAACCCTATGACAACCGATCCGGAAAAAAGAAATAGAAATGAAAAAAGCACGACAGCTGAAACTGTCGTGCTTTTTGGTGCGGGTAACAGGGGTCGAACCTGCACGGTTGCCCACAGGAACCTAAATCCTGCGTGTCTGCCAATTCCACCATACCCGCATAACGGCTCTTATTTTAGCATTTTGTGCCAAAAAAATCAAGTATAAAAAAAGCGAAGCCGCAAAGCTCCGCTCTTTATTCCGCCCAGCCGCCGTGTGACGAGAATAACCTGCATCTCAAGCAGGTGGGTGACCGCCGTTCGGTTTTGTGCTTCCATCGTCCCCGCAGGGGAGGCCTGCATACCTGCCGACCGAGCAGGAAACCCTTGTAAAAAATTGTTCGGGTTATTAAATCACACGGTTGTCGAGAAGGGCAGAACAGATGTTCTGTCCTTATTCTTACTGCTCCGGCTCGAAATATTCTACATCATATTTCTTTTCTACCATAGCCATCAGAATATCGGAGACCTGCTCAAATTCCATCTCGTCCTCGATCTCGGCCAGATATTCCTCGCCGTTTTCCTCCAGCACTTTCAGAATAATGACCTCGTTGTCTGCCTCTACGATTTCTTCCGCCTCATCGTGGTACTCGGTGATGGCCACATACACATCGTCGTCCGTCTCGTACCGCTCCAGCAGTTCAAATACAATCTCGTTGCCGTCGTCGTCGGTTACGGAGATCAGGTCCGGTTCGTACAGTTCTTTGTTATCGCTCATAGTTCTCACGCCTTTCTTTTTGCATTATACTCTATTTGCCCATTGCCGTCAATGGCTATTTTGTGGTTGGCGGGGAACAAACCCCATATTTTGCGTAATGTGGAAAATCATTATCAGTAATGCACAAAAAAATCAAAAAAATATGCAAAAACCTATTGACAACTGCCAACTTTGGTGCTACTATGTAGTTGAACACAGGAGGTAAGCCTTAGGAGGTAGTTAAGGCGTGTTCAATCTAATAAGGAGGTCGGTCCAATGGAGAGTGAACCCTTTCAGCAGACCGCCTGTACCGCTCGTCAATAGAGTATAACGGATTTGTGTATGGACAGAGTGCAAATCGGAATTGCACGGCGCACACAAGCTCAAGTGAGCAAAGTAAGAGTTATCATGCAGGATTGATTGGAACGGCAGGCGCTGATTCAACTGAATAGTAAAGGTATATATCGGTCATCTACCTGCAAGTGACCTGGGAGTACCGCCAGGCGGTGCTTTCATAGAAGATGTATTTTACGACCAGGTGAATTCCAATGGAGAAGTAAATTTCGTTTTTTCAACTTTAATATTTGTCAAAATCTAAAAAACGAGGTACGGTCCAATGGGCTAAACAGTGTGTACGTTATGTGCCGAAAATAAAAACTAAATAATAAGTGGACATACGCTCCGGGTGTTGCAAGGCACCCGGAGTCGTTTTTTGTTTGCGGCTGTTGTTGTTTTATCTGTGTTATGTGATTTCTTTAACCGATTTGCATACTTTTGTGGGCGCAAAATCCCGGCTGCCGCTTGACAAGGGGCGGCGGTTTTGGTACTATAATACCGATAGAAAACGGCTAGGAACGGAAGGAGTACCCCATGACGGCGGCATAGAGAGCTTGTGGTCGGTGCAAACAGGCGCGCCCAGTGCGGGAAGGTAGTCCGGGAGCCGGTGCGGTGAAAGGCAGTAGTCGCACCCGTGTGCCGCGTTAAGGCAAGAGCGGCGCGTTTTGGCGCGCAATTTGAGTGGTACCGCGGAAGTTCAGTTCCGTCTCATTATGAGACGGGGCTTTTTTATTTTTGTAAGGAGCAAAAAAATATGGCAAAAGAGTTGGACAAACAGTACAGCCCCCAAAACGTGGAGGACCGCACCTATAAATTCTGGTGCGATCACAAGTATTTTCACGCTGAGGTGAACCCGGACAAGAAACCCTACACCATCGTGATCCCGCCGCCGAACATTACCGGCCAGCTACACATGGGTCATGCGTTGGACGAGACTTTGCAGGATATTCTTATCCGCTGGCGCCGTATGGAGGGTTACGAGACCCTGTGGCTGCCGGGCACGGACCACGCGTCCATTGCAACGGAGGCCAAGATCGTAGAGGCCATGCGCAAAGAGGGCATCACCAAAGAGGAGATCGGCCGGGAGAAGTTCTTGGAGCGTGCCTGGGAGTGGAAAGCCCAGTACGGCGGCCGCATTGTGGAGCAGTTAAAAAAGCTTGGCTCCTCCTGCGACTGGGATCGGGAGCGTTTTACTTTGGACGAAGGATGCAGCAAGGCCGTGCGCGAGGTCTTTTGCAAGCTGTACGATAAGGGCCTGATTTACCGGGGTGAGCGCATCATTAACTGGTGCCCCCACTGCCTGACTTCGATCTCTGACGCAGAGGTGGAGTACGAGGATCAGGCCGGTCACTTCTGGCACCTGCGCTATCCCTTTAAGGACGGCAGCGGCTACCTGGAGCTGGCCACCACCCGACCGGAGACCCTGCTGGGCGATACAGCCGTGGCGGTGAACCCCAATGACGAGCGTTATAAAGATATGGTCGGCAAGACCCTGATCCTGCCCATCGTGCATAGAGAGATTCCCGTGATTGCCGATGATTATGTGGATATTGAGTTCGGTACAGGTGTTGTGAAGATCACCCCGGCCCATGACCCCAACGACTTTGAGGTGGGGCTGCGCCACAATTTAGAGGTCATCAATGTTCTGACCCCGGACGCCAAGATCGTGGATGATTATCCCAAGTACGCCGGTATGGATCGCTACGAGGCTCGTAAGGCCATTGTTGAGGACCTGCAAGCCGAGGGCGCTTTGGTGGAGATTGAGGATTACAGCCACAATGTAGGCACGTGCTACCGCTGTGGTATCACCGTGGAGCCGCGGGTTAGTAAGCAGTGGTTCGTGAAGATGGAGCCGCTGGCAAAACCGGCTGTGGAGGTGGTCAGAAACGGGGAAGTGAAGTTTGTTCCCGAGCGGTTTGACAAGACCTACTTCCACTGGATGGAGAATATTAAGGACTGGTGTATCTCTCGCCAGCTGTGGTGGGGTCATCGTATTCCCGCCTATTACTGCGACGATTGCGGTGAGGTGATGGTGTCTGCCCAGGAAGTGCATACTTGCTCTAAGTGCGGTAGCAACCATGTGCACCAGGATCCGGACACCCTGGATACCTGGTTCTCCTCCGCCTTGTGGCCGTTTTCTACCCTTGGTTATCCGGACGATACCAAGGAACTGGAGTATTTCTATCCCACGGATACGCTGGTCACCGGCTACGACATTATCTTCTTCTGGGTGGCCAGAATGATCTTCTCCGGTGTGGAGCACATGGGCCAGGTGCCCTTCCACACGGTGCTGATCCACGGCCTGGTGCGTGACGCACAGGGTCGCAAGATGAGTAAGTCCCTGGGCAACGGTATTGATCCGCTGCTGGTGATCGACCAGTACGGCGCCGATGCCTTGCGCTTTACTCTGGCTACCGGCAATGCGCCGGGCAACGATATGCGCTTCTCCGACGAGAAGGTAAAGGCCTCCCGCAACTTTGCAAACAAGCTGTGGAACGCCGCCCGCTTTGTGCTGATGTATCTGGGCAATGATTACAGCTATCCGGGCCTACCGAAGGATCTGGCTATTGAGGACAAGTGGATCCTCTCCAAGGTCAATACCCTGGCTAAGGAAGTGACGGACAACCTGGAGCGGTTTGAACTGGGTATCGCTGTTGCCAAGCTGTATGATTTTATTTGGGATGTGTTCTGCGACTGGTATATTGAGATCGCCAAGATCCGTTTGCAGTCCGGCGCAGGCGCCGATACCGCCAAGGCGGTGCTGGTGTATGTGTTGACGGATATTCTGAAGCTGCTGCACCCCTTTATGCCCTTCATTACAGAAGAAATTTATCAGGCTATTCCGCACGATACGGAGTCCATTATGATCTCCAAGTGGCCGGAATATGATCCGACGCTGTCCTTTGCGGATGAGGAAGCCCAGATGGAGAAGATTATGGACGCCATTCGGGCCATCCGTAACCGCCGGGCGGAGATGAATATCCCCCCCAGCAAAAAGTCCAAGGTCTATGTGGAGACCGCCTTTGCCGATGTGTTCGCCGTAGGCAGTGAGTTTATCAAGCGGTTGGCCTATGCTTCCGATGTGGAGATCGCAGACGCCTTTGGTGACCTGGGCAACACGGTGACCATTGTTACCAACGACGCCAAGATTTATATTCCCCTGGGTGACCTGGTGGACTTTGAGGCAGAGGCCAAGCGCCTGCAAAAGGAACTGGCTGCTGCCGAGGAAAAGCTGGCCTTTATCAACAAGAAGCTGGACAACCCGGGCTTTGTGAACAAAGCACCGGAGAAAGTGGTCCAGCAGAACCGGGACGAGGCCGCCAAGTTGACGGAAAAGATCGCTAACTTGCGCTCCTCCCTGGAGAATTTGGGCAAGTAAAATGACCTACGAAGCGGCAATTCAATTGATCAAACAAAAGCAAAGCCTCGGCGTGCAGCCGGGGCTTTCCCACATGTTGGCGGCTATGGAAAAGACCGGCAGTGTGCAAAACAAATTGCAGGTGATCCATGTGGCGGGCACCAACGGCAAGGGCACCGTTTGCGCTGCCGTGGCCGATGGACTGCGCCGTGCCGGGTACCGGGTGGGCGTATTCAGCTCCCCCTGGGTCACGGACTTTCGCGAGCAGATCACCGTGGACGGCCGGATGATTTCCAAGCAGGACTTTGCGGACTGTGTAGAGGTCTTTGCGAAGGAACCGTTGACGGAATTTGAACTGATTACGGCAGTGATGTACCTGTATTTCTACCGCTGCGGGGTGGATTACGCTGTGGTAGAGTGCGGTATGGGCGGCGCCGGGGATTGCACCAATGTGCTGGCTCACCCGGCAGTGTGCGCCTTTGCCAAGGTGGCGCTGGACCATACGGCGTTTTTGGGCGACACGGTAGAGGCCATTGCCCGGGAAAAGAGCGGCATTATCAAGCCCGGTTGCCCGGTGGTGCTGTACCCCCATATTGCCGCCAAAGATGTATTTTTGGAGCAGTGTCGTGCGCTGCATTGCCCTGTGACGGAAGCTGCCGAGCAGGGTGACCCGATTGCGGATGATTTGGCGGTGGCCGGGGAAGTGCTGCGCCTGCTGGGCGTGGATACCACGCCGGGACTGCCTATGTTGCCCGCCCGGCGGGAGCACTTTGGCGAAAATTTGTTACTGGACGGGGCACACAACCCGGACGGTGCTGCGGCGCTGCTGCTCCATTTGCCAACGG
>ERZ780144.3389-NODE-3389-length-11737-cov-2.312618_pt1 | contig 11737 bp, 8 predicted proteins | sample MGYA00511380_ERZ780144 | MGnify/ENA primary metagenome ERZ780144 (study PRJEB29588, sample SAMEA1965858) | human gut metagenome | biome: human gut; feature: human-associated habitat; material: faeces | place: Denmark | collected 2008/2010 ... | reverse complement strand
CACCCTTCTCAATATGCTGGACCGCGATAATCTTCGCGCGGAGCGTCTGCGCCGGAATGATATCGAGCGCCTTTTCAGACACCGTCGAATCCGGGCTCACGCCGTAAAGCGCGATGCCGGCGCGGACCGCGTTCCCTTTCACCTCAGGGTGGAAGAGCATACCGGTCGTTGCCGCAAGACACGCCCCTTCAGGGTCATTCGCGAGGTCACCGAGCCGATCCAGCTGCCGGCCGACCGTCGCCGGGCCGTTCTCTTTATAAGAAGGGTCACCGTTCGCGAAGTGCGTGAGCACACCGTAGCTCGTGACTCCCGGGATCGCGTGAAGCCGGGCGCGGACCGCTTCCACTTCAGACGGCCGGAAGCCGAGACGGCTCATGCCGGTGTTCACGCCAATGTAGCATCCGAGGCGCAGCCCCTTGTGATGCTCAAGAATGGAAAGGAGCCGCTCCGAATGAACGATCACGTCAGCCCCCGCTTCCTGAATGGGGCCGAGGTCCTCTTCATCGAAGAACCCTTCAATCATCAGGATCCGCTTTTTCCAGCCGAGACGGCGCAGTTTCAGCGCGTCTCCGATATCGAGGATCGCGAGACCATCCGCCTCAGCGAACCCCTTCACAATATGCTCCAGGCCGTGACCGTAGCCGTTTGCCTTCACCACAGCCCAGAGGAACCGGCCGCGTGCCGCCTCCCGCATTTTCTGGCAGTTGTGGCGCAGTGCGTCCATATGAATAACAAGCTCTATGGGACGAGGCATTTTCTAGACTTTCCTGATTTGTTCTGATGCTGTAGGTGAATGATCCCCGACGGACGTTCCCGCTTTTTCCCGCATAGCGGCGGAGCGCCGGAAGGAAACTGTCCGGAAACTTTACCACTATGGCCCGACACCCGAGTTAACCCCCGGGATCGTTTAACCCGAGGCTTCCAGGCGATAAAGTGTAAGTTTCCGTTTTTCCTTTAGTTTTCGGGACGGAAAAACGGTAGACTCCGGCACGGCTTTCTGAGACCGCGTCACAAATCCCGCCTTTCCGCTATATTTACCTAGGCGGTTCTGCTGCGTCATCTCTGAACTGCCCACTTTTCAAGGAATATAAGGGAGACAAATGAATCGCGGGTTTTACACGATCATGGCGGCGCAGTTTTTTTCAAGCCTCGCCGATAACGCTCTCCTCATCGCTGCCATCGCGCTGCTCTCCGAGCTCGCCGCCCCTGCCTGGATGACTCCGCTCCTGCGACTCTGCTTCACGCTGAGCTACATCATCTTTGCGGCGTATGTAGGAATTTTTGCGGACAGCATGCCAAAAGGCCGCGTCATGTTCCTCACGAACACGCTGAAAGCGGTGGGCTGTCTCTTCATGCTTTTCGGGGGCCACCCGCTGCTCGCCTACGCGATTGTCGGTCTCGGCGCCGCGGCCTACTCCCCCGCCAAATACGGCATCCTCACGGAACTCCTCCCCCCTGAAAAACTCGTTGTGGCTAACGGCTGGATCGAAGGCCTCACGGTGATTTCGATCATCCTCGGCGTGGTGCTCGGCGGCGCGCTGATTCTGCCGGCTGTCGCGGATCCGGTGCTCGCCGCGGGTATCCTCCAGACGATCGGCATTCATACGAGGGCCGGCGCCGCAATTTCGATCGTTTTCTTTATTTACCTCATCGCCGCGGCCTGCAATCTCTTTATTCCGGACACCGGCGTGCGGTACCCGAAAGCTGATTTCGAGCCGATCAAGACGGTCTGCAATTTCCTTGGGTCCTGCAAGGCGCTCTGGGCCGATAAGCTCGGGCAGACGTCGCTTGCCGTCACCTCTATGTTCTGGGGCGCGGGCGCTGTGCTGCAGTTCCTTGTGCTTTCCTGGGCGGACACAAATTTCGGACTCAACCTCTCGCAGGCTTCGGTTCTTCAGGCTGTGGTGTCGGTCGGCATCGCGATCGGCGCGGTCGGCGCCGCGACCTTTGTACCGCTTAAGAAGTGTCTCAAGGTGCTTCCGATGGGCGTTCTGATGGGAGTGGTCGTCGTCTTTGCCGCGCACTTCAACCGCGCGATGGCGCCATCCGTCATCACGCTCCCGGGCGGATTCGAGATCTCTTGGGCGATCATCATCGCGGGCGCCATCATGGTGCTTGTCGGTGCGCTTGCCGGTTTCTTCGTGGTTCCGATGAATGCCCTCCTCCAGAACCGCGGTTTTGTTCTGATGAGCGCGGGGCGTTCAATCGCCGTGCAGAACTTCAACGAGAACTCATCGATGCTGATCATGCTGGGCATTTACTCGCTCATGATCAAGGGCGGTCTCAGTTCCACCCGCATCATGGAGATCTTCGGCGCCTTTGTCGCGATCGGCATGATTGTGGTCATTCTCACGCACCGCCGCAACGCGCTCGGCCAGGATCTCTCAAGCATGATCGGAGAGGAAAGCCCGCATCTGCAGAACGGGAAAGAGAAATAGATCGGCAGATCGCTCCCCAAAAGCAAAGCCCGGTTAAAAAAACCGGGCTTTTTTCATGGGCTCAGCGGTACTCTCAGGCCGCTTCCGCTGCTTTCAGCGTCCGCTTCACGAAAAGCAGATCGTGCCAGCACTTTTCCTTATCCGCGAGGTTCCTGAGGAGGTACGAGGGGTGATACGTCACAATCACCGGAATCTTCTTCCCGCCGACTTCAGTTTCGTGGAGCTTTCCGCGGAGGCGGCTGATCGCCTGATCGGTGCCGAGAACCGCTGACGCCGCGGGGCGCCCCATCAGCACGAGAACCTTGGGGGCGAGGAGCTCAAGCTGCCGGTCAAGGAACTGGCGGCAGACCGCGACTTCCTCTGGCTTCGGATCACGGTTATGCGGCGGACGGCATTTGAGCACGTTGATAATCGCGATGTCCTTCCCGCGCTGAAGCCCGACAGACTCCAGCGCCTTCGTGAGAAGCTGACCGCTCTTCCCGACAAAAGGCTTCCCCTGGAGATCTTCTTCCGCGCCCGGCGCTTCACCGACCATCACGATCGGGCAGCCCGGGGCACCGTCCGCGAACACGGTGCGGGTCCGTGTTTCACTGAGACCGCAGCCGTGGCACTCAGGGAGAAGCGCCTTCAGCTGATCCCAGGTGCCGTCTGTCACCTGGCTGAAGAATTTCACCGAATCCCATCCGCCCGCAGCGGAATCGGGATGAGCCGCTCGCGGAGCAGAAGGCGCGGCGGGAGAGAGGGCCTGCGCCGCACGGCGCGGCGCCTGGGACACTGGGCTCGCGTGAACCGGCTGCGACGGGGCTGTCACTGAAGCCCGCGGTATACGGGGTGCGGGTGACACCGCGCGCGGCTGAGGCCTCGCTTCCGAAACTGGAGCTGCGGGAGCCTCGACCGCCTTCGGCACGCTTCGGACCGGCACTGACGGATCCTCTTCTTCCCGGAGAATCCACTCAGGGCCAAGCCCCATCGCCTTCCAGATCGCGGACTGCCGTGCGTCAAGCATGGGTGAGCAATGCCTCCATAAAGAGCGCGTCTTCTCGGGTTCCATCGCGGTTCGCGTAGTAATCCGAGATCACCCCGGCCTGGACAAACCCCGCCTTTTTATAAATATGGATCGCGTGTTCGTTTGAGGACCGCACCTGAAGCACCACGCGGAAAGCGCCTTCACGGTTCGCCTCAGCCATGATATCGGCGAGAAGCGCGGTCCCGATTCCCTTCCCCTGAAATTCCGGGGCGACCGCGAGCGTAAAGATCTCGGCTTCACCCCGCAGCTGATGAAGGACCGTGTAACCGGCCACAGTCCCAGCTTCCTCCGCGACTCTCGCGTAGCGCCCGGAACGGAGGCACGCGGCGTAGGAGCCCATATCCCATGGCTCCGTAAAAACACGCGGTTCAATCGTTTCAATCGCGGGAAGATCCGCGGGCGTCATATTCCGAATCGCGGCTGCCATCGTCAGAGCCTCTTTCCCGCGGCGCGCTCTTCGATCGTGAGCGCCACGTGGTTACGGACATAAAGCGGAGCGGCGAGTTCCGGAATCACAGCGAGACCCAATTTGAAAAGAATCGCGCCGAGCGAGGCGAGATCAAGCGCCGTGACTGTCGCGTCAGGATTCAGCGTCACCCGGTCACCGAGCACCGCGAACGACTCCGGGAACGCGCGGACACCGCTTCCCGAGGCGAGCGCCACGCCGAAACTTTCGGCAAGCCCCGCGAGCTCATCCGGATTCACGAGTTCGGCGGGTACGAGTTCAGAGAGCCTCGCACCCTCTTCCGCTTTTTCATACACCGCGCAGTACGCCTGATGCATCCGGGCGTCAAACGCGGCGAGGATTCTCGTCCCGGTGGGTTTCCCGCTGAGTTCCTTCATCGCGAGCGCCTCGAGGTTGCTCGCCGCGACAATCGGTTTCTCCTTTGCCCAGGCGAGTCCCTGCGCCACACCGCACGCGACCCGGAGCCCGGTAAACGCTCCCGGGCCCGCTCCGAACACCACGGCGTCACAGTCTGAAAGCGAGACACCCGCTTCCCGCAGCACGGCGTCCACCTCTCCGATCAGCGACTCGGAATGCCCCGCTCCGGACTCATCAATTTTCTGGACCGAAAGACCTTCACCCGTCACCGCGGCGGAACTCACCGGCGTTGCGGTATCAAGCGCGAGGAGCGTTGGGATTTTTGCCGACATTCTGTGTTCTCTTACTGAATTCCAAATACGAAAAAAGCGGGACCGCGGCTATGAATCGCGAATCCCGCCTGCCAAGAGCGCATTTTAGCGCCTCGCCGGATCGGCTTCCGGGTTTTCTCTGGCGGCTTCACTCCCGAAGCCTCCCGACGCACGGCCCTTTCTCAGCGGCCTCCGTCCATCCGGGCGTTCTCACGCGCGGACCGGACATGCATAAATTCCTGATGGACCTGAATGATCTGATTTCTCATATGCATTCTTTCCATCGGCGACATCACGGGACGGGGATCCCCCGGCTCCATGGCGCCGAGCCCCTTCGGGTCGATGCTGCACTCAAAGTGGCGCCGGAATTCTTCCCGGCTGATCGGGCGGAGCTTCTCGCGAAGCGCCCGTTTTTCCGCGTCATCCATCAGCATCCAGATGTGGCGGCGGTTTTCCTGCGTCATGACAGGCCAGAGATCGGCGCGCTCCTGAACGGAGAGACTCTGCCACTCAGCGGGAGTGCAGGTGCGATTGCACATAGGACCATCCTGCGCGAACGCGGGGGAAGCCGCAGCGCAGCAGGTCGTCAGCAAAGCCAGCAGCAAAAATTTTCTCATAGCAGTCCGAATAAGGAAATAAGTGAGGAGGAGCTTCCGCAAGAAAGGCCCCGCTCCAGAAACCGGCCGCGGAGGCTCCTCCTTTCTTCAACACCTATATCCTATTTCGATTTTTCTTAAAAAGTGCTACAAAAAGGGAGTGAAATTCTTTCAGGGCGGGTTCTTTTGTTACAGCTTGTTTTGGAGAGCACAAAAAAATTTGTAACAGGCCAAAATGTAACAAACCAACCCGGAAGCAAAAACCGGGAAGCTTTTTTCTTTAGAGAAAGAATTCTATTACAAGGGGACAGACATGACGGCTGAACGCAAACCGAAAATTCTGGTGGTCGATGATGACCCGAGGCTGCGGGACCTCCTGCGGCGCTATCTCGGTGAGAACGGGTTCAATGTCTTCGTGGCTGAAAACGGCCAGGCAATGAACCGGCTCTGGATGCGTGAGCGGTTTGACGCGCTGATTCTCGACCTGATGATGCCGGGTGAAGACGGCCTCGCGATTCTGAAGCGGATCCGCGCGGCGAAGGACACGACGCCTGTCATCATGCTCACCGCGCGCGGCGAAGATGTTGACCGTATCGTGGGGCTGGAACTCGGAGCCGATGACTACATCCCGAAGCCCTTCAATCCGCGCGAACTCCTCGCCCGGGTGCACGCTGTGCTCCGCCGCCGTCCGACGCCTGAGACGCCGGGGGCCCCGTCAAGCGAAAACGAAATCGTGAAGTTCGGGAACTTTGAGCTCGACCTCGGAACCCGCGTGCTCCGGAAGAACGGCGAACCGATTCCGCTCACGACCGGTGAATTCGCGGTCCTGAAGGCCTTTGCCCGCCACCCTCGTCAGCCACTCTCGCGTGACAAGCTGATGGAAATGGCGCGCGGCCGCGAGTACGAGGCCTTTGACCGGAGTCTTGACGTTCAGGTCTCGCGTCTCCGCAAGCTGATTGAACCCGAACCGCGCAAGCCCCGCTACCTGCAGACGGTCTGGGGTCTCGGCTACGTCTTCATCCCGGACGGACATACGGTGTAAGGATCGGGTGCATCACCGGATTCCCACCTGAAGCGCGGCAGAGGTTTCTCAGCAAGAAGCCAGCCGCGCTTTTCCCTTTTTCCCTCTTACCCCAGGCTGCAATCATGGCTAAAAAAGAGGCGCCGGCCCCCGAAGGCGAACGTAATTCAAGTAACAGCATCTTCTGGCGCACGTTCCTGATGCTGATGGTCCTCATCGTGGTGTCGGTGCTGGGCGGCCTTCAGACGTACTGGACATTTAATGAAGAGTCGATCGCGCAGAGCATTTCGCAGCAGATCGTCTCGATGACGAATCTCACGCGCTACGCGCTGATTTCCGCGGACCCGGTGTACCGTCCGGACCTCCTCAATATCCTCGCGAGCGAAGAGGGACTGCGCATTGTGCCGAAGGAGGACAGCGATCACACGACCCCTCTCACCGACACGTCGACCGTGAGTCTCATCGAACAGATGGTGCATGAGGGGCTTGGGCCGCACACGGTGCTCGCGTCAGAAGTGAACGGGGAAAAGGGGCTCTGGGTGTCGCTCTCGATCGACGGCGATCAGTACTGGCTGATGACCCGGAAAAAGCTCTTTGACCGTCCGAGCGGCACGTCCTGGCTCTGGTGGGGCATCATCGCCTTTATGCTGTCGACGCTCGGCGCGACGCTCCTCACGCGTCACACGGTGGAGCCGCTCGCGAATCTCTCGCGCGCCGCGAAGGCGCTCGGCCGCGGGCAGACCCCTGAAGAACTCCCTGACACCGGCCCGACCGAAATCCGTGAGGTGAACAAATCCTTCAACATCATGGTGAAGGACCTTTCCCGCATGGAGGAGGACCGGGAGTTGCTGCTCGCCGGCGTGAGCCACGACCTCCGCACCCCGATCACAAGGCTGCGGCTCGAAGTCGAACTCGCGGATCTCCCCGAAGACTCCCGGAACGCCATGGTCCAGGATATGGAACAGATGGAAAACATCGTGAACCAGTTCCTCGGCTACGCGCGCCGCTCGAATACGCCGCTCGAACTCGTGAATCTCGGCGAAGTGGTGGCCGCCGCGATCAGCGCGAGCCGCATGCAGGAAGATCCCACGGTGTCGCTTGACAGTGTGATCCGGAAGGATGTCTACATCATGGCGCACCCGGCTGAAATCGCGCGTGTCGTGCAGAATCTCCTCGTCAACGCGAGCAAATATGGGCGCGATCCTGAAGGGAAACTGGAGATTTTCGTGAATACCGGGCTGCAGGGCGGAAAGGCGATTCTCTCCGTCGCGGACCGGGGTGACGGGATTCCGGAGGCCGAGATGGAACGCGTGCTCCGGCCGTTTGAGCGCGGCGAGCGGGCCCGCACCGGATCTACAGGCTCGGGCCTTGGGCTTGCGATTGTGGACCGCATCGCGCGGCGCAGCGACGGTCAGGTGAAGCTTCACACGAATAACCCGAAGGGGCTTGTCGTGGAAATCCGCTTCCCCCTCGCCTCGCCTCCGAAAGCGTCGAAGGGGCGGGATGAAGCGGACGCGTCAGCGAAAGGCGATCAGAAGATTTCCGCCTGAAGGCTCGGCTCAAGAAGGACAGCGGCAGTCGCTTCGATCGCCTGCCCTTCGCCCACTTCACCCATGCCTTCCTTCGTCTTCGCCTTGACGTTCACGTCCTGCTCGGCAACACCGAGAATCCGCGCGAGCTGCGTGCGGATCTTTTTCTTCCACTCGCCGAGCTTCGGCTCTTCGGCGTAAATCGTCGTATCCACGTTCACGATTTCCCAGCCCGCGTCGCGGACTTCGCCCACCACGATCTGAAGGAGACGGCGGCTGTCCGCATCCTTCCAGCGTTCGTCTGACGGCGGGAAACGCTCTCCGATATCGCCGCGGCCCGCGGCGCCAAGGATCGCATCCGTAATGGCGTGCAGCAGCACATCGGCGTCCGAGTGCCCGAGAAGTCCCTTTTCGTATGGGATCAGAATGCCGCCGAGGTAAAGCTTCCGGCCGGGTACCAGGCGGTGAATGTCGTAGCCTTCCCCAATATGAAATGCCATCTGTGTCTTTCTCCAGTCTCCCCTATTGGGGCGTTACGGGTGTTTGCGGTGCCGGCCTTCGGCGATCGCTTCCGCGATCAGCGCGTCATCCGGCGTCGTGATTTTAAAGTTTAACGTGCTGCCCGGGACAACGGAAACCGGAGCCCCGGCGCGTTCCATCGCGGAGGATTCGTCCGTGACCCCTTCGGTCCCGCGTCTGAGCGCGGATAGGAGCTCAGACAGCCTGAACGCTTGAGGCGTTGCCGCGCGCCAGAGCGATTTGCGGTCACGGGTCGCGAGAATCCGGCGGTCTGGCGACGCTTCCTTCACGGTATCCGCCATCGGCATCGCGAGGATCGCGCCGTGCCCCGCCGACAGCACCTCATCCCGGAGCTTCCGGATATCCGCAGGATCCACAAAGGGACGCGCTGCGTCATGCACCATGACCCAGTCCGTGCCGGACGCCGGGAAAACAGAGCCGCCTGAGAGGGTTTCGAGGCCGTTCATCACAGTGTCCGCGCGGGTTTCGCCGCCGCGGCGGACGACCCTCACGCCTTCGGGGAACGTTTCCTCATCGATCCAGGCGTCTGACTCTGACACCACGACGAGGATCCCGGAAAAAATGCCTGAGCCGTGAAGCGCCCGGACCGTGAGAGAAAGAACCGTTTCCCCCGCGAGCCTCAGATACTGCTTCGGAACGGCGAGCCCCATACGGCGCCCGACACCGGAGGCCGGCACCAGGGCATAAAAACGGCTTTCTTCCTCTTTCACTCCACTCTTCCTTTCAGTCACGCTGGCGTTCAGTCCGGGCGGCGCACTTCCCCTCCAAACACAGGGATCGAACCGCCGCCCGAGTCTTTCTATAATCTTCAGGAATTGTAGCGATCCGGCACCGTTCGCCCAGACCGTAATTTCCCGTCCTTCAGAATTTTTCTTCATGACGAAAACACGTTTCCCCGGCCTCCTTGGCGACAGTCTCTTTGATAAACACCCGACACTCAGCCGCACGATGACGCTTCCCGCAGGGTCGCCCGACAGTGTCGCGATCGCGGAGGCCGCGCGGGAATGCGCGGAACAGGGCTCGATCCTCGTCGTGATCGCGGCGAACGCTTCTGACGTGATCCGGCTTGAGCAGGAAGTGGCGTGGGTCGATCCCTCGCTTTCCGTCCGGACGTTCCCCGACTGGGAGACGCTCCCTTACGATCTCCTCTCCCCGCATAAGGATCTGATATCGGAGCGGCTCGAAACGCTTTACCGGCTTTCATCCCGCGTTCCCGGCAGACGGTCTGACTCGGGGACCGCGATTGACCTGCTGCTCCTCTCCGCCTCAACCGCCGCGCTCCGGATCGCGCCGACCTCCTTTATTTCCGCGACCACATTCTTCTTCCGCCGGGGAGACATCCTCTCCACCACGGATCTGAAGCACCGGCTGATTCTCGCCGGCTACTCAAACGTTTCTCAGGTGATGGGGCCGGGTGAATTCTGTGTCCGCGGCGAAATCGTCGATATCTACCCGATGGGCGCGCCGAACCCGTACCGGATCGGACTCTTCGATGACGAGATCGAAACGATCCGGGTGTTTGATGAAAACACGCAGCATACGACCGGGGACGCAGAAAGCATCCGCATTCTCCCCGGGCGCGAGTTCCCGATCGATGAAGCGGGTGCCCTCACGTTCCGCAAAAACTGGCAGACCGCCTTCCCGAAAGCCGGCACCCGGTCTTCCGTCTATAAGGACATCGCAAACCACGTTCCGAGCCCGGGGAGCGAATACTATCTGCCGCTTTTCTTTGACGAGACAGCGACGATTTTTGATTACGTAGGAGAGGACGCCCGGTTCTTCCTCACAGGAGACGTGAACGCGGAGCTTGAGCGGTTCTATCACGAGACCGAGGCGCGGTACGAGTTCCTTTCGCATGACGCCGAGCATCCGGCGCTGCCCCCAGAACAGCTCTTCCTGTCGCCTGAAGCGTTCTTCAAGGCGCTCAGCCCCTTTGCCCGCTGGAAACTTGTGACAGCGGGAGACGGAACGCCCGTCTTCCCCGATCTCTCCGTTGACCGGAGAGCGAAGGATCCGCTTGAGCCTCTGAAGGCATATCGCGCGAGGACGCAGACTGAGAAGCGGAGGCTCCTCATTTCCGCGTCGTCCGCCGGGCGAGAAGAGACGATTCTCGAACTCTTCCGTGAGTATGGGCTTGCCCCGGACCGGGTGCCGGGGTTCAGCGCGTTTATCGACTCGGATTCCCCGTTCTCGATCACCCACGGGCCGCTTTATGACGGCTTCCTGATGGATCAGCCGAAGATCGCAGTGGTGACGGAGACCGAGCTCTACAAGGCGAATCCCCGCCGCAACGTGAGGCGACGCGACCGGAAGACAAACGTCGACTCTATGATCCGGGATCTCTCGGAACTCCGGATCGGGGACCCCGTGGTCCACGTGGAGCATGGCATCGGGCGCTATCAGGGGCTGATCACGCTGGACACCCAGGATGGGCCCGCCGAATGCCTTCAGATTGATTACGCGGACAGCGCGAAACTTTATGTACCGGTGTCGCAGCTGCACCTCATTTCCCGCTACTCCGGGTCTGACCGCGACCACGCGCCGCTTCACCACCTCGGGAAGGGCGAATGGGAAAAGGCGAAGCGGAAGGCCTCCCAACAGGTGCGGGACACCGCGGCGGAACTCCTTCACCTCTACGCGCACCGGGAAAACCGCCCCGGAATGGTCTTCAAGGTGTCGCCGACCGATTACGAAGCGTTCGCGGAAGGTTTCCCGTTTGAGGAGACGCCCGATCAGCAGGCCGCGATTGACGCGGTGCTCGACGATATGCAGAAGGGGAAACCGATGGATCGCCTCGTCTGCGGCGACGTCGGGTTCGGAAAAACCGAAGTGGCGCTCCGAGCCGCCTTTATCGCGGTGATGGGAGGCCACCAGGTCGCGGTGCTCTGCCCCACGACGCTGCTCGCGGAGCAGCACGCTCAGACCTTCCGTGACCGGTTCGCGGCGTGGCCTGTCCGGATCGCGGAGCTCTCCCGCTTCCGAAGCGGCAAGGAAACCGCGGCGGCACTCGCGGGTCTCGAGACCGGCTCAGTCGACATCGTGATCGGCACGCATAAGCTCCTCTCAGACACCGTGAAATTCAAGAACCTGGGACTCGTCATCATCGATGAGGAACATCGGTTCGGCGTGCGGCAGAAAGAGAAACTGAAGTCGCTCCGGGCTGAGGTCGACGTCCTCACGCTCACCGCGACCCCGATTCCCCGCACGATGTCGATGTCACTTGAAGGCGTGCGGGACTTCTCCGTGATCGCGACGGCGCCCGAGCGGCGGCTGGCTGTAAAGACCTTTGTACGGCCGGAAAGCAACGCGCTGATCCGCGAAGCCATTCTCCGTGAGCTGAAGCGCGGGGGCCAGGTCTACTTCCTCCATAACGATGTCGACACGATCCAGACGCGTTACGAGCGGCTGCTCGAACTGGTTCCCGAGGCCCGCATCGCGGGCGCCCACGGACA
>ERZ780144.3349-NODE-3349-length-11897-cov-4.073467_pt1 | contig 11897 bp, 7 predicted proteins | sample MGYA00511380_ERZ780144 | MGnify/ENA primary metagenome ERZ780144 (study PRJEB29588, sample SAMEA1965858) | human gut metagenome | biome: human gut; feature: human-associated habitat; material: faeces | place: Denmark | collected 2008/2010 ... | reverse complement strand
CCGGATCCTGATCTGTAATGTGACTTTTGATGAGGCACAGAAGCTGGCGGATCAGGTGGAAAAAATGGATGGTGTCAGTATGCTGGATTTCGATGACACTGAGGACCATTATCATGACATGGAGGCTTTATTGTCTGTCACTTTTGATGAGGAAGCGGATACGGAAGCCACACAGCAGCATCTGACCGAGGTACTGGATGCACTGTCCGATTATGATGTCTATTATTCCTCCGATATCGGTCAGGAGGAGCGTGATGCGGATGACCTGAATAATGATATGATCGTCATTCTGCTGCTGGCAGCTGTGGTTATCGTAGCCGTGCTGCTATTTACTTCCACAACTTACGCGGAGATCCCGGTATATCTGACCACATTTATCGTGGCAGCTATTTTGAATAAAGGAACGAACTACTGGTTCGGTACTATCAGCTTTGTGACGAACTCTATCGCAGTGGTGCTGCAGTTAGGTCTGGCAGTAGACTATGCCATCATTTTGGCACACCGTTTTATGGAGGAGCATGAGGACAAGGATGCCAGAGAGGCTGTAATAGTGGCTTTGAGTAAGGCAATCCCGGAGATTTCTTCCAGCTCCCTGACCACGATCTCAGGTATGGTAGCCATGATGTTCATGCAGTTCAGAATTGGTTACGATATGGGTATTATCCTGGCGAAATCCATTATTTTCAGTATGGTAGCAGTATTTTTCCTGATGCCGGGACTGCTGCTTACCTTTTCTAAGGCAATTGACAACACGCATCATAAGAGCTTCGTACCGAAGATCACGGCAGTGGGAAAATTCTGTGTGGCTACCCGCTACATTGTACCGCCGATTTTGATCGTGGGTGTTATTGCAGCATTTTTCCTGTCCAACAGAGCGAATTATGTATATGATGTAAATACACTGGAATCCAGCAGTATGAGTGAGAATAAATTCTCAGTCAGCATGGTCAATAGGGAATTTGGCATGGTGAATCAGCTGGCGGTCATTGTGCCCAACGGTGATTATGAAAAAGAGGCACAGACCCTGAAGGCACTGGAAAAGTTGGATGTGGTAAAATCCGTTCAGGGACTTGGCAATATTGAAGCTATGGATGGTTACATGCTGACCGACAAACTGAATCCCAGACAATTTGCAGAGCTGATCGATCTGGATGTGGAAGTGGCGGATATGCTGTATTCGGCATATGCCCTGGATCAGAGCGATTACGGTGCTCTGGTCAGCGGTGTCAACGATTACGAAGTACCTTTTATCGATATGTTCCTGTTCATTTATGATCAGAAAGAAAGCGGAAACATTACGCTGGATGATGATCTGGAGGAGACTTTATCGGACGCACATTCCAAGATCATGATTGCAAAGGATCAGTTGTTGGGAGAAGATAATTCCCGTTTTGTTCTGGAACTGAATGTACCTTATGAAGGAGAAGAGACCATCGCAGCGCTGGATCAGATACGTAATACCGTGGCGAAGTTCTATAATATAGATGATATCCTGTTAGTCGGAAATGCCACCAGTGATAAGGATCTGGGAGATTCTTTTGCAACAGATAACACGATCATCACTGTACTGACGGCATTGTTCGTTATGATCATCCTGTTGTTCACTTTCCAGTCTGCCGGCTTGCCGGTACTATTGGTAGTAACGATTCAGGGTAGTATCTGGATGAACTTCTCATTGCCGTATCTGTTGAATGAAAATGTATATTTCCTGGGATATCTGGTAGTATCTGCGATCCAGATGGGTGCAACGATCGACTACGCTATCGTTATCACCAGCCGTTATATGGATCTGAAGACGTACATGCCGATCAAAGAAGCTGCCATCGAGGCGCTGAACCAGGCGTTCCCCACGATTGTTACCAGTGGTTCCATGCTGGTGGCTGCTGGATTCATTATCAGTTATGTATCTTCTAATGCAGCGGTAGCAGCGATCGGACTGGCACTGGGACGTGGTACCCTGACATCTATTTTACTGGTACTGCTGGCATTGCCCCAGACACTGCTGATCGGAGATATCATTATTCAGAAGACAGCATTTACACTGAAACGGGATCTGGCAAAGCCTTTGCCCTCCGCCGGAAGAATCCGTATGAACGGTCACATCAAGGGTTATGTCAATGGTGTGTTGGAGGGTGATTTCATTGGTGTCATTGATGGTGAGATGGGTGCGGTGGTGCGTCCCAAGGATACCGTGACGATGGAGGAGCGGGACGATGCCCCGGAAGAAAACTATCCCAGACTGGAAGCCCAGGAGCTGCCGGAGGATGAGACAGCCGGACAGAAAGCAACCGGAGCAGATACAGAAGCTGCGGATAAGAAAGCTTCGGATAAAGAAAAAACAGCAGAAAGCGAGGGAACAGAAGATGAACAGTAAGAGATTATTATGTTTCCTGCTGGGAGCGGCATTACTGCTGCAGACACCGGCAACCGCTTATGCGGAAGAGACGTTAACCTATGAACAATATAAGGGCGGCAGCGGTTATAGCAGCACCACGCAGGAGCAGGATTATGCAATTGTAGAGATCAGCACGGAGGAGGATCTGCGCAGGCTTGCGGAGAACTGTGTGTTGGACAGCTGGTCCAGAGGTATCAAAGTAGTGCTGCGCAACGACATCGTTCTGAGCATGGAAAGTGAATTCAGTATCCCAACATTTGCGGGAATTTTCGATGGTAATAGTTTTACGATCTCCAATGTAAAGCTTACGGGGAATGGTTCTGCGGCAGGTTTTTTCCGTTATGTGCAGGAAGGTGCCAAAGTACGTAATCTCACGGTGAGCGGAGAAATATCTCCCTCAGGAAGCCAGAATCAGGTCGGCGGCATCGTCGGGGTGAATTACGGCAGCATTGAGAATTGTAAGTTTTCCGGTAATGTGATCGGCGATAATGAAGTCGGTGGCATTGCGGGGGTGAATGAAGAGACTGGCGAGATCCGCAGATGTGAATCCAACGCAAATGTCATTGGCAATCATTCCGCAGGTGGTATTGTCGGGAACAATCACGGTATCTTAAATAACTGCAGCAACAGTGGCAGCATCAATACCTATAGCACGGAAGTGACCTATGATCTGGATGATATTACCATGGACAATCTGGAGCAGATCAACAGTACTTCCAATGTGACTGCGCATACGGATACCGGCGGTATCGCAGGCATCTCTGATGGTAAGATCTATTACTGCTCCAATTCCGGAGCCATCGGATATCAGCATGTGGGTTACAATACCGGAGGTATCGTAGGCAGACTGCATCAGGGTTATCTGCAGAATTGCACCAATACAGGTTATGTGCAGGGCAGAAAAGATGTGGGCGGTATCGTAGGCCAGATGGAGCCTTTTCTGGAGATCCAGTATCTCAGTGACAAATTAAAGGAGCTGGATACCGAGACCGATAAATTTTTGGATATGCTGGATGCGACCCAGAAGGATGTCAGCAATTACAGCAGACAGGCATCCGCGCTGAGCAAAAGTATCAGTACGAATCTGAAGGATGCCAATAGCGCTGGAAATTCCCTTACCGGAACCACGAATGACTTGTGGTATATTTATAATCAGGAACTGAACGGTGTCAGCAATGACCTGAAGGTTTTGAATAATGACCTGAACAAACAGGCAGAGGACGATAAAAATAACGGCAACAGACACGATATCACGCTGAGCGGCAATGATCTGAGCGGAGGTGATATTACGCTCTCTGTACCGGATGATACAGAGAGTTATAAAGCAGCTCTGAAAAAGTTTGGTGAAAATGCCACGAAGCATCTGGATAATATGGTTAGTGCATCCACGGACCGCAGTGGTGGTATTAAGAATAATCTGGATACACTGAATCAGAGCCTGGATAAAGCATTTGACCAGCTGGGTCAGTTGGGAGATGTATTACAGGCAGGGTCAGACAATACCAGCGCACATATGGATGAGCTGATGGATCAGGCGAGGGTATTGCGGAAACTGGTCAGCGAGATCCGCGATGATCTCTTCCGATACGAGGGGATTTCTGTGGAGGATACTTCGGATGAATCCGCCAGCAAGGGGGAAGTGAACCCCGGAGATCCTGATGCTGAGGCTGGTGAGGCAGAACCTGAGAGAACCGAAGAAGCATTATATGACACCTCCAGCTTCCAAAAAGGTAAAGTCACACTGTGTGTAAATCGTGGTACGGTAGAGGCGGATACCAATGTCGGCGGTATCGTCGGACAGGTGGCAACGGAATATGATTTTGACCCGGAGGATGACATCACCTTGACCGGAACGGAGAGCTTCGATGTGGAGCAGACCATCAAGGCAGTCGTAAGAGACAGTCGCAATTTCGGTGATATCACCGGTAAAAAAGATAACGTGGGAGGTATCGTCGGCAAGGCGGAATACGGAGCAATTATCTCCTGTGAATCCTATGCACCCATCGAAAGTACCGGAGGCAGTGATGTGGGTGGTATTGCCGGATCTGCCAGCTATGCGATCCGCAGCTGTTACAGCATGGGCAGGATCACCGGTAAAAATAATATCGGAGGTATTGCCGGAGAAGGCTGTGATATTTTCTACAGCTATGCGTACAATGATCTGGATATGTCCGGCGAAGGCCAGGGCAGCATTGCCGGAAAAGTCAGTGATGATGGAACTCTGTATGGCAACTATTATGTGGAAGGCGGAGCCGGTGGCGTAGACGGCATTGGTTATCAGGGCGGTGCTACCCCGTTGTCCTACCAGGAATTCTGCAGCAAAGACGTTCCGGACGCTTTCTCACAGTTTACCATTACCTTCCAGGCGGATGGTGTAGAAGTGGCTTCCTATAAATGCGGTTACGGGGATTATCTGTCGGCAGACCAGATTCCGGAAGTACCGGAGAAGGATGGCTATTACGGTGTATGGCCGGATTATGATTTCAGTGATATTACCGGTAATAAAGTGCTGGAAGCAGAGTATGAGGAATGGACCGCATCCATTGCTTCCGCAGAGAAAAACGATAACAATAAGGCACTGGTTATGGCAGAAGGCAACTTCTATCCCAATGCAGCATTGCATCTGCAGGCAGAGGGAAATACTTATACAGTATCCATGACTAATTCCATGGAAGAGGATGCACCGGACTATACCGGAGAAGCAACCTTACGTGTCTACTGTGAGGATGCGGATAACACTGTCATAGAGGTAGCACAGGATGGAGAGTACACGGAAGTGGAATCCACTGTGATCGGCAGCTATAGACAGTTTACCATGGAAGTGCCCGGCAGCTTCCGCATGGTAGAGGCCGAGGGCAGTCATACATTGCTGATCGTACTTTGCATCGTCGGTGGTGCAGTCGTGATCCTGTTGATCGTATTGTTAGGGAAAAAAGCGGCAAAACGCCGGAAGACGCGCAAGGCGGCAAAACGTGACCGGAAAGCCGGAAAAGCTGACGAGGACCAGAGCGGCAAAACAGACGCAGCAGAAGATGCCGGACAGACGGCTGACGCAGAGGAATAACAATGATTCAGGCAGTTTTATTTGACATGGACGGTACGCTGATCGATACCGAAAAATATTACCGTATTTTCTGGCCGAAGGCACTGGCAGCCTGTGGGTATACCATGACAGATGAGCAGGCACTTACGATGCGCAGTCTGGGACGCCCCTTTGCCCCCAGACAGCTCAGGGACTGGTACGGTGAAGATTTTGACTATTATGTGGTGCGTGACAAACGAAAAGAGATGATGGAAGAAACACTGGACCGGGATGGCATCAAATGCAAGCCCGGTGCCGTGGAGCTTCTGGAAGATCTGAAAAAAAGGCATATCACCGCAGCGGTTGCCACAGCGACGGATCTGGAGCGGACAGAAAAATATCTGGCGATGGCAGGACTTCGGCCGTATTTTGAGAAACTGATTTCGGCCACTATGGTAGCAGAAGGTAAGCCGTCCCCGGATATTTATCTCTATGCCTGCAGGCAGCTGGGACTGGCACCGGAAGAGTGCATGGCCGTGGAGGATTCTCCCAACGGAGTCATGAGTGCTTACCGCGCCGGCTGTAAGGTCGTGATGGTGCCGGATCAGACACAGCCAGATGAAAAATTAAAAAAATGTCTGTACGCCTGCGTACCGACCCTGGCAGATATCAGCCACCTCATTTAGAGGTGGCTATATTTGTTATAGTAGCTTGATTTTTGTATTCCAGTGTGTTATTATTTTAACGATTAGAGTGACTATTCGGAAGACAATGAAATCAAGCGGGACTGCTTTGTCATGCTTGCATGTAAAAAGCAGTTTTGCTTGATTTTAGGTGACTCGAATAGAGTCACCGCCACACATATGAGCAAAAATAGCTGCGCAGCAGCGAAAGCACGATTTATCGTGCGATTTTGCGAATAATGTGTGGAATGTATTCATACTTGGAGCCCACGAGGGGCGGAAAGGAATGGAAGAAAATGAATTTTGATGACATCGTAGCAAAAGTAAAAGAGTGTGGGAAGAAGACCGTCGCAGTCTCCGTAGCACAGGACAGTGCAGTACTGGAAGCTGTACATGAGGCCAAGAGACTGGGCATTGCAGATGCAATCCTGGTAGGTGATGAGGCGAAGATCCGTGAGATCGCAGCAGGACTGAATATGGATCTCTCCGATTATGAGATCATCAATGAGCCGGATATGATCGAAGCTTCCCTGAAAGCTGTAAAGCTGGCACATGACGGCCGTGCAGATATGTATATGAAGGGCCTGATCGACTCCAAGAACTTCTTAAAGAGCGTACTGAACAAAGAAGTAGGCCTTCGTACCGGTGGAACCCTGTCTCATGTATGTGTGTTTGAGATTCCCGGCATTGACAGACTTCTGTTCCTGACCGATGTTGCATTCATGACCTATCCTACACTGGAGGAGAAGGTTCAGATCATCAAGAACACCATTCCGGTATGTAATGCCTGCGGCGTTGCAGAGCCTAAGGTAGCACCTTTAGCAGCAGTTGAGGTTGTAAATCCCAAGATGCCCGTTACCGTAGATGCGGCAGAACTGACTAAGATGTGCGAAGAAGGACAGATCCCCGGCTGTATCGTAGACGGACCGCTGTCTCTTGACCTGGCGATCGATCCCGAGGCAGCCAAGCATAAGGGCGCAACCGACCGTAAGATTCAGGGGGATGCAGATGTATTGCTGTTCCCGGATATCCATGCCGGCAACCTGGTATACAAAGCAATCGTACATATGGTAAAAGTAAAGAACGGATGCATCCTGACCGGTACCAAGGTGCCTGTTGTCCTGACCAGCCGTTCCGATACCTTTGAGACCAAGGTATACTCCCTGGCACTGGCTGCAGTTGTAGCAGAAGAGATGAAAAAGAATCAGAAATAAGCTATGGATATCGTGATCGAAGTCGCTGTGGAAGCTGCGGGAGAACTGCTGTCGGCAGGTATAGATGCTGTAGTGGACAAAGCGGTAAAGCATAAGAGCGAATATAAGAGTGAATATAGGAGGAAACACACAATGGCAATCAAGAGTCTGATCATCAACCCCGGTTCCACATCCACCAAGATCGGTGTATTTGAGGATGAGAACTTATTATTTGAAGAAACTCTGAGACATTCTACCGAGGAGATCTCCAAATACGATACTATTTTCGAACAGAAGGATTTCCGTAAGAAGATCATTACCGATCTGCTGGCAGAGAAGAACTGCGATCTGAAGAGCTTCAACGTGATCGTAGGACGTGGCGGTCTGTTAAAGCCCATCCCCAGTGGTACCTATGCGGTAACCGATGATCTGCTGGAGGATTTAAAAGTAGGTGTACAGGGTCAGCATGCTTCTAATTTAGGCGGTATTCTGGCAAGAGAGATCGGTGATGAGATCGGCGTTCCTTCTTACATCGTAGACCCTGTTGTAGTAGATGAGCTGATGCCCATCGCAAGATATTCCGGTCTGGAAGAGATCCCCAGAGGAAGTATCTTCCATGCCCTGAACCAGAAGGCAGTTGCCAAGAGATATGCAAAAGAGGCCGGCAAGCCTTATGAGTCCCTGCGTCTGGTAGTCGTACACATGGGCGGCGGTGTATCCGTAGGCGCACATGAGGACGGCAAGGTTGTAGACGTATTCAGTGCATTTGACGGTGACGGTGCATTCTCTCCGGAACGTGCAGGCGGTGTGCCTTGTGCAGCACTGGTAAAAATGTGCTTCTCCGGAAAATATACCGAGAAGGAGATCAGTGCAAAGCTGATCGGCAAGGGCGGCCTGAATTCTTACCTGGGTACCAACGATATGCGTGAAGTTACCAAGCGTGCCAATGAGGGCGATGCCAAGGCAGCGGAGGTGAAGCAGGCATTCCTGTTACAGGTAGCCAAAGACATTGGTGCTATGGCCTGTGTGCTGAACGGCAAGGTAGACCAGATCGTTATCACCGGAGGCATTGCATATGGTGAGGATGTAGTGGCTAAGCTGAAAGAGAGATGCGGCTGGATCGCTCCTGTGACCGTATATCCCGGTGAGGACGAGCTGTTAGCTCTGGCTCAGGGCGCTCTGCGTGTCATGAACGGCGAAGAACAGGTGAAGCAGTACTAATTTAGAGTAAAAATATAGAACTCCCGGTGGAATGATTCCATCGGGAGTTTTTGCTTTAGGGAATAGAACTAAAAATCAGCTTTGACAGAATTCCCAGTACCAGCATGTGTACCGGATAAAAGGCATAGCAGGCAAGCTGGATCTTGCGGTTATGCGCGCCCTGGCGTCCATGGTAGCACCACAGAAGCGGCAGACACAACAGCGCCAGCCCCTGTTCTGAAATCTCGAAGGCATGACCGAAAAGCTGTAATGGAATCTGCATTCCTGCCAACAGCATGACATTGATCCAGTAGAGTCCGGCAAACTGTCCGGCAAGCTGCCACCATTTTTTTCCATGGAAGAGATAGAATACGATAACAGTCAGAACGCCTTCCCCGTAATAGTCGAACATGAGGAGGGTTGCCAGCACGTAGCCGACTACAGATAGCAGCAGGATCGCCGGGATCCACAGCCAGACCGGACATTTTTTCCGTAGCGTATCCATTGCCCAGATACACAGGAAGCCTGTGAGCAGTGTCCAGATCACGTTCTGATGAAACGGGTAGAATAACAGTCCGCTGTACATCAGATTGATGGGAAGCTCAGACAGAATGGCCAGAAGAAGCAGGCGCATGCAATATTTTTTCTTATCATGGGTATGGAAGAAGCCTTCCACCAGGAAAAAGGCAAACATGGGAAATGCCAGTCTGCCGATGCCGGTCAGCCACCAGGCATCTCCGGCGAGGGTAGCCCACAGGTGATCACAGAACATGAACGCCATAGCGAGGATATGCAGCGTCAGAGCACTGAGATCCGGTGGGAAAATAGAACAATGGGATCCTTTGTTTTGCAAAATAAAACTCCTTTCAAAATTCCTTGCGGAAGGATATAGTTGCATTATATCTTGTTTATGCGCTATAGTAAATATATCTGTGAAAGAGTATATGAAATTCCAATGATGGCTTACCCGGCATTTATATGCCGCAAAGCCTGTCGGGCGCACAGATATTGACAGAAAAACAAAATGCAGCACAGGAGGAATACAATGCGTCGTAACGATCGTGAGATTACAGAATTTTCGGAAATGACAGATGTCATGAAGAGGTGTGATGTGTGCAGACTTGCACTGAATGATGAGGAAGGCTATCCGTATCTTCTGCCGTTGAATTTCGGAATGGAAGAGACGGACGGCAGAGTGACACTCTATTTTCACGGGGCAAAAGAAGGAAAAAAATATGACTTGATCCGTAAGGATGCCAGGGCAAGCTTCGAGATGGATTGCTCCCACAGACTGGTGCTGTCGGAGAAGGAAGACGGCTGTCAGTGCACCATGGAATACGAGAGCGTGATCGGTCAGGGAACTATAGAGATCCTGTCGGATGCGGAAAAACAGAAAGCATTGAATCTTCTGATGAAGCAGTACTATCCTGACAGAACGGAGAATTTCGTATTCCGACCGGAAGTCGTAGCCAGGACGGAGATATTCTGCCTGAAAGTGGAGCATATGACGGGGAAGAAACGTTTCAAAAAGTCGTAGAAGATATCTTCTATTGATATTCCCGCGGGATAGGGCAGCAGGAAAATAGAGATAAAATAGAGATAAAATAGAGAGGATGAGGGACAACTATGTATACAGACGGACAGATCTATATGGGCCTGGCAGATGGCCAGCGTGTGAATATGCAGCTGAATATGAGTAACCGTCATGGACTGATCGCGGGAGCCAGCGGCACCGGCAAGACCATTACGATGAAAGCTATGGCGGAATCATTTTCCGACGCGGGAGTTCCGGTATTTTTATGTGATGTCAAGGGAGATGTCTCCGGCATTGCCACAGCGGGTGTTGCTTCGGAGTCCATGGACAAGAGGATCGATAAATTCGGTATCCGCGACAGCTTTTCCTATAAGGCTTATCCGGTCTGCTTCTGGGATATCTATCAGGAGGGCGGACATCCTGTGAGAGCCACCATCTCCGATATGGGACCGGAGCTGTTATCCCGTATCCTGGGGCTCACCGCCGCGCAGGAAGGTGTATTGAATATTGTCTTCCGGATCGCGGATGACAAGGGACTTTTATTGATCGACTTAAAGGATCTGCGTATTCTGCTGAATTATGTGGCAGAACACAAGGATGACTATCTGACCACCTACGGAAGTATCTCCAAGCAGTCCGTGGGCGGTATTCTGCGGGCGTTACTGCCTCTGGAGAATCAGGGCGGAGACCTCTTTTTCGGAGAACCGGATCTGGATATTTATGACTGGATGCGTACGGATGTGTACGGCAAGGGTATCGTCAATGTGCTGAATTGTGTAAAGCTGGTGCAGAATCCTACGTTATATGCCAGCTTCCTGTTATGGATGATGTCAGAATTATTCCAGAAGCTTCCCGAGGCGGGAGATCTGGAAAAGCCGAAGCTGGTATTTTTCTTCGATGAGGCACACCTGTTGTTTGCTGATGCACCGAAGATACTGGTGCAGAAGATCGAGCAGGTGGTAAAGCTGATCCGTTCCAAGGGTGTGGGTATCTATTTCGTGACCCAGAGCCCCAGTGATATTCCCGATTCCGTGCTGGCACAGTTAAGCAACCGGGTACAGCATGCCCTCCGGGCGTATACCCCGGCGGAGCAGAAGGCTGTCCGGGCAGCAGCACAGTCTCTGCGGGCCAATCCGGCGTTTAAGGCAGAGGAAGTGATCATGGAGTTAGGTGTGGGAGAAGCACTGACATCCTTCCTGGACGAGAACGGCGTGCCCGGCATTGCCCAGCGTACCTCCATCATCTGCCCTCAGAGTTTTATGGGACCGGTGGACGAGACGGAGCGCCGGAACCTGATGGCGCGGGACGGCATGGGACGCTATGATGAAGCAGTGGACAATATTTCTGCCTACGAAGTGCTGACAGACACTATAGAACACGAAGCAAAGGCACAACAGCTTGCCGCAGAGCGAGCCCAGCTGGAGAAGGACAAGGAAGCTTTGGCGAAGCAGCAGGCAAAGCTTCAGGAATCTGCTGTGAAGCAGAAACAGAAGGAATGGGAAGCCGCACAGAAAAAGAAGGAAAAGGCAGCGGAACGCAGACAGGCCCAGATTGAGCGTCAGCTCATCAACACCGGTGCCCAGGTCATCAAGAGAGGCATTCTGAGCACGCTGTTTGGAAAATAATAGATTGCTAACTTGAGAGTTAGTGAAATAATTGTTCTAAAATCCACGCAGAAAGGACTGCCCGCCCTGGACTCAGATGCTAGCTACAACTGTGGATTTTCTAAAGGAAAGTGGCGAAGTGCTTCTCATCATGACGGGGCCGCCTTTACGCTGCCATCCATGTCGCCTACCGGCTAACGCGAACATCGTGTTCGCGTTGCCCCTGCGGCTCGACCACTTTCCAAGAAAATCTCACAGTCTCCGCC
>ERZ780144.3348-NODE-3348-length-11909-cov-4.076008_pt1 | contig 11909 bp, 10 predicted proteins | sample MGYA00511380_ERZ780144 | MGnify/ENA primary metagenome ERZ780144 (study PRJEB29588, sample SAMEA1965858) | human gut metagenome | biome: human gut; feature: human-associated habitat; material: faeces | place: Denmark | collected 2008/2010 ... | reverse complement strand
GGGGCCAGGGCGCGGCCAGACAGCCAGCCGTAGTCCCCACCGTGGGCAGCGTCCGCCGCCAGCAGGGTTTCCAGCGCCGTGGGCGTCGGGAGTGTATCGTCGTCCATGATCCAGACTGCCTTGCAGCCGAGGGCTGCAGCCTCCCGGATGCCGTAGGCAAAGCCGCCCGCACCGCCGAGATTTTTGCCCGGATTACGGCAGACAAGCCCAGGCATATCCAGCGTTTTCAGGTAGTCAGCGGTACCGTCGGTGGAGGCGTTGTCCACCACCAGCACCGTAAAGCCCCGCACGGTCTGGGCGCACAAGGCGGCCAGGCATTGTTGGAGCAGCGCCAGCCGATTGTAGGTCACGACCACAGCCGTGACGGCGTTTGCGTCAATCATCTTTCTTCGGGAAGAATTTGCGCTTGAGGAAGGCGGTGCCCTTGTGCAGCCAGTTCTGGTGCTCCATATAGACGATGTCCAGTTCCTCAAAGCTGATGTTGTTCGTGATAAGCCAGGCATCGAGCAGACGTTCGCTGACAAAGCCAAAGACGCGGCGGTCATTGACCGTGTAGCCAGTCATGTCCAACTCTTTTTCCAGTTCAAACAAGATATCAAACAGCCAGGTGCAGTAGTGCTGCAAAAGCTCCTTTTTCATGACGAACATATTGAAGTGGTGGCCGTGCGTCTTGGACATATACAGATCATACGCGGGCAGATACTCGGGGCATTTGCGCGCAATGATGGTTCGGGTCGTTTCCAGATCCCGCTTATGGTGGGCGTGGATGTACTGGGTGTAGTTTGTCTCGATGAAATAGTGGCGTTCTTTGGGCAGCACCACGTTGGTGGTCGCCAAGATAGAGCACAGTTCCTCGTGACTGATGACGCGGCTTTTCTTGGCGGCGAAGCGGCTTTTGCGGCGACTGGCAAAATAACGGCGGTAATGCACAATGCCGATATAGTCGGAATCAATGTTGTGCGCGGCCCAGTACAGGCCGGTCAGCTCACAGAAATTTGCATTGCGCTCCGAGATATTTTCGCCGGTATCATCGCCGATATAGCCGATGGCCGGATGGATGGCATGGCCCATCTGTACCGGCAGATACATCGGATCATCCGGCACCCAGTACGGTTTATGCGTTGCTACGATAATGGTGGTCTGCAATATAGTCTACCCGCCTTAAAATACTTTCCTATACTTTCTCACATAAGGGTTTTGCTAAACTTATAGTATAGCGTTTTTTTGCAGGAATACAAGTTACAGAATGGTAAAATGCTTACTCGCCCTCGCTGTCGAAGGATTCCTGTTCTTCGGCCAGCTTTTCCCACTCGTCGTAAAGTTCCTGCTGGTGGAAACGGGTGTCGTCCAGTTCATCACATTTGTCCCGCAGCAGCAGGTGGTCGCGCAGAACCTCGGGGTCGTTGATTTCGTTTTCCAGCTCAACGATGTGTGCCCCCAGCTCTTCGATCTCTGTTTCCACTTTCTTTAAGCGGGCGCGAACCTCGGCGCGGCGCTTACGCTGTTCCTTGCCGTAGGCCTGCTTTTTGGCAGTGTCCTCGGTTTTCTGCTGTTCTTGGGTTTTGCCCGCTTCGCGGTTTTGCAGCGCTGCAAAATTCGGGTAAAACGTCGCCTTACCGTCCTCTAAATACATGATGGGGCAGCCCAGCGTCTGCATCAGATAGCGATCGTGGGTGACGAGCAGCAGCGTGCCGGTGTAGGCGGCCAACGCCTGGGTCAGGCTCTCGCGCATGTAGATATCCAGGTGGTTCGTCGGCTCATCCAAAAACATCAGGTTCGGGCGTTCAAGGGCCAGCTCAGCAAAGCGCAGGCGGGCCAGTTCGCCGCCGGAGAGGGACGCGCAGTCCTTAAAGACTTCCTCGCCCCGGTAGCCGAAGCGTGCCAGATGGCTGCGGACTTCCAACTCGGTGAAGCGGGGGTACTGGTTCCAGATGGCGTCGATGACGCGGCCCGCCCGGCGGGCCTGCTGCTGGGTGAAGATGCCGGGTTTGGCCCCGCTGCCCAAACGCACCATGCCGCCAGAGGGGCGGCGCTTGCCGTCCAACACCTGCAAAAGCGTCGATTTGCCCGCGCCGTTGGGGCCGGCAATGACGAGCTTGTCTCCGCGGTGGACAACGTAATCCAGTGCATCGATGAGGGTGCGCTCGCCGATGTGTACGCTCAGGTTTTTCATGATGACCAGCTCGTCATACGGCTCAATGTCGTACTCAAAGCGGAAGTTCAGTTCCCACGCCTCGGCGGTGGGTGCCTCGACGATGTCCAGTTTCTCCAGCTGCTTGCGACGGCTCTGGGCCATCTTGGTGGTGGAGGCACGGACCAAGTTGCGGTCCACATAGTCCTGCAATTTGGCAGCCTTTTCCACGGCGGCGTCATGCAGTTTTTGCTGGCGCTCGTCAGCGGCTTCGCGCTGGGGCAGGTAGGCTGAGTAGTTTCCGCGGTAGGTCTTGATGCTTTTGCCGCGAAGCTCCCAGATACGGGTGCAGACAGCGTCAAGGAAATAGCGGTCATGGCTGACGACCAGCACCGCACCGCGGTAGGCCTTCAGGTAATTTTCCAGCCACTCCATCGTTTCCAGGTCCAGGTGGTTCGTCGGCTCGTCCAGAATCAGCAGGTCAGGGCGTTCCAGCAGCAGCCGCGCCAGGCGCAAGCGGGTCTGCTCGCCGCCGGAAAGCACGCCCGCGAGCTTCGCCCAGGTGTCAGCGGGAAAGCCCATGCCGTTGAGGACCTTTTTGATTTGGGTGTCCATGTTATAGGCATCCATGGCGTCGATAACGGCGGTGCAGTGGGCAATCTTTTCGGTCAGCTCGGCGTTGTGCGGGTCGGCAGCCAGCTGTTTTTGCAGGGTTTCCATCTGCTGCATCGCGTCCAGCGCCGGAGTGAACACCAGTTTCATCGTGGCGTAGACATCCAGCGCTGGGTCGAGCCGGGCGTTCTGTTCCAGATATCCGGTCGTCACGCCGGTGCCGAAGGCGGCGTCGCCCGCGTCGGGCAGACTCTCGCAGCACAGAATACGCAAAAGCGTCGTTTTGCCGGTGCCGTTTGCACCAATAATGCCGATGCGGTCGCCGCGCTCGACGCCCGCGTTCACATCCCGCAGTACCTCGTGTTCGCCGAAGCTCTTGCCCAGGTTTTGTAGTTCCAACAACATATACGGTACATCCTCAATTCCAAAATGATGCCGCCGCCTTTTGCGGGCAGCGGCAGTGTGCCCCGGTTTTTACAGCAGGGCTTCGTTGCTGTGACGGCGGTTGCGCACGCCCAAGTTTTCCAGCTCCTCCGGCTCCATCACAATGCGATACAGTTCCTCATAGGAACCGACCGTAAATTTTGGCGTGATGCCGGTCTTGTTTTCCACATTCCCGGGGTTGTACCAGCAGGTGTCCACCCCGGCGTTCATGCCGCCTTTGATATCGGCCAGCAGGTCATCGCCGACCATCAGCACGCGGCTTTTGTTCGTGATGCCCAAATCGCGGAAGGCGTGCTCAAACAGCTTGGCACTGGGCTTGGCCGCGCCTACCTTCTCCGAAATATAAATGCCGTCCATATAGCGGTCAATGCCGGAGGCTGCAATACGGGACTCCTGCACGGCGGCAGCGCCGTTGGAGACGATGGCCAGCGTTGCCACCTCGCTGAGTTCTTCCAGCGCGGTCAGGGCACCGGGCAGAAGATCGGCGTGGGTCGCCAACAGTTCTTCATAGCGGTCGTTCATGGCCTTGCCTTTGCCGTTATCCGGCAGCTGCATGGCCTGCATAAAGCGGGAAAAACGAATCTGGAACAGTTTTTGCTTGTTCAGCTGGCCCTTTGCCAGCGAGTCCCACAGCTCACGGTTGACCTTGTGGTAGGTCTCGTAGGCGGCCTCGTCGTGGGGCAGCTCGTACTCGGCCAGCATATCGGTCACAGCCTGGCGCTCGGCGGCGTCAAAGTCCAGCAGCGTATTGTCAATGTCCAGCAGGACACAGGTGTAAATTGCCATTTCTTGTAACCTCTGTCGCGTTTTATTCTGCGGTGGATTCCGCCTGGCTCTCAGGCGCAGGGGCCGGTGTTGCAGTCGGCTCCGGCGTGGCGGCAGCCGTGACCGTCAGGATAAAGACGCTCTCGGTGCCGTTGTTGGCGGCGTGGATGCGGTAAGTGCCCGGCTCGTTGGCGGTGAATGTCACCTGGTCGCCGGTGGCTTTCCAGGACGTTTCCTCGCAGCCCCAGACTGTATCACCGCTGCCGTTGGCGACGGTCGCAGTCAGGGTCGTGCTCTGGCCCGCGGTCAGGGTGCTGTTGCCGCTGATGTTCACCGTCGCGGCGTCGGCCTCCACAGTCACGGTCAGCTGCGCGGTGGAGAAGGTCCCGTTGATCTCGATGCCCGCTTTGAGGGTGTAGGTTCCGGCAGCGTCGGGCGTAAAGGTCAGGCTGCTGCCGTTTTTCTCCATCTCGTCATTGATGGACCACTGCACATTGGTGGCGTCGTAGGCCTTACCGCCCAGCTTGACGGTGGCGTTGACGGTCAGGCTCTCGCCCTTCTTGATCGTCGTGTCGCCCTTGTCCAGCGTCAGTTCGACACGGGCGTCGTTGAACATGGCCTTGACCGAGATGTCCTTCGTCACGTTGTCATAGCGGGTCGCGGTGGTGATGCCGTCGCTCCACTTGTAGAATACAAAGCCGTCGGCGGCTACCGCCGTCACGTTGACACTGGTGCCGGAGTCCGCCTGGATCTCCACGCTGGAAACACCGGTTTGGCCGTTGCCGGTCAGGGTGCCCTTGGCGCTGTCCTCCACCTCATAGCTGGCGGTGAACTTCGTCGGGGTGGCGGTGGGGAGCGGCGTGCTGGCCGCGCCGCTGGTGGACGAGGCGCGCTGTGGGATGTCGCTGGTGTCCGGGCGGCTGTCCATCGTGTTATAGGCGTGGGACTTGGCGTATTCCAGCAGGGCGCGGGCGCCGGAAGCGCTGTACCCATTGGCTTCCATGTAGCTGTTCTCGGCAAAGCCGCGGCTGTTTTTCAGGGTCTCGGCGCTGTTCAGGTATTTGAAGCCCATGTCGCTGCAGGCCACGGCAATGGCCTGGTTGAACTGGTCAATGTAAGTCTGGGTCTCGGCGGCGTTGGCACTGTCCTCGGTGACAGGCGGGATGGACACCGCGATGATATCCGCATAGGAGTAGGCCGAGTGGATGTTCTGCAAGAACTGCTTGTAATCGGCAATGAAGGAATCCACACTGACCGTTCCGTCCACATCGTTGGAGCCCAGCTGCACAAAAACACGGCGGGCTTTCATCTTGGGGATTGCCTGCGGGATCGTGTAGTTGTTGGAGTCTGACGCAAAGTTTACGCAGGCCGTGGACAGCGCCTTGGCGGTTTGCAGCCCCTCCTGCCCCGCAAACTGGTTCAGCGTGATGCGGGCGTCCTTTTGCAGCGTGACAGCATACTGATCGCCCGCAAAGACACTGGCGGTGATATAGGCATCATCCGCCGCAGCCTGGGGCAGTATAGCCTCCAGCGATGTATCCAACGGGTAGGCGTCCTTATCATAGGCGCTTGCACCGCCGTTAAAAAGGCCCAGCTTGCCGGGCAGTACCCAGGCGACCACAATGCTCAGCACGATAGCCAGCGCACACAGCGCCAGCACCACGCACGCCTTGCGCTGGGTGGGGCTCATACCTGCTTTTTCCTCATAACGTTCGCGGCTCATAGGGAACGAGTACCTCCTTAGTCTATGGCAAGTGGGAGCCACAAGGCCACATCCCACCTAGTATACATATTAGAGATTATACCATATTTAGCGGGCTTTGAACATCGTTTTCAAAAAATTGTCACGTATTACAATTTTATTACAAAGAGAATGCCCGGGATGGTGCATCCCGGGCAAAATTGTGGATTACGAAAGCAGCATACGGTCGTTGGCAAACTCGCCGTCGCTGACCTGCTCAAAGCGCTGCAGCAGGTCGCTGACCTGAAGGTTCTTCTTTTCCTCGCCCTTCACATCGTAGATGACGTGGCCCTCGTACATCATGATCAGGCGGTTGCCGTACTTGATGGCGTCCTTCATGTTGTGGGTGATCATCAGGGTGGTCAGGTGGTTTTCCTCGACGATTTTTTCGGAGAGGGTCAGCACCTTGGCGGCCGTCTTGGGGTCCAGGGCCGCGGTGTGCTCGTCCAGCAACAGGAGCTTTGGCTTTTTCAGCGTTGCCATCAGCAGCGTGACCGCCTGGCGCTGGCCGCCGGAGAGGAGCCCCACCTTGCTGGTCATGCGGTTTTCCAACCCTAAGTCCAGCGTTTTGAGCAACTCGTAGTATTCGTCGTGCTCTTTCTTCGTGATGCCGGTTTTCAGTGTGCGGGCCAAGCCCCGGCGGGCCGCCAGGGCCAGGTTTTCATCGATCTGCATGGTAGCGGCGGTGCCCATCATCGGGTCCTGGAACACGCGGCCAATGTACTTGGCACGCTGGTGCTCCGACAGGCGGGTCACATCCTGCCCATCAATGACGATCTTGCCCATATCCACGGGCCAGACACCGGCCACGGCATTCAGCATCGTGGACTTGCCCGCGCCGTTGCCGCCGATGACCGTGACAAAGTCGCCGTCCTCCAGCGTCAAGTCGAGGCCCTTTAAGGCGACCTTCTCGTTGACAGTGCCCGCGTTGAAGGTCTTGTACACATTTTTAATTTCAAGCATTGTCCTTGCCTCCCTTTTTCACCGGCGTTTTCGTGAAGTATTTGCCTTTCCAGTACGGGATGGTCAGGAAGATGGCCACGACCAGCGCAGTCAGCAGCTTGAGGTCGTCGGTGGACAGACCCATGCGCAGCACGAAGTTCATGACAATGTAGTAGATGATAGCACCAATGACCGCCGCCGTCAGCTTGAGGGCAAAGTTGCGGAAGATTTTGCCGAAGATGACCTCACCGATGATGACAGCTGCCAGACCGATAACGATAGCGCCGCGGCCCATGTTGATATCGGAGAAGCCCTGGTACTGCGCCAGCAGACCGCCAGCCAGCGCGACCAGACCGTTGGAGACCATCAGGCCCAGCACGATGGTAATGTTCGTGTTGATGCCCTGGGCACGGGCCATATGCTGGTTCGCACCCGTGGCACGCAGCGAGCAGCCAAGCTCGGTGCCGAAGAACCAATACAGCACGCCGATCAGCACCGTGCAGAAGATGACCAGCACCAGAATTGGGTTATTGAGCGCCAGTTGGCGCACATAGCGTGCGGAGACCAGCAGGCTGTATTTGTCCACGCTAATGGGCAGGTTGGCTTTGCCGCCGCCTGTGCCGGTGCCCATGATGCGCAGGTTGACAGAATACAGCGCGAGCTGGGTCAGGATACCGGCCAGAATTGCCGGGATGCCGCAGGCCGTGTGGAACAGACCCGTGACAAGGCCCGCCAGCATACCGGCCAGCGTGGCCGCCACCAGGGCGACGCCCACCGGCGCACCGTTCAGGACCAGCACAACGCAGACTGCGCCACCGGTACCGAGGGAGCCGTCCACGGTCAGATCCGCCACATCCAGAATACGATAGGTGATGTAGACGCCGATAGCCATAATGCCCCAGATAAGGCCCTGCGCGACGGCACCGGGCATCGAGTTTATCAGGGAGGTCAGGAAATCCATAAAAACATCCTCATTTCATAAAGCACCAAAACAGCGGGGAAAGAGAGGCGTCTCCCCTTCCTCGCTGTTATGATGATTTTTAGTCGCTGTTCCGGTTATCAGCCGATGGCCACGTAGTCGTCCGGCGGCGTGATGCCGAGGGCTTCGCAGTTGGCGGCGTTGTATTTCTTGGTGACGTTGGGGGCGAACTCGACCGGCATGGTGGAGATGTCAGCACCCTCGGCCAGAATCTTAGCGGCCATCTCACCGGTGGCGTAGCCCAGATCGTAGTAGCTGATGGACAGTGTGGCAGCGCCGCAGCCGGAGCAGATGCCTTCCTCACCAGCCACAACAGGAACCTGCGCGGGCAACACGACATTGGCGATAGCCTCAGTGTTGGAGGCGGCGGTGTTATCGGTGGGGATGTAGATGACATCGGAGTTGTCGGCCGCGCTCTGGGCAACGGAGGTAACGTCGTTCGTGTCGGTGAAGGCGTAGCGGGCGACGGTGTAGCCCTCCTCCGTCAGGTAGCCCTCGATGACGTCACACTGGTAGACGGAGTTCGGCTCGGCGCTGCAGTAGAGCAGGCCGACGCTCTTGGCGTCAGGGAACAGCTCTTTGATCATAGCTGCCTGCTGGTCCAGCGGGGCCAGGTCAGAGGTGCCGGAGATGTTGTTGCCGACGGTGCCGGTCCAATCGCTGATATCCAGCGCGGTGGCGTAGTCGGTAATGGAGGTGCCCAGCACCGGGATATCGGCAGTAGCCTGGGCGGCGGCCTGCAGCGGCGCGGTAGCGTTGGCCAGGATCAGGTCAACGCCGTTGGAGACAAAACCGTTCACAATGGTAGTGCAGTTGGCGGAATCGCCGGAGGCGTTCTGCTCATCAAATTTTACATTGCCCTCGCCCAGCTTCTCGACCAAAGCGTCCTTGAAGCCCTGGGTCGCAGCGTCCAGCGCTTCGTGCTGAACCAGCTGGCAGATGCCGACATTGTAGACCTTGCCGTCGGCGGCAGCAGCGCTGTCTGCGGTGCTCTCGGCGGCTTCGGTGGTGGAAGCGGCGTCAGCGGTGGATGCGGCGGTATCCGTAGAAGCGGAAGATCCGCAGGCGGCCAGGCCCATGGTCATGGCGGCTGCCATCATAAGGGAAACTGCTTTTTTCATGTCTATTCCTCCAAATAGTACCCACTGCGCAACCTTTTGTTTCAGGTGTACACTTGCTTCCTCAAACAAGTCCCTCCAGCGCAGCCGGTTTAGTGCTTTAAAGTATAGCACACTTTAGTGGTTTAAAGCAAGAACAAATGCGTATAATACCGCCCCGCTTTTTGATGTTTTTTTGTGGATATTGCCAGTTCTTGTTAAAAGCGAACATCCCGGCCTCCTGTAAAAGCCGGGATGTTCCCTGTCAATCTGCAAAGCAGGCGTTTTCGGTTTTGGCAATCAGTTCCACAAAGCGCTGGGGGTTGCTGGCGGTGCGCAGGGCCTCCACCAGGTCACGGCGGCCCAGCAGGTTCACGAGCCGCGCCAAAATCTGCAAATGCAGGCTCTCGCTTTTGGGCGGCACGGCAATCATGAACACCAGGTCCACCGGCTGTCCATCGGGCGCACCCCAGTCCACACCGCGGCGCAGAAGCAGTGCCGAGATGCCCGGCGCGGACACACCCGCGTTGCTGGCGTGGGGCAGCGCGATACCGCCGCCGATGGCCGTGGTACCGCCGAAGGTCTCCCGCTGGCTTACCGCGTTATAGTAGGCGTTGCCGTTGGTGATGACTCCGATACCCTCCTGTAATTCCACCAGAATGCCGAGCGCGTCGGCGGAGTTATCGATTTTGGCGTAGAGCAGCACGCCCTTCGGGTCCATCAGTTCACTGACTTTCATCGTCAAACCCTCTTTGTGATGCGGTTATTCGTCGGTCTTACCGATCAGGCTGTACAGATACTCGCCTACCGCGCCCTCGGCGCAGGTGCAGGTCGTTACATGGTCGGCGGCAGCTTTCACCTCGGCCGGGGCGTTGGCAACGGCCACCGCGTATCCGGCCTCCCGCATGATCTCCAAATCGTTGTAATAGTCGCCGATGACGACGGTGTTCTTCATGGATTTGCTCATCAGGGCGCACAAATCGTGCAGGCCGCTGGCCTTGCTGACGCCGCCGGGCATGATCTCTAAGTAAATGCTGTTGGTGGCAAGGAAGTAGTTGTCTCGGCCATAATACTTTGTCTTTGCGTACTGCCCCAGCTTGCGGATGCTCTCGGGGTCAGAGGCAAACACGACCTTGACCCAGCCGTCGGGTACGCTTTCCACCGGGCAGGCGATGCTGCCCAGGTGCTCGTCCACCTGGTGGGCGTGGGTCACTTCGTTGGCGTGGATGACGTACATTTCGCCGTTGCCCGCCATGACCTCCACGCCCATACGCGGGAATTTCGCCAGGATATCGATGATGGCCGTCGTGGCCTGTTCCCGGTTCAATGTCGAGCGGTGCAGCACCGATTCCGTAGAAAAATCATACAGCAGCGCACCATTGCAGGAGATAGCCGGCAGCGACAGCTTCAGATCTCCCAGCGCCGCGCGGATGGACTCCGGCGGGCGGCCGGTGGCGACCGTGAACAGCCCACCCATGCCGGTGTACAGCCGGATAACCGCACGGTTGCAGGCCGGGATGCCCTCCTTGGCGGTCAGCAGCGTATTATCCATATCACAGATCACAAGGGTATCGCCGAGGGGTGGTTTCATGCGCGATGTTCCTTTCTTAACCGTGTCAGAAGCTCTGTAAAATAGGGCGGCAGGGGCGAATCAAACTGCATCCACTCCCCTGTCCGCGGGTGGACAAAGCCCAGCTCCTTGGCGTGCAGGCACTGGCCATTCAGCGATTTGATGCAGTTTTTGGGGCCGTACACAGCATCCCCTGCCAACGGATGCCCCGTCGAGGCCATGTGTACACGAATCTGATGGGTGCGCCCGGTCTTTAATTTGCACGCAATGTAAGTGAAATTGCCGCAGCGTTCCAGCACCTGCCAGCCCGTGTAGGCATACTTGGCCCCGACGGCGTTGTCGGCCAGCACGGCCATCTTTTTGCGGTCGCGCGGGTCGCGGCCCAGCCACTTTTCCACAAAGCCCTCGTCCTCCTTGAGGTTACCGTACACCACGGCATGGTAGACGCGGTGGATGCTGTGTACGCTCATCTGGGCGCTGAGCGCCTGATGGGCGGCATCGTTTTTGGCAACGACGAGAAGGCCGCTCGTGTCCTTGTCAATGCGGTGGACGATGCCCGGGCGGATGGCCCCGCCGATGCCCGACAGCTGCCCCGCGCAGTGATAAAGCAGCGCGTTGACGAGCGTGCCGTCCGGGTTGCCGGGGGCCGGGTGCACGACCATGCCCTTAGGCTTATTGACAACGAGCAGGTCGTCGTCCTCGTACACAATGTCCAGCGGGATGTTCTGGGGCCGGGCCTCGATGGGCTGCGGGTCAGGCAGGTCGATGGCGTAGATTTTGCCGGGCACCACCTTATCCTTTTTGTTGACGGGCGCGCCGCCGCAGGTCACAAGCCCCTGCTCGATCAGATTTTGCAGCGCACTGCGGGACAGCGTCGGGCACTGCCCGGCCAGCCAGGCGTCCAGGCGTCCGCTGTCGCCGGGGGCTGCGGTAAGCTCAAGCCGCTCCATCTTCGTCCGCCTTTGGCTCTGCGGTCTTATCCTTTTTGAAAGAGTCCAGCAGCACGGCGAGCATCAGCAGGCCGACGCCGACACAGACGCAGATGTCCGCAAAATTGAAGATGGCAAACCGCATGAACAGCACGTTGATGTAGTCCACGACCACACCGTTGAGCACGCGGTCAATGAGGTTGCCCACGCCGCCGCCCAGTACCAGCGTCCAGGCCGCACGCTCTGTCAGCGGCATTTTGCGCACGAACAGCATGATAAGGACAGCCAGCAGCATGACCGACGTCATGCCGATGAGCAGTCCCTGCTTACCGGCCAGCATCGAAAACGCCATGCCGTCATTCAGGCAGTAGCGCAGCTCCACAACGCCGGGCAGCACGTCCATGCTGCCCACCGGCAGCAGCGCCGCCGTGGCCCAGTGCTTGATGAGCTGGTCAATGACGACCAGAATGGCCGCTCCTGCCAGCGATAACAAACCAGAAATCATACAACACCTTATCCGAAAAAATCAGCGGTGCTTAAACGTATAAGCACCGCTGACGGTAGAGTAAATTTACTGCTTCAAGACCTTAGCGCAGCGCGGGCAGAGGCCGTCCTCACCGACGGTGGTCTCGTACTTCCAGCAGCGCAGGCACTTGTTGCCAGCCGCATGGGCAGCGCTGACGCCGAGACCCTCGACCA
>ERZ780144.3341-NODE-3341-length-11925-cov-4.045493_pt1 | contig 11925 bp, 9 predicted proteins | sample MGYA00511380_ERZ780144 | MGnify/ENA primary metagenome ERZ780144 (study PRJEB29588, sample SAMEA1965858) | human gut metagenome | biome: human gut; feature: human-associated habitat; material: faeces | place: Denmark | collected 2008/2010 ... | reverse complement strand
TGTTCTTTACCGTGAAATCCGGTGGATTTCAGATCCGGAAACTGCCGTACTGGTGGAAAAAGACGGTGGGAAGTTTGGGGAACGGTTCGGTTTCTTCGTTCCGGACCTCCTGCACCGCCCTGGCGGCCACCATTGGCACCGGCAACATTGTCGGCGTGGCCACGGCTCTCACTGCGGGCGGCCCCGGCGCGGTGTTCTGGCTCTGGATTTCAGCCCTGATCGGCATGGCTACAGCTTACGCGGAGACCAGTCTGGGGCAGAAGTACCGTTATCGAGGGCCAGACGGGACATGGCAGTGTGGTCCCATGGCCGTTATGGAGCGCGGTTTGGGCTGCCGGAGTATGGGTCTTTTGTATGCGTTCTTTGCGGTGCTGGCATCCCTTGGCATGGGAAGCATGGTGCAGGCCAATGCGGTCAGTGAAACGCTCCGCTATGAGGCCGGCATGAAGCCGGAGACTGCGGCGGTTTTGGTTACGGCCCTGACTGCAGCGGTGGTGTGGGGCGGAATCCGGCGTATTTCCCGGATGACTTCCTGGTTTGTGCCGCTGTCTGCGGGAATTTATTTTTTCTTTTCGGTGTGGGTGCTGGTGATGTGCCGCCGGAGTATTCCGGTGGTACTGTTACAGATTATAAAAGAAGCCTGGACACCGGGTGCAGCAGGAGGCGGAATTGCCGGATTTCTGTTTTCACGAAGTGTGCGCTTTGGCCTGGCCCGGGGCGTGTTTTCCAATGAGGCGGGACTTGGGACGCTGGCGGTACTTCACGGGGCAGCAGAGGATACTGGGCCGGAGGAGCAGGGCATGTGGGCCATGTTTGAGGTGTTCTTTGATACCATTGTGATCTGCACGCTGACGGCCCTGGTGATTCTGTGTGTGGGGCGGGAGTCTGCGCTGACTGTCGGGGGCAGAGTTGTGTGGCCCATGACAGCCGGTCATGCGGCAGCAGAAAGCCAGTCGCTGCAGGCCGGATTGGATGGCGCTGCCCTCACTTCCTTCTGCTTCACAAAAATTCTCGGCAGGTTTGGCGGCATCCTGGTGTCCGGCAGCATGGCATCATTTGCTTTTGCAACGATCCTCGGCTGGTATTATATAGGAAGACAGATGTTTTCTTATCTGGCAGAACGCCTGTGTTCTGGCGCAGATGCAGAATATTTCTATACGATTCTCTATCTTCTGGCGGTCTGGCTGGGCTGTGTCTGCCGTTTGGATCTGGTCTGGATTGTGTCGGACCTGGTCAATTGCCTGATGGCATACCCGAATCTTCTGACACTGTGGCTTCTGGCCGGGAAAGTGCGCTTCCCGGAGATAAACCGGAAAGTTTCTTAATAAGCGTTTTTAGCAGACTGGAAGCGCCTTGACAAGCAGCCCGAAACCGCCTATACTGTATTTCATTTAAGAATCAATGTGATTGTGAATACAGTCCCCATTGTGGGTGAGGAGGAAAATTATGCTGATGTACGTCTGGCTGGTTGTCGGCTTTGTGCTTTTGATCAAGGGAGCGGATTATTTTGTGGAGGCGAGCTCGTCCATTGCGCGGGCGCTCAGGGTGCCCGGTATCATCATTGGACTTACCATTGTGGCATTTGGAACCAGCGCACCAGAGCTGGCAGTCAGCACGACCGCATCTCTGGCCGGCAGCAATGAAATTGCGGTGGGCAATGTCATCGGCTCCAATCTGTTCAATCTGCTGGTGGTTTTAGGATGCTGCGGTGTCATCCGCCCGTTTGCGGTGCAGCTGCGCTGGGATTACGCGGCTTCTGTTAGTGTGGCGGTGGTCCTGTTTTTGATGATCTTCCGGGATCATTTTCTGAGCCGGCCTGAGGCCATTTTCCTGCTGGTGCTGTTTGCTGCGTTCATAGGTCTGACCATTCGGGATGCGTTGGCCAACCGTACGGAAGAAGAGGAAGAAATCCAGGTTTTGTCTCCGCTTGTCAGTGTAGTTTACATTGTCGGAGGCCTGGTGGCTATTGTATGGGGCGGAAATCTGGTAGTAGATAGTGCCAAAGCAATTGCCTTATCTTTTGGACTTTCCCAGACTCTGGTGGGACTGACGGTGGTAGCCCTGGGAACATCTCTGCCAGAGCTGGTCACTTCCGTGGTTGCGTCACGGAAAGGTGAAAACGGTCTGGCACTCGGCAATGTCATCGGGTCCAATATTTTCAATATTCTGATGGTCCTTGCTGCCTCGGCAGCAGTCCATCCGATTGTAGTGACCGGTTTTGCGGTGATTGATACCGTCTCTCTGATTGCAGCCAGTGTTATTACCTGGATCCTATGCCGCAGCAAACTTCGTATCAGCCGGTGGGAGGGCCTGGTGATGCTTGCCATGTATGCGGGATATCTGGTTTATATCTGTGTGAGATAAGCGTGAAAAACTGAATAAAAGAAACTACGAAAAAAGCAGATGCCGGGAAATAGCATCTGCTTTTGCTTGTTATAAAAAGGGAGGAGAGCTGATAACTTTCGTTATCAGCTCGAGTATTATGAAAAAAATCTTTTAAGCGTTTTATAAACAACTCTTTCGTTCCTGTTGTTTATGGTTACAGTATAGGGAGAAATCGTGAAGAAATCGTGTTGAATCTGTAAAAGGTTTTTGAATGATTTGTGAACGAAATATGAATAAAGAAATCTGCAAAAAGTCTTGCCAACAGAAAAATTCTGATGCACAATGAAACGAGCATAAAAAGCAGAAGAGATGAGGAGGATTACTATGGAAATCAGCGGACATACAAGACTGTTATGCCTGATCGGGAGCCCGGTGGCCCATTCCGGGTCCCCGGCTATGTACAACTACAGCTTTGAGAAGCTGGGACTGGACTACCGGTATCTGGCCTTTGACATTAAAGAAGAAGACACCAAAAAGGCCATTGAGGCGTTAAAGATGATGAATTTCCGCGGCTGCAATATTACCATGCCGGGAAAGACGGTGGCGGCTTCCTGCTGTGATGAGCTTTCCAAAGCGGCACAGCTGACAGGCGCCATCAACACCATTGTAAATGAAGATGGAAAACTGGTGGGACATATCACCGATGGAACCGGCTGGATCCGCAACTGTCTGGAGCACGGATTTGACATTCACGGGAAGAAACTGATCATTGCCGGAACCGGCGGCGCAGGTACGGCGATTCAGATTGCAGCCGCCCTGGGCGGTGCAAAGAAAATCGTGATCCTGGCCCGAAAATCTTCCCCGCGTTTTGCAAACGGTGAGGAGACGGTGCGCAAGATCCGGGAACATGTGCCGGAGTGCCAGGCAGAGATCTTTGATCTGGAGGATGCGGAAGTGCTGCGCAGGGAACTGGCGGACGCGGATCTGCTCTGTAACGCCACAAGGGTAGGCATGAAACTGATGGATGACCAGAGTGTGATTCCGGATGTGAGCATGCTGCGGCCGGAACTGGTGGTTTCTGATATTGTATACAATCCGAGAGAAACCAAACTGTTAAAGGATGCAAAGAAAGCCGGATGCAAGGTGATTCCGGGAATCGGTATGCTGCTGTGGCAAGGGGCCGAGGCCTTCCGCCTGTACACCGGACAGGAAATGCCGGTGAAGGAAGTGCAGGAGCGGTATTTCAGCGAATAGGAATGGGCGGATAGTAGAATGGAACGATTGGAACAGTATGATGTGGCAGTAGTAGGCGGAGGTACTGCCGGATGCGCAGCGGCAGCCGGAGCAGCCATGGCCGGAGCCAGGGTCGTTTTGATAGAGCGCAATGCTTATCTGGGTGGGGAGGCAACCCATTCCGGTGTCGGAGCTTTCTGTGGCTTTACAACCTGTGGGAAAAATCCGGTCCGAGTGGTAGAGGGCGCCGGAAGTCTGGTACTTGCGGAATTGGAAAAGCTTGGAGCTCCGGCGCAGAATCGTTTGTCTGCTTCCGGCAACTGGAATATTTCTTTTCAGCCGGAATACTTAAAATGCGCGCTGGATCATCTCCTGCAGAATCTACAGGCAGACCTGTTCCTTCATAGTCCGGTCATTGGTGCACAGACAGAGAAGAACCGGATCTGTGCATTGAACTGCGTGGATGATGAGGGGATGTTTGAGATCAGGGCGAAGGCATTTGTGGATGCATCGGGGGATGCAAACCTGGCACGCCTGGCCGGAGCAAAGGTTATGTGGGGGGATGCGCAAGGACGGGTTCAGGCAGCCTCCCTTCCGTTTCGGCTGAGCGGTGTTGACATCACAAAAGATATGTCGCCTGCGGCTGTGAAGTGTGCAGTGGAACAGGCCAGAAATGCCGGTATGGAACATCTTCCAAGGGAGAGTGGATTCCTGCTGACGCTGGAGGGGTCCCAGGTGGTCTGTGCCCTGATCCCAAGTGTGATGCCGGAAGGCTTGTCTGCCCGGGAGCTTACCAGAATGGAACAGGAGCTGAGAGAGCAGGCCGTGAGTTATGCAGCGGCCTTGAAGCGTTATATGCCCGGCATGGAACACAGCGAGCTGGTCATGATCGGCCCTTCCATTGGACTCAGGGAGACCAGAAGGCTGGTGGGCCGGACACAGCTGACCGGTGAGGATGTGCTTTCCGGACGCAGACGGGCCGACGGGATTGCCCGGGGCGGCTGGAAACCGGAGATCCACAGGAGCATGACGAAGATGGCCACCTATCTGGCGGTAAAAGAGGGCAGCTGGTTTGATATTCCCATGGGAGCATTACAGTCAGAAACACTGGAAAATCTGTACGGAGCTGGAAGAATGGTCTGGGCAGATGATACCGCCTTTGCGGCAGTAAGAGTTATGGGGACCTGCTTTGCCACCGGGCATGCGGCCGGAGTGGCTGCGGCACTGCAGGCAGATCTGGGTCAGATGCCCTGTGTGGAGAAGGTACGGGCGGAACTGCAAAAACAGAGGGGACTGGTGTAAATAGTATTGGAATATGACAGTACAAGAGAGGACTCGAGATTATGAAACGCAATGCAGGTTATTTATTTCTGTTGATCACATTTTTTTGCTGGGGCAGCATTTATATTGTAAGTAAGTATGCCCTGGCGGTTATGGGACCGGTGACGGTCGGAATGTGCCGGTACGCGGTATCGGTATTATGCCTTTATGGACTTCTGAAGCTGAAAGGCGGAGCGAAGAAGATTCAGCCGGAACACTGGAAGTATCTGCTGATCCTGGGCGGCCTGGGATATTTTGTTTCTATCATATTGCAGCTTGGCGGAACGGCCCTGTTATCCGGTTCCCTGGCATCCCTGATCAACTCCTTAAACCCGGTGGTTATTTCCATTATGGCGGCTCTGTTTTTAAAGGAGCAGATCACCTGGAAGAATGTAGTCAGCATCGTGGTCTCCCTGATCGGTGTTTACATCATTCTTGGAAAAGGCAGCATGGAGATCAACATGATGGGCGTTCTGTGTTCCATTGGATCCGTGATTCTGTGGTCTGCCGCTTCAGTATCTATCCGCAAGATTTCCGGCTACTATGATCCGGTACAGACGGCACTTTACGGCATGGTCATCGCTCTGGTGTTCAATGTTCCGGCGGCCGTGATCGAGAATGTGTTTGTGACGAGAAGCCATCCGACGGCTGTGGCCATCGGCGCATGCCTGTTTGTGGCAGTATTTGGTACGGCGGTGGCACACACTTGCTGGAATAAGGCCCTGCAGCTGTTAAATGCCAGTACCTGTTCTATGTTCTATCCTTTGCAGCCGCTGGTATCTGCGGTGATGGGTGTACTGCTTCTGCATGAGGTCATCACGCCGTCCTTTGTGGTAGGCGCAGTGCTGATCTGCGCCGGTGTGGTTGTGACATTTCTGCCAACGAAGGCGAAAGAATGACCGATTTTCATACAGTTTCGAAAGCCTTTGCGCAACGCGTGAACAGCAACAAAACGATTGCGAAAATGGGGAACTGCTGATATAATTGCATATAGAAAATCAGTAATTGCGTGGCGGAGGTGCTGGCGGTTACAGAAGCATGGTTCCGGGCCTTCGTGGGAGCAAAGCAGCTTCCTAAAGTGCCCGGAATTGTGTTACAGTTTGGAGGAATTTATGGAAACAACGCAGACAAAGCAGCCCGGCTGTAATATTTTCCTGATTGGCTTTATGGGAGCGGGAAAGAGCACCATTGCGGCAGAACTGAAACGGCAGCTTCAACTGGAATTGATTGAGATGGACCAGCTGATTGAAGAGCAGCAGGGCATGCCGATCACGGAGATTTTCGCAAAGTATGGCGAGGATCATTTCCGGAAACTGGAAACAGATATGCTGGTCAGCTTTCAGGACAAAACCAACACCGTAGTTTCCTGCGGCGGCGGCATTGTGGTGCGGCCGGAGAATCAGGCACATATGAAACGTAGTGGAAAGGTAGTGCTTCTGACGGCATCCCCGGAAACCGTTTACGAGCGGGTGAAAGACAGCAGCAACCGCCCGGTTTTAAATGGCCATATGAATGTGGAATATATTGCCGGACTGCAGGAAAAGCGCCGGGCACTCTATGAGGCGGCTGCAGATATCGTGGTAGCCACCGATGGCAAGAAACCGGAGGAAATCTGCCGGGAGATTGCAGCGCGGATTTTGTAAGGACAGAGCGTTCCGTTGCTGTTTGCGCAACGCGTGAACAGTAACGAGAAAATCACTCAGAAAAGGGGGATTTGATCATGGGTTTATTTGGAAGAAAAAAACAGAACACAGAAAATATGCCTGAGACTGTGGAAAAGGCAGTCGCAGAGGTATCGGCTGAAAGTACCAATCCGGGAGATATGAGCCTGGGCGGTGACCGCATGGTGTGCCGTCACCAGCTGGACCATGCGTTATCCGGAGATGGACAGGGCGTGGTCATGAAGTTTTATATTGAAAACTTCAAACGAATGAACGAGCTATTCGGTTTTTCTTATTGTGAGGAACTGTTAAAAGCAATTCTGGAATATCTGAGAGAAAAGACCGGCTGTACCGTGTACCGCTATGTGGGCGTGGAATTTATCGCCATCTTAAGAAGCCGTACCCAGGGACAGGCCGTGCGTCTGGCGGAGGAGATTCTGGACCGCTTCTCCCAGAGCTGGAAGATTGATGGAACCGACTGTATGTGTTCCTGTCAGATCGGTCTGTGCTCCTATCCGGGATATGCGTCCAGTGCGGACGAAATCTTAAAATATCTGGATCTGGCAGTCAGCAAGGCAGCGGAGACCGGCATCAATCAGTATGCCATTTACGATTCCAAGCTGCATGCCATGTATCTGCGCAAGCAGGCTATTGCCAAGTATATCAGTACGGCTCTGGAGAATCATGAGCTGGAGATCCGCTTCCGTCCTACCTACAACACGAAGGAAAACCGCTTTGTCCGTGCGGAATACTATATGCGGATGTTTGTAAAAGATATTGGCATGGTTGGCAGCGCGGAGTTTGTTCCAATCGCGGAGGATACCGGACAGATCAGCAGCGTGGAGTATTACGCGCTGGAGCAGGTAGCCCGGGAAATCGCAGAGCTGGAGAAGCAGGGCATCGCGTACGAGTCCATTGCCGTTCCGGTCTCTCCGGTGCTGCTCATTCAGGAGAATTTCGTGGATACGGTTCAGAGCATGATTGAGAAATACCAGATCCCGTCCGGCAAGCTGGCCGTGGAGATTGATGAATATGCTCTTACCACCACACCGGTTATCATTGAGATTGTGATGCAGCAGTTAAAGGATCTGGGTGTGGAGCTGATCTTAAACAACTTTGGTTCCGGCTATTCTGGAATCAGCAAGATTCTGGAGCTCCCGGTGGATACGCTGAAATTTGAGCGCATGTTCATGTGGCAGCTGGAAACCAACCAGAAGTCCGAACCGATTGTAGAGTGCCTGATCAAGGCAGCAGACAAGCTGGGCAAGCGCCTCATTGCAGAAGGTGTGGAGACTCAGCGTCAGTTAGATATTCTGGCAAAGTTTGGCTGCGAGTACCAGCAGGGCTACTATTATGCACCGACTATTCCGAAGGAGCTTCTGGCTGATGTCCTGGGAAAGTCCATGGATGAGACCAGAACAGTGCTGGATCAGGAACGGGAGAAGCTGAAACGGTAATAAAAGCTGCGCATAGAAAAAGCACGTCCCTTACGCATTTGCGGGGCGTGCTTTTTGTTTCACAGGAAAGATTACCGGCATATAAACCAGAAAATATTATATCCATCCTTACAGTCCACACCATAGGGCATATCGTGTGCTTTTAAAATGGTGCTGACGATGGAAAGTCCGATGCCGGTGCCGAGGCGGCGGCCGCTCTGGTGCTGGCTGCGCTGGTAACGTTCCCAGATGATGGCGCGGTCTTCCTCCGGGATGGGGGCACCGGGGTTTGCGACTTCCACGAGACAGTTATTTTCTTTCGGTATCAGCCGGATGAAGATTTCCTGGTTTTCCGGTGAGTGATTGATGGCATTGTTTAAGAGGTTTCGCATGACCTGACTCATTTTCAGGGAATCCACCTCAAAATTCAGCGGAGCGTCCGGCGCTTCCAGTGTCAGTGTGATGCCATGTTCCGCGGCAGCCTGATGACAGCGGGTCAGTTCCGCGTTTACGATATCCCGCAGATCATACCAGTCTTTTTTCAGCTTGCTGTATCCGGCTGAAAACTGGGAGTAGTCCAGGATATCATTGACCATCTCGCTCATGCGGTTGGACTCGCTGATGATGAGGTTCAGGTTTTCATTGCGCATCTCGTCATCTTTCCAGGTGATGTCCCGCACCATCTCCGCATAGCCGGTGATGAGGGCTAACGGGGAGCGTAGCTCATGGGAGACGTTGGCAATGACCTCCCGGCGCAGAACATCCAGCCGCTGTAAGGCCAGCCGCAGCTTCCCGACGGATTGGGACAGCTGTCCGAGCTCATCCTGGCGTTCCAGATCCGGGCCGATCGAAAAGTCATTTTCGGTCAGCTTGTCCACTGCCCTTTTGATCTGAAAGATGGGGCGGGAAAACTGTCTGGAGAGGACTGCGGCCAGTACCGATGCGATGCCGGTCAGAAGAATGCTCAGAATGATGAGCTGGGAACGGTTCAGGTTTAAAACGGTCCGGGTCATCAGGGCGTTGCGCAGGATCAGGTAGTTATGCTCTCCGTTGCAGGTGACCGGGAAACCAAGCTCGTAGCCGATGATCTTTCCGTGCATCCGCTCAATGTGCCGGTAGGGGCGGCCTGCCAGCAGCTCCCTGAAATCAGGCTTCTGGCGGGTCATCTCCGGATCGTCGAGTTTGCGCTCCCATTCCTGCGGCTGCACCAGGTGTCCAGAGGAGTACATTTTGATGAGGGTGCCGTCCTCAGAGACCAGGAGCAGCTCTCCGCCGATGTGGCTGATAAAGGATAAGAGCTTTTCATCCTCTCCGATATCGCGGGTGCGCAAATCCTCCATGACCGGGGAAAGCCGGTCCAGAGCTTCATTAACGGCGGCATTCGCGTAATTCTGTTCAAACAGAAAAATCTGCACCACCCACATAAAGCCGATCCCGAACATGACCGGGATCATCATAAAGGCCCAGAGCCGGAAAACCATCCGGTTTTTCAGGGCAGAAAGTCTAATTTTCATCTGTTTTTTCAAATTTATACCCCACTCCCCATACAGTCTGGATCAGCTTCCGGTAAGGTCCGATGTGTTCCCGCAGAGACTTGATGTGCGTGTCCACGGTGCGGGCATCACCGCAGTACCGGTATCCCCACACAGTTTCCAGCAGCTTGTCGCGGCTCAGGACGATGTGCTCGTTCTGCGCCAGCTTGTACAGCAGGTCAAATTCCTTGGGTGGCAGAGTGATCTTTTTTTCGTCTAATGTGACGATCCGGGAATCCGGGAAAATGGAAAGTCCGCCAAAGGCCAGCTCCTTTGTGACGGGTGCTGTTGTACGGACCTGGGTGCGGCGCAGCACGGCTCCGATGCGGGCCATCAGCTCTTTGGGACTGAATGGCTTTGCAACATAGTCATCGACACCGAGCCGGAATCCGTTTAACTTATCATATTCTTCATTTCGAGCGGTCAGCATGATGACCGGTACCTGGCTGAAGCCGCGGATGGCTTCGAGGGTTTCAAAGCCGTCCGGCCCCGGCATCATGACATCCAAAAGCACCAGGTCAAAGGCACTTTGCTTTAAAGCAGTAACCGCGGCAGCTCCGTCTCCGGCCTCCGTGCATTCGAAGCCTTCCAGCTCTGCGTAGGTGCGCACCAGGCGGCGCAGGTGCGGATCATCATCGGTGATGAGAATGTGCGGCATGGATCTTTCTCCCTTCTACGTTCTTCTGGGATTATAACATCTTTTCCCGGCTTCTGAAACTTCCCTCACAGAATTATGCGGATTTTCTCACACTTTTCTCACATTTCCTATTTAAGCTTTGTAGCATGTCAGAATATGTGCGGAAAGGAGTGCCTTATGAACCAGAAATCTTCAGCAAGACCACCGGATCGCGGAATATTAAAAAAGGAGCTGTTTGGGTATGCGGGCATCTGTCTGGTCCTGCTTTTGCTATTGGGGACCGGAGAAAGACTGTTTGATACCTTTCCGATGCAGGGTGTGCTCAGCGCGTTGAGTTATCTGGTCGTGGGAGGCCTTGGCATGTCAGCCGGGATTTTCCGGTTCCGGCCTGAGACAGAGCGGTCCGAGTTTTTTAAGACCTTTACGCTGCTGTATCATCCCGGAGTCTGGATTCTGGCGGCAGCCTCCTTTCTGGAGAAAGCAGGAATCGCTGTGGTGCACGTCACAGAAAACCTGCATCTGGTTTATATTGCCGGATGGACCTTTCTGGTGGCAGGCATGATCGTGCTGGTGGTGATCCTGCGGGGCAGCCGCATGTAACGTAACAGGAAATATAGAAGGTGAAGGAGTGTAAGATGGATAAGAAGAAAAAAATCATGGCAGGAGCAGGCGCGGCAGTGATCATTCTTGCAGGCGCAGCATTTTTCCTTACAGGGAAGGGCGCAAAAGGCGGTCAGGGAGGCCCCGGAGGCATGGGAGGTCCCGATGGAATGATGCAGGAATCCACGGTAACGGTGGTGAATGCGGCAAATCCGACTACGGGAGATGTTTCCGTAACCTCCAGCCTGACCGGTACGGTTGAGGCAGCCGATGTGGTGTATGTGTACGCCAAGGCCGGCGGCGATGTGACTGCCGTGAATGTCAAGGCCGGTGACATGGTCAGCCAGGGACAGGTGCTGATGGAGATCAACACCGAGCAGGTAGAATCCGCAAGGAACAACATGGATTCCGCCCAGGTCAATCTGTCCCAGGCCCAGAGCAACTTGAGCAGAATGCAGATCCTTTATGACAGCGGTGATCTGTCTGACCAGGAGTATGAGCAGTATCAGAACAGTCTGAAATCCGCGCAGCTCCAGTATGAATCCGCGAAGCTTCAGTACGATAAGCAGGTGGAGTACAGCACCATCACCGCACCAATCGCAGGCCGCGTGGAGAGCGTGGATGTGGATGTATATGACCGTGTCAACCAGTCTGCCCAGCTCTGTGTCATTGCGGGCGAAGGTCAGAACAGTATCACCTTTTATGCGACCCAGCGTATGGTACAGAATTTAAAGACCGGAGATGAGCTGGAGATTTCAAAAAACGGAAATACTTATACCGGAAACATCACCGAGATCAGCAACATGGTCGATGAGAGCAATGGCCTGTTCAAGGTAAAGGGTGATATGGAGAGCAGTGATGAGATCGCGATCGGAAGTACCGTGAAGATCACGCTGGTGACCGAGCGTGCCGAGAACGTGATGCTGGTTCCGGTAGATGCCATCTATTACAGCGGCGGCAAGGGCTATGTCTACTTATATGAAGATGGCAAGGCAAAAATGGCTTCCGTGGAGGTTGGCCTTTATGATTCCGAGAACGCGCAGATCCTTTCCGGTGTGAATGCCGATGATATGGTAGTCAGCACCTGGAGCTCCAACCTGTACGAGGGCGCGGACATCCGACTGAAATCCGATGTTGAGGCAGCAAATGCGGCAGGTGATGGCCAGGATCAGAATGGCGCA
>ERZ780144.3331-NODE-3331-length-11981-cov-2.566074_pt1 | contig 11981 bp, 10 predicted proteins | sample MGYA00511380_ERZ780144 | MGnify/ENA primary metagenome ERZ780144 (study PRJEB29588, sample SAMEA1965858) | human gut metagenome | biome: human gut; feature: human-associated habitat; material: faeces | place: Denmark | collected 2008/2010 ... | reverse complement strand
TAGCGGTCTCTGTCTTTGCCTGCCATTTCTGACAGCTGCTGCCAGTCGGTTCCCACTGCTGTACATTAGCGCCGTTTGCCGTGGATGCGTCAGCCACTTCCACATAGCAGGCATCACCGGAGGCGTGGGTCAGAATGCAGTAGCTGCCGTCCAGGTTCTTGGTAAAGCGGAACAGCTGGGAGCTGTCCTTATTAGACCACGCCGCAATCGACAGGTTTCCGCCGTTTTTGCTGCCCTCTGCCTTCAGCGCATAGCCGCTGTCCTGCCGGGAGCGAATCCAGTAATAGTTTTCGGAGCCGAAAGCACGGAGTGTCCATTTCTGGCAGTCCAGCCCGTTGGATGCCCACTGCTGCACATTTGTGTTGTCTGCCATTTTTCCGCCGGCAATATCCATCACCAGACCGGAACCGGCATTTTCAAAAGTATAGATCACATCTGTGTCCATCGCACAGCCGGGATCTGCTGCCGGCTCTAAAATCCAGTTCTGACAGTCTGCGCCGTTGGTTTCCCACTGCTGTACATTGGCGCCGGAGGTCTTGGAGGCATCTTCCACCACTACCACAGAATTTCCGCCGGAAACAGCAGTTCGGATCTGGTAGCTGCCGTCTCCGTTTTTCGTCAGCATAAACTGCTGATTGCTGCCGCCGTTATACGTGTATATGTCGATATTCGTCCCGTTTGCCGTCTTTTTCCCGGCAACATCCAGCACATATGTGCCGCCGTCTCCTACTGCCGAAACCAGGTAGTAATACCCGTCTCCGGCACTGCACAGTTTCCAGATGTCATGAACCGATGTTCCGTCTGAACCCCACTGCTGCACGTTAGCGCTGTTCTTTGCCGCTGCACCTGCCACCTGCAAGTACAAGCCGGAGTTGACATTCCGGATGCGATAAGTGGAACCCTCTGCGAATGTTTCCGCCAGGGGTGCGCTGGGAGATTCGGTGTAGCCTGCACTCGGCACACCGGCAGCCGCATACCGGAGATACATCATATGGTTCCGGTCATTCTGGCAGCCGCTGTAGATTTCGCAATAGGTTTTTGCCGCATCTGCGGTACGGGAAATAGTGCTGTAATTGGAAGTCGGCCGCCATGTGCAGTTCTGCGCATAGCCCTCAATGGTCGTCCGTTTGCAGTTCACTGACTTCGAACCAGTTTCTGCATATGAGCCGGGATAAGTCACCGTGTTCCAGTCGCAGATGACATTTCCTCCGTCCTCATAGTAGCAGTTTTCCGCAAAGATTTTCGATGCCGTGTGTACGGTATATGCCATGCTGAACGTTTTCACATAGTTGTTCAGCGAGTGGAAATAGCCGTAGCGCATCAGCCCCGGTCCACGGGTCAGCGTCTTTTCAAAGCGGTTGCTGATAATGGACATCCGGGGATAGTTGTTATAGGTTTTATAGGAGTTCTCATCATCTGCCGGATACCCCAGGATCACGCCGTATTCGTGAAGTCCAAAAGAGCAGTCCGAAACGGTGGTGTAGTCCGCATCATAACAGCACGCCAGGAATTTATCCCAGTCGGGCAAGCCGGTAGAGGCTGTGTTATAGTCGCTGTGTCCCACAAAGGTACAGTGGTCTACCCAGAGATTCTGACCCGAACCGAGGTATACCACAATGGAGTCATTGCCGTTGGACTCGGCATCGTGCTGTAACTCAAAGTTTTTCAGAATCAGATTGTTTCCCGTTCCGCTGTTGGAAGAGGTGCAGAACTGCACATTATACATGGTATGCGCCGCATAGCTGCCGATAATGGTCTTATTGCTGTGAACATAGATTCGTCCGTCCGGACAGTAGTTGCGTCCGGAGGAGTCCTTTTGCAGTGTGGTAACACTGAGGTTTGCCGTAACCACAATCGTATAAGGCGTATCAGAAGTGGCGTATTTCTTGAGGTCAGCAAAAGTGGAAACCTCCACGATCTCGCCGAACAGACCGCCGATATCCCCTGCCTTGATGTTGCCGGTATTGTCGTCAAAACAGTATCCGGCAAAGCCCTGCAAGCCATCGGCATTGAGCAGCCAGAGCTGGTTGTCTGCCCCGGTATATTTGGCAAGTGTCATGCCGGAAGTTCCCTGTGTCAAAGCAAGGGAAGTGTCGGAATAGTTCACGATCTTATAGTACAGATCGTTGCCCAGATGATCCTGTGCCACAGGGACAACGTACCAATGCTGGGACTGGGCGGATTCACTGCCGTACACGATCACATCGGTTCCGGCAGATACGTTGTAATTGCGTGGGGTCAAAAGCCGGCCGGACTGTGCATTCACCAGCTTGAAAAAGGTGCCGTTTGCGTCCTTTCCCACACGGTCAAACCGCCACGATGCAGACAGGTCACTGCCAAGCGTTTGCAGGGAAAGTGCTGCACCGTCAGACGTTCCGTTTTCCGTCAGAACCTTGGCATTGTCCTTGGCGGCAAGGTGCATCAGCTGCGCCGGATAATCCGTAGATACCGCCGCTGCCGACAAAACTGCCCCGTCCCACCGAAACAACGGCAGTATCCAGGCTGTCAGCAGAACCAGCGACAGGAGCAGCGCCTGCCGCACACGAACCCAATGTTTCATTTTTTCATACCTCCTTAAAATTCGGCATAGACTTCAAAAGAATATTCCAGCAACACGGATAAAACTATCAACCGCATTATACTACATTTTATTGAAATTGTCAAGATTTAGAGATGAAAAAACCACTTTCGAAAACGAAGTGGCTTTTCCTGTTATCTCTTAAAAATTGTTCCAATATCTGCATCCATGCAAATTGCCTGCGGTCTGATCTGCTCCGGACAAAACGCCTCACCGAAATTCAAGCAGGCGTACACTGCTTTCGGGTTCTTCGCCGTCATCTGCCAGAATGGATACTTGATAATCGCCGGTGTGTTGTACCCTACGCCGAGTTCCAGAAACAAAATATGCAGATTTTCGTGTCTGCGGAGAAATTCCTCATACCGCTCTGCCGCACGATACCATCCCTCGTCCTGCACAAAGGTTTCATCTGCACGAAGATTCATGGTCATGGGTCTGCCGCATTTGGGACAGCGTGGAACTAATTCTGTTGGAATAAGCATATTTTCCTGCTCAGCGTACATTTTGCGGATAATATCCTCATTGTCATAGGTCTTCTGACAGCAAGGCTCTGAACATTGAAACAGTCCGTAATCACCCTGCGTGTAGAAAAGCCTGTGCTTGTCAAATTCGGCTTTCTGAAACTGGTGGTCTACATTGGTGGTCAGCACAAAGTAATCTTTGTCTTTCACAAGTTCAAAAAGTCCCTTGTAAACACCGTTGTCAACGTCCATGTAACGGTTGATATAAACGTATCTCGACCAGTACGCCCAATGCTCTTCCAGCGTTTCAAAGGGATAAAAACCGCCGGAATACATATCCCGAAAGTTGTATTTTTCAATGAAGTCCGAGAAATAGTTTTCAAAGCGTTCGCCGCTGTATGTAAAACCTGCCGCAGTGGAAAGCCCTGCACCTGCACCAATGACAATGGCATCGGCGGTTTCTATCTCATTTTTCAGACGGTCGGTCTCAGCCGAGCAGTCTCTGGTAGATGCGGAAGTCTTTTTCGGAAAAAACATTGCATATCACCTCAATTTCATGGGTTTTCAGAAATGTCCGGATGGTATCCACTGCAATTTCAGCGGCTTTCTCCTGGGGAAAACCGAACACACCTGTGGAAATACAGCAGAAAGCGATGCTCTTCACGCCGCTCTGCACCGCAAGTTCCAGACAGCTCTGATAGCAGCTTTTCAGCAGTTCGCAGTGCTTTTCGGTCAGCCTGCCCTGCACGATTGGTCCGACGGTGTGTATCACATAGTCGCATGGCAGATTGTAGGCAGGCGTGATTTTCGCTGTACCTGTCGGTTCTTCATGCCCCTGTGCTTTCATGATCTCCGCACATTTCAGCCGCAGGCGAACCCCTGCAAAGGTATGGATACAGTTATCAATACAATTATGACAAGGATGATAGCATCCCGTCATTCCCGAATTCGCAGCATTGACAATTGCACCGCATTGCAGTGTGGTGATATCGCCTTTCCAGAGATAGATATGCTCCTCAACGGGCTGCAAATCGGCAACACTTGTGATGCCTTTCTGTGCCGTCAATCCTCGCAGAAATTCGTCCTCGGCTTTGAGATACTCTGCACGGGCTTTCCCTGCCGGACGAATGTTGACAAGACTGCGGTAAAGATGGAACTGCTCCGATTCATTTGTTGGAAAGACCAAATCATTCCATTCCGAATGTTCTGAAAGCAAATACGCAGTCAAGTATTTTAATTTCTCATTTTCCATGATCTTTTCCCTCTTTACAATCGTTCTATCGCTCCCACAGGACATTTTTCAAGGCAATTGCCGCAGTGCAGGCAGTTGTTCTGCCAAATCACTGCACTGCCCTCTGCCAAGTCAATGCAGTTTTGGGGACAGACTGTCAGACACGCTCCGCATCCACAGCATTCTGCGCCGATAAAATAACCGTTTTGTACTGCTTTCGTTTCTCCAAAGGTAAAGCTGTCACGCTCGATCGGCTTTTTTGACAGATCAAACCATTCCCCTTTTCCAGCATAGATCTGAAAAACGGTCAGAGCCGCAGCACTTTCCGCAGTGGGGTAAATTTCGTGCATATACGGATTCTTCCGGAACAGCTGCAGCAGCCGTTCCGCACCGACCTCAGTTACCTTTCCGCCAATGGAAAGCGCAGTGCTGGACATGGTATCTTCGCCTTTCACGCCTGTCAAAGCAATGTATTTCTGCCGCTTTAGGCGATGATAAAAATTCTTGCCCTTTGCCGTGAGAAAATACAGCCCATTTTCATCCCAATCCATGATATCAATGGCACAGGTGACCGGCAAGCCGTTTTCATCGACAGTCGCTGCGATCACAGAATGGATCTCATCCACCAAAAATGCAAAGTAATCTGTATATTTCATCGAAATTCCTCCACACGAACAGGGGCTGCCCGTTTTTTCGGACAGTCCCTGTGTTAAAAATGTTCTTTGAACGAAATCAAGCAAAGAAAAATCCTGCGGTCATATCCAGATAGTTTCCGCCGCTGTAGTTCGGATACTGTTTCTCTACCTCTGCCTTGAAGTCTGCCGCATCACTGCACTTCTCCGCAATGCCCTTCAGCGTTTCCAGATAGTCGATCTTGGTCTGCGCATCCTTCAGATCTTCCGGCGTGTAGTGGGAAGTCAGAATCAGATCATAGCCCTTTGCGATATAATCACGCAGCTGTGCAATGATAGCGTCAGCGTGACCTGCTCCGGCAACAATAGAGTGGCAGTCGTGACCGAGCATATGGGTGTAAACTGCATTGATCTCCGGTATCTCCACATCAAATGCCTCTGCGGTCTGATGAATGACAAAATCAATGCCGCCGATGTTGATTTTTCCCTCGCCGATCACGTTGGTGATCTGGTGTACGGAGTTATCAAAAATTGCTCCGAATGCGTTTGTGAAATTGGTGATAAGTGCCTTGCCGCCGCCGTTTTCGGAGTATTCCACAGCGTTCTGTGTGGCATACTTCGGCACATCCGGCAGGAACGCTGCACCGGCACCATGGTAGGCAACCAGCATTCCTGCAACCTCCACACCGTTCAGATAGGCTGTCAGTTCCTCGATATTATCGAAAAAGCAGGGCGATTCCAGAATGACTGCCTTGCCGGCTTTCTCCACAATGAAAACCTCATTGTCGATAAAATCGTTGGTTTTGTAAGCGTGCAGCTTAACAGTTCCAAAATCGTAGACGTTCACTTCACCCTTGGAAAGCTTAACTGCGGTAAATGTATTCTTATTCATGATAAATTCCTCCTGAAAGTTTTTTGGATTGTTTTTCAGAAGAACAAGCGCTTGATCTCTTTCTGTGATTCTATGATACCACATATTCCTGCACTTGAAAAGTACGCACTTTTTTGTAAGGTAGTTACCAGGAGGTAACTCTTGCGGAAAATCGGTCTTTTTTCCGTGTAAATTTATTTGTAAATAATTTGTGAATCCTAAAAATGTTGCAATTTTCGGTGCAATATGCTATAATAAATACAGTATTTTACAAGAAATCATTGAGGTGATCGTATGCTGAAAAAAGAAGAACTGCCGGATTGCCCTGTGGCAACCACAGTACAGCTCATCGGCAACAAGTGGAAGCTGCTGATCCTGCGTAATCTGCGAATGCGTCCGTGGCGTTTTAACGAATTGCAAAAATCTCTGGAGGGGATTAGTCAGAAAGTGCTGACAGAAAGCCTGCGTTCCATGGAAGCAGATGGGATCATTGTCCGCACGGTTTATGCAGAAGTTCCGCCGAGAGTGGAGTATTCCCTCAGCGAACTGGGGGAAACCATGCGTCCGATCCTGGATGCGATGGAACAGTGGGGCAATAACTACAAGTCGACGTTTCATTGAGAAAATGCCTGGGGTGATATCCCCGGCTTTTTAGCGGAAAACAGGTTGAAAGAATCGCTTTTTATAGTGGGAAAATAGGGATTTACGGAGGCGGGCATGAAAAATAAGATCTTATATTGCATCAATTTTATTTGGACAAGTTTCGTTGCATTTTCATTTCCGATATGCTTTACTTGGATCTATCTGGACATAACCGGTCATTCAAAGGGCTATGGCTATGATTTAGGGTCAGAAAAAGATATTTCTATTATGGTCGGCTGTGTTGAACTTCTCTTTTGGCTTGCGCTTGCATTACCCTCAAACATTTATATCTTTCGGAAAACATTAAAGAAAGGCAAGGCATACTTGCTGATACCTATTGCATTGTACATTATCCTTGCTGTGATTTGCTTGCAAATCACATTTGGCGGATGGTCCGCATACGCAAAAGAAGTGTTTAACTTATAAGCAACGCTGTGTGTTATGCTAAAAAGATGTGCAGCACTACGATAAAAGAAAACGAGGGAGATACCATATCGGTATCTCCCTCTATATTTTCACAGTGCCTGCCAATCAAAAAACAAGCAAGCCAATATGATATACAACGCAGGCAATCAGCAGTGCCGCAAGTGTATAGAACACGCCGATTTTGAATGTCCATTTTACGGAGTGGGTTTCTCTTGCCGTTGCAGCCAGAGCGCTGACGCAGGGCATATTAAAGCTAATGGCGAATATGAAGGCAAGTCCCTCTGCTTTGGTGAAATTGGCAGACAGAATTTCGGAAATGCCGGCTGCGGCAGTACCGGAAACCTTAGCCCCAAACGTGGAGCTGACCAGACTTCCGCCTGCGCCATAGAGGGTATTCAGAACGCCGAGAAGGGATTCTTTGGAGATCGCCGACGCACAGAATGCCAGAAACGCCTGCCATTTCAGACCGAAGAACATGGTCACCGGTTCGATCCAGACACCGATTTTGCAAAGGATGCTGTTTTCCGCATTGCCGCCGAAGCCATAGGTCAGCACGAAAAAGACGATGGATACCAGCGAAATGACACGCAGCGCACGCAGGAAAATATCAAGGGTACGCTGAAATGTGACATACATCGTATTGCGGAACGCCGGCTTATGATATGGTGGAAGTTCCATAATGAGTCCCACACGTTCCTTTTTGGGTGCGAGAGAATTGCCGAAAATTTTATAGACGATCCACATCATCAGGAACATGAACAGGAAGATCGACACAATGACCAGGAATCCTCCGGTGCTGCCGAACAGTGCAATGGCAATCGTAGGCACTACGGAAAGCGTCGCCGCACAGGGTACTGCCCAGCTCATGGCAATTGCCAACACACGCTGTCCCCAGTTGTCTACCACACGAGTTCCGGTTGTACCTGCAATGGTACAGCCCAGCCCCATGAAAAATGGCATAATGGTTTTGCCCTGCAAGCCTACCTTGGACATGGTGTGGTCAAACAAAAAGGAGATCCGGGCAAGATATCCTGTTTCTTCCATCAGATTAAAGCCCAGCGTGATGCCCAGCACAAACGATGCCATCATCAATGCAAAATACAGCACATTGACCAATACATCGCAGATAAGAGAAATGAGCAGCGGATGAACGGAAATGTGTTCCATTCCGGTGCGCAGAACGCCGCTGAGCGATGCCAGCACCGCCGATGCGATACCTCCAACGACACCGGCAAAGAGCATTGCCAGAAGAAAAATCACCAGGATGATGCCGAATGCCATCAGCTTGCCACGCACCGGCGAAAGTGCCAGACGGTCAAACTTACTGAACGCTTGATCTGCACGTTTCTGTGCGGTCACAACCCCATCCAGCAGCGCATCAATATAAGCCATCTTTTCTTCGGCAGAGTTCATGGTCTCCCCTACAATGACATTCTTCTGCGCCAGAGCCGCTTGTATGGTTTCGTAAAGAGAACGGTAGTCCTTCTTACGAATGGCAGACATAGGAACTACCGGGATCCCCAGTTTTCGGGACAATTCATCCGTGTTGACGGTAACGCCCTGTCCCTTTGCCACGTCCATCATGTTGAGTACCAGAACCGCAGGAACGTTCGTTCCGACAAAATCTGCCAGCATATAGAGACTGCGCCTAAGCTGCGAGGCATCCGCCATCACAAGCACCAGATCGGCATTTCCGGCGGTGATATAATCCCGGGTGATAACTTCTTCATCTGAACCGGCAGAGAGCGAATAGCTGCCCGGCAGGTCTGCCAGGATCATTCGCTGACCATTCCACCGGCATTCCCCTTCCTTGCGGTCTACCGTCTTGCCGGGCCAGTTTCCCACGTGCTGGTGCGAACCGGTCATCATATTAAAAATGGTAGACTTTCCGGAGTTGGGCTGTCCCAACAGGGCAATTACCGGCGTTTTGTCATCCTTTCGATAGAAACGGCTGCTGTCCTTCGGGTGACACGTTTTCTCAGACGCACAGGCTTCACAACGACTCATTGCGCAGCACCTCCCACCATGATTTTTTTGCTTTCTTCCCGTCCGATCGCAATCAATGTATCCCGTGCAAAGAGCAGCACGGGCTGTTTCTTATGATTTTGACATATTTCAATCATGCTGCCGCAGAGCAACCCCATCGATGACAGACGATTGACCAGACGGCTTTCTTCTTTGATCTCCAAAATGCAATACCGGCTGCCGGGGGTTGCATCGGAAAGTGTGACTGCATTCATAACATTGTCTCCTAATCCAAATAATATGCAGTTAGTAAAATCTAACCAACTGCAATTATAGCAGAAATTCCGGGAATTGTAAAATCCATTCGTGTATTTTAAGCCCGTTTAGCAGGAAAATTTGTTTTATCTCTTGCGATTCGGCACTGTTTGCTGGTATAATAAAACTATGGATACAAAAAATCAGCACTTCACGATTCAAAAAGAAAATGAAGGTCTACTGCACTTCTATACACTGGCACCCGGTATCCGCATTTCGTTCAACGAGATCCACACAAGCAGCTGGGAAAAAGGAGACAGCTCTCTCTACGGCGAACGAATGCTGATTCTGAATTTCTGCGTTCACGGTCGGTGCGACGCCTCTCTTGCGCAGAACCGCTACGCCATTGTGAAAGAAAATCAAGTCTGCCTCAGCACCATTCTGCCAACAAAGGATTTCTATTATCCCGGAAGGCTGTATGAGGGCATCCAGTTCTATCTGGATCTGGACATTCTGCATCAGGAAAACGGACAGGACTTTCTCTCACAAATGGGCGTTCCGCCGGAGCAGACCGCAGCAATGTTCTGCGAAAAGAACGGGATCTATCTGCATCGGATGAACGATGCACTGCTCGCACTAGTCAGAGAGGCATGGGCAGGGAAAGATGAACCGGAGCTGGGGATGCTGCGGTATTTCACGGTACGTCTCCTGCACGAACTGCTGTCTATGCCCACCGAAAGCGAACCGGATATCTATTTCACACGGTCACAAATTGCAATTGTCAAAGATGCTGAGGCTTTGATTTTAAGCGACTTGAGCAAGCGGATCACCGCAAAGGAACTGGCAGACCGATTCGGCGTCAGTGAAAGCAGTTTCAAGTTCTACGTAAAAGGAATCCTCGGTGAAAGCTATCTCAGCTATTTCAGAAAGAAACGCATGGAAAAAGCAGCGGAACTTCTGGAATCTACAACAATGAAGGTCATTGAGGTTGCCAATGCAGTGGGCTATGAGAACCAAGGCAAATTCGCCAAGGTATTTGCAGAAACATACGGTGTGCCGCCGCTGGAGTTCCGACGGCTGTCGAAGTGAATGCCGTTTTCCTTAGAGCTTTATCGGAAGTTTTCGTAGCAGATGCCCCGGTTTGTCTGAGATACTGCGCTGCACAAGGAATGCACCAAAAATAATTTCTCTCTGATTTGCATTTTCCGCAATTTTGTGTTATACTATTTTTCATCATATCCTTGAAAGGAGCCTGCAAATGTGTACAGCTGCAACTTATCAGACCAGTGACTTCTATTTTGGCAGAACCTTAGATTATGAAAGTTCTTACGGCGAGGAGATCGTCATTCTTCCACGAAAGTACAAGCTGCCGTTTCTGCATATGGGCGTATCAGAACAGCACTATGCAATCATCGGAACAGCACACATCGCCAATGGATATCCGCTTTTTTACGATGCCGTCAACGAAAAAGGACTTTGTATGGCAGGGCTGAACTTTGTGGGAAACGCCTGCTATGCTGCCCGGACTGCGGATGATTCGGACAATGTGGCACAATACGAATTTATCCCATGGATTCTCAGCCAGTGCGCCGACACAGCCGAGGCAAGAGCGTTTATCCAACGGCTCAATCTCCTGGACACGCCGTTCCATGCGCAGATGCCGGCGGCGCAGCTGCACTGGATCATCGCAGACAAAAACCAAACCATTACGGTGGAATCCATGGCAGACGGAATTCATGTTTATGAAAACCCTGCCGGCGTGCTGACGAACAATCCGCCTTTTCCGGAGCAGATGTTCCGGCTCAACGACTATATGCACCTTTCCCCGAAACAGCCCCAAAACCATTTTTCAACGGAGCTTCCGCTGAGATCCTACAGCAGGGGAATGGGCGCACTGGGTCTCCCCGGCGACCTTTCCTCCCAGTCTCGCTTTGTGCGTGCCGCTTTTGTCCGGGCAAATTCTGTTTCCGGCAATTCTGAAACGGAAAGCGTCAGCCAGTTTTTCCACATTCTCGGCGCAGTGGATCAGCAGCGTGGCTGCTGCGAAGTCAAAGACGGACAGTATGAGATTACCATTTACACCTCCTGCTGCAATGCAGATAAGGGCATCTATTACTACACCACCTATAACAATCACCAGATCTCTGCGGTCCATATGCACCACGAAAACCTGGACAGCAGTCAGCTTGTCTGCTGTCCCATGCAGACAAAGGAACAGATCTGCCACCAGAACTGAAAGGAGGCGGCACACCGCATATGTCAAAGGTAACCAAACGTGCGCTGGAGCAGTCACTGAAAAATCTGCTGCTGAAAAAGCCGCTGACCAAAATCACCATCGGGGACATCACAGAGGACTGCGGCATCAACCGCATGACTTTTTACTATCACTTCAAAGATATTTACGATCTTGTGGAATGGGCGTGCCTGGAGGATGCACGGCGTGCGCTGGATGAGAAAAAGACTTATGACACCTGGCAGCAGGGACTTTTGCAGATCTTTGCGGCAGTCCAGGAAAACAAACCGTTTATCTTGAATGTCTACCGCTGTGTCCATCGGGAACAGGTGGAGAAATATCTTCAGCCGCTGGTGGATCAGCTGCTGCTGGACGTTATTGAAGAAGAATCTTCCGGCATGATGATCCGGGAAGAGGACAAGCAGTTCATCGCCAAGGTCTACGCCTATATTTTTATTGGCATCATGCTGGACTGGATCAAGGATGATATGCGCGAAGATCCGCAGCAGATTGTGGAAAAGCTTTCCAAGCTGATAAAAGGCTCTGTATCGGTGGCTCTTTCCAGATTCAAACTCTGATTTTATCATTTTAACGGTTTTGATAAAACTTTTTACATCTTCTGGTCCCGTGATAAGAATTTTGTCACGGGACTTATTTTGTTTATTGTACCCCTGATGAGAGTAGATA
>ERZ780144.3325-NODE-3325-length-11999-cov-4.333473_pt1 | contig 11999 bp, 19 predicted proteins | sample MGYA00511380_ERZ780144 | MGnify/ENA primary metagenome ERZ780144 (study PRJEB29588, sample SAMEA1965858) | human gut metagenome | biome: human gut; feature: human-associated habitat; material: faeces | place: Denmark | collected 2008/2010 ... | reverse complement strand
GTAGTGGATTTAAGAAGATATTGGCAGATTATGAGGGACAAGTAGAATTTGATGAAACCAAGATGCCGGTCTTTGAGGCAGATAATGATGATTTTACATTGATTTTGTATAATTTGAATTATGGTTCTAATTATGCAATACATGCAAACGAAGAGAAAATTCAAGGTGATACCCAAGATGATACTCAAGGTGATACCCAAGATGATACTGAAGAAAAAATCATCAAAATGATAAAGGATAATCCGCAAGTATCAACGGCAGATATGGCAAAGGAATTGAAAATTGGAATTGCAACAGTAAAACGAAAAATCAAAAAAATGTCTAATGTATCATATGTCGGAAGTGGTTACAGTGGACACTGGGAGATTAACGGATAGAAAGTGCATTATATTTGTAATCCTGTGGGGAAAACGTAACTATTCCCTTAGTTTTTTGGGAAATTGTGAACCCTTAAAGGCTCTTAAAAACCTTTAAAAAATCGAAAAAACCCTTATTTTATGCGGTTTTCTCCTTAAAAGTTTTTAAAATAGCGTAATTGCTGACTAAGGAACCAAAACGTAACTGAACCGCATTTTTACACTGACTAAGGAACTGAATAAAAAATGTTAAAAAGTCCGAAAAACATGTTTAAATCGTAAGCGCTTAAATTCTGGGTAACTTTTCACCAGATAGTTTGTAGTTCATAATGATGATAGTAAATAGATTTTTACTCCACTCCGCTGATAGGCGATAAAAATTCACTACACATGGAGGTTTCATTATGACTGGTAAACGTGCCCCAGGGCGTTCCTTAGATGAATGGATGGAACTGGTAACTGAGTGTCGGCAAAGCGGCCTGACGGATGCAGCATGGTGCAATGAACGCGGGATTTCTTCAAGCTGTTTTTACAATGCAGTTTCCCGTCTTCGTAAGAAAGCCTGCCAGGTACCAGATCCGGTTAGAAAAGCCAGCAATTTTGATCTTACATCCCATAAACAGGATGTGGTCCAGATCGCCATAGAGCCGAAGAATTCTCCAGTAGAGATGTTTCCGAATACGGAAAACTGTGAAACAATCGGACTTCTGACCCGCGTAAAATAAGGATTTGCTGGCTTTCTGGACGACTACGAAAGACCATTTGACTACGATTTGACAACGCTTTTTTGAGATGTTGTCAAAGGCTTGTTGCTTTTTCAAAGATTTCTACACTGCGCTCCGCCATCTTTTCCGTGGCGTGGGTGTAGATCTGTAAAGTGGTGTTGATATCAGCGTGTCCTAGGCGTGTCTGGACATCCTTGATGTCAGCGCCATTTTCTATTAAGAGGGTGGCATGCGTGTGTCGGAGAGAATGATAATCGAAGGCCATGTTCAGCTCGTGATGAATCACTCTGGCACAGTACTTAAAGGAGTCCGGGCTGATGAATTCCCCGTTCTCTCGGACGCACAGGAAATCCACGCGCTGCAGCGTGCAGCTGATACCGCGCTCAACCGGAACAATCCGGTATATGGTATTTCCTTTTTCATCTTTCTCCGGCTTCAGATAATGATCAGTATAATATTCACCATAGAGCAGCCGGTTCTTCTTCTGGGTCAGCTGCGCATGTTTCAATGCCTTATAGAGGGCATCTCCAAATTTGATGGTACGGATGGAATTGACTGTTTTCGGTGTTCCAAAGTACCAGGCAGACTTTTCTTCTTTCTTTCCTTTCTGTTCCAGCACTTTTCGGACATCCACTCCATAATTCCGTTTCACGACCGTCTTTTTTACGGATAAGGTGCGGCTTTCCACGTTGATATCATCCCAGCACAGTGCAAAGGCTTCGCTGAGACGCAGGCCGGTATAATAGCCAATCATGAGCGGCAGATAGAAATTGCTGTCTTCCGGAAAGCGCTCCAGAATCTTTTTGAACTCTTCCGGGCGGATCACATAGCGCTGTTTTGGCTGTTTTTCAAATTTTGGCAGTTTTATCCTGGCGCAGGGGTTCTCCCTGACATACTGCAGCGGTTCTATAGCATACTCGTAAGCGGCTGATAATACTCGCAAGATTCCCAAGACAGAAGATTTTGCAAGGCCGTCGATTTTTAACTGGTTCACATATTCCTGTATGACAGCGGTGGTCAGTGATTTCAGCCGGTACTGTCCGAAGTGCGGCTTTAACCGGTTCTCCATAATGTAGAGATAACCAAGCTGCGTGTTGTATTTCAGATTCATTTTGCAGTAATTTTCAAACCAGTAATCCAGGTAATCGGCAACGCTGACCTCTGTCGGTGTAAAGGTCTGGCCGGATGAGTTATACTCGTTCATTGCGGTAGTGCCGGCTGCCAGGGCTTCGGCTTTTGTCCGGAATCCACCTTTTGAGATGGATTTCCGTTTCCCATTCACTGGTGCGGTTTCAAAGCTGTATTGCCAGGTTGATCCGCGTTTTCTTGTTCTTAACTGTCCCATATATCATGCTCCTTTCGTATGGCCGTTGCGATGTCGCAACGAAAAATTTGGTACAAAAATAGCACCCTTGCCAGAGTGCCGCGGAGATGATATAATTCATTTGTTCAGGATGATTATATCTTTCCGGGCATCCGGCAAGAGAAAATCTATGTAAAGCCGTTCGGTACGCCAATACCGAGCGGTTTTTCATTTTATGAGGTTTTAGTAATTTTCCAACAGATCATTAATTTTGATCGTCAGTTCCGGATAGATTCCGACCGGAATATCCTGTGCAAAGGGATAGATTACCGGGGCGGCATCGTCTTCATAATGATAAACGGTGACACGTTCTTTGGCAGGATCCACAATCCAGTATTCGCGGACACCAGACTGAGAATAAATGCCGTTTTTTATCCCGTAGTCCAGTTTGCGGCTAGATGGGGATACAATCTCGAAGATGAGGTCCGGAGCTCCGGAGCAGCCGCGGTCAGTCAGCTTGTTAGGGTCGCAGATCACGGAGATGTCTGGTTCCACCCAGTCTTTATCATCTGCATCGAGGTTAACGGCAAATGGTGCAGGATAAACCTCGCAGGAGCCGTGATGGTCAGCGATATAGTTTCCGATAATTCTTGAAATTGTGAAAACCAGTTTCTGGTGGATTCGGCTCGGCGGTGCCATGTCGTAGAATTTTCCATCGATCAGTTCCGCACGTTCACCCTCTGGCAGATTCCAGTAATCTTCCGAGGTGTAGCGATCTTTTAATAATGGCATATGAACACTTCCTTTCTGTGATAGTGTTGCGTTTTAAAATCTTTCTATGACAATCAGCGCGGGGGATTTTTAGTTAAATGGCAATGCGTCATCTTCATAAAAGAGTGCTCCGGCATCATCAGGAGTATCCATGACATCATCGGGAATGTTTTCAAATCCAGTAAAATTTTCTTGTGTCCAATCTTTTAATAAATTATTTTGGAAAAATGTGGTTGGCGCTCCGCAACAAACGCAGTAGCGTGCATTTGCGGCAGCTAATTGACCGCAGTTTTCATATTCATATGGGTTACCATTATTTGTACATTGATTGACAAGATATGTTCCGCAAATATGACAGTAGTTCCCATTTGGTGAAATTTCTTCGTTGTCGCAAACTGGACAACGAACAGCTTTACTATTCTGATCTAAAACAATTTTTGTTGTGTACTTCATTTTACCATCTCCCCATTGTAAAGTTTTATTTCCACATATAGGACAATATTTTCCGTTACTTTGAATTACATAAGCATCGCAAGTTCGACAATGCTTTTTATAAATAAAATTGTAATAGTAGTGGAATAATGGCCTATCATAAGCATCATTCCCATTTATTTTTTTTACCCATTGCTTGTAATCTCGAAATCGGTTTTTAGCAGCAGGGCCTGATATTTGACAAAGGTCTTTTAATTGCCTTTCGGTTGTAACTTTAAATGCATATAAGACAACGTGAGGAACTAGAAGAAGTTGGGCAAAATAATCAGCTTCAGCTTCTATATAATTGTAAACATTAGTGGCAAGCCCACTACGAAAAAGTTTATGACGTTTGCATAATTCATGGTGTTTAAGAATAACATGTCCTAATTCGTGAGCCAAATTCCAGCGAACACGGTTAGAATTAACAATACTAGGAGCCATATCATTGTAATAAATGCAGTAACGATTTTGTGTTTTATTCCAAACAGCGTATGAATCAGTTGTTTCAGCATCAACAATTAATTCATTGTATGTTATATGGTATTTACGGATTTGGCTACTGTAAGTGATTAGTTTGATGTAAGGTATGGAACGTATAAGACTTCCTATCTTAACTGGAACAAATGGGTGCCCATATTCTTCAAGAACAGATATTACGCAGCTTTTAATTTGAATTCTGCGATTATTCGATATCTCCAGAATCATCATCCTCCCAATTATATTCATCAAAATTAGCTTTTAATATATTCATCAATTTACTTTTTTCCTTGTCTGACATCTTATTTCTTTCGCGTTGAATAATAGCTAAATCTGAATCTTTAGGAATACTATTATTTTTGTTAGGAATAGTTTCATTATATTGGGTCCATCCCATAAGGTAAGCCGGAGTCGTATCGAGCGCTTGTGCAAATTCGATGACTTTACTTTGGACGATATCATTTGTTCCATTTTCAATTTTGGCTATTGTTGTTTTGCTTTTATAACCAAGTTTAGAAGCTAATTCTTCTTGTGTTATTCCAAGTTCTTCGCGGCGTGTACGTATTCTTTTCCCTATTTCTGGCATATTAGAACCTCCTATTTATAATTGCAATATAACATGAAAGTGATTTAAAATCAATATTTTTTGAGAAAAAACAAAAAAAGAGTTGACTTTAAATCTCCATAGTGCTACTATACATATAGATGATTTAAAATCATCGTAAACGGAAAGGAAGTGATAGCATTGACGGATTCAGATGCTTTAAAAAAATTAATTAAGTCTCGAGGCTTAAAACTCAAATATGTAGCTGATTATCTGGGGCTTACTAGCTATGGATTTGCTTTAAAACTTAATAATAAGCAGGAATTTAAGACAAGTGAAGTAGCTGCATTATGCGAGTTGCTGGAAATTAAAAGTTTAAAAGAAAAAGAAGCACTTTTTTTTAAATTAAAAGATGATTTAAAATCAACATCTAAATAGGAGGAATTTATGAATCCAAAATTTATGAATGCCCCAGAGCGGGAAGCATACCGCATGGGCTATGAGAGAGGCAAGCAGGAAGGCTTGCAAAAAGCAGCAATGCTCATTCAGCTGGTAGCGTCAGACAGTGCTGCTTTTAAAGAAAATATTCTTCAGAACAGCAAGGAAGCAGTCGAGCTGAGAAAAATCTTTACAGAAAGAGGTGAATAACGTGAATGAATTAACCAGAACCACCATCACATCGATGGAAGCCGCAGAGTGGTGCGGAAAAGAACATGCGAAGTTGTTGCGTGATATTCGTAAATATACGGAGCAGTTAGGAGAAGCCAAAATTGGCTTTACCGATTTCTTTAAGGAATCTACATACGTTACCGATCAGAACAAAACGCTTCCGTGTTTTCTTGTTACGAAGAAGGGGTGTGAATTTATCGCCCACAAGATGACTGGCCAGAAAGGAACGGAATTTACAGCCCGTTATATCAACCGATTCCATGAGATGGAAGAAATGCCGCAGCGGCTACTGACAGAACATCCTGGTGAGGTTGCAAAGCTGATCCAGGCACTGGCAAGCCGGATGGATAAGCAGGGCAGTGCTCCGTATAAGTCCGCAGAGATGGCGAAGGTTATCTGCGAGCAGTACGGAATCCGCCTTCCGGTAGATTTTGTGAAGGTTCCAGAATATGAGCAGATTTCATTGTTTGGCAATGCAGATTAATCGAAGATCTGCTGGAGTAGGAGGTGAGAATACTGCAGTGGCTAACCAAGATGATGTGAAGGAACTTGTAAATGATCTCAAAAAAGCTCATCAAAATAGCCTCGAAGCAGGAATGCTTGCGGTGGTGGCATTGGTTATTAGCGGGATTGCTTTAATTATCCGATTATTATAGGCACAACGATGGCTGCGATGCTTATCAAGATGGCAATTATCGAAGTAGCTTTTGCAAACAGAGCCTCTTTCTTAGCTGATTCAGCTTCAGATTTTGCAAATTCCAACTGTTCTTTTAGGATATTAGCCTCGCGGGCGGTGGATTGAGCAAGGTTACGTGCTTGGGATGCAATAGATTCGATAGCTTCGACTTGCCGATTTAAACTATCCTGTTTTTCTCGTAAGAGCGGATCAAGATAGTTAATTAACTGCGTAGCATCACCTGCAGCTAAATTACGTAAGTCATCAAGTTCCTCATCGGTAAGAGTAACGTCATTATTTATTTCAAAATATGATGGAGAAAATTTGTTTGCGAGTTCTGCGTTCAACCTGCTCATTTCAGCTGAATCATCGGATGTCTTAGGTTCGGTTGGATACAGGAACGGAGATAAGTCAGACATAAAAATTTTCCTTTCTTCTGTACTTGGTTAAACAGGAGAGCCTGTAAGTACAGTATGGGACGGGAGCGCCGGAATAGCAATAAGGGAGGTGTAAGAACGTGGTAAGAGCATACGAACCATTGTACACAGTAAAAGAAGCTGCGAAACTTCTGCGGGTTAATCCGCAGACGGTATATCGGCTGATTAATGGCAAGCAGCTTGTGGCTCTGCGCCTTGGACTGATCAAGATCCGGGGCAGTGACCTGGAGCGCTTTATTGAGCAGTATCCGGCATACGAGCCAGAGGAGGGAGGTGATCAGAGTGGCGAAGCTTAATTTTGTAGAGTCCCAGCACCCGCGGATGCTCAGCTATGTGGAGTGCCGGAGCGATCCGGTGTTTTACTTGGTCGAGGATGCACCAGAGCCGGAACCGGCGCTTGATCTGGATGATCTGGCGGGCAAGGTAATGTTTGGCATCTGTGCGATGTTTGCGGGATGTGTAGCCAGCGCGCTGCTGGCGGGAATGTGAAAGGAGGTGAGGAGGTGACGCTGGAGCAGTTTGTAAAGCCGATTGATGGGCATGCAACTTTCACTATTTACAAGGACGGTCAGCCGTTTCTGTCTGAGGGAAGTTTTGATTATGCCGTGCTGCCGGATGAGGATTGGAAAGAAACTAAGGCACAATGGCGGCGCAGAGAGCCGACTTGTATGTCACAGACCGAATGGTGGCCGGAAGTAAAGGACTTGGAAGTAGCATGCTGGAATGTTGCAGGATTTGGTTATGGCGATGCACTGACGATTGTCTTTCTAAAGTCGGCAGAAAAAGAAGAAACCCCAGAAGCGGCAACTTCCGGGGAATCGGGTAAATAAAAATATATTCACAGCTTCATTATAGGTGAGGCGCGGAGGGAAATCAAGATGAAACTTTATGAGTTAACAGAGCAGTTTTTAGCACTGCAAGAGCTTCTTTACGATCCGGAGGTGGACGATCAGGTCCTCCAGGATACTATGGATGGTCTTTGGGGCGAAATCGAGGAGAAGGCCGATGGCTATGCCAAGATCATCATGGGAATGAAGTCAGATATCGAGGCGCTGAGAGCAGAAGAAAATCGTTTGGCTGCCAGAAGAAAGGCTCTGGAGAACCGCCAGCAGGCATTAAAGAACAATCTGGAAGCCAATATGCGCGAGATGGGCAAAATCAAATTTAAGACAGCACTGTTCAGCTTTAATATTCAGAAAAACGGAGGTCTGCAGCCGCTGGTCATTGATGGTCTTCTGGAAGACATTCCGGGAAGATTCCTGATCCCGCAGCCACCGGTTCCGAACAACGAAGCCATCCGGAAACTTCTGGATGAGAAACAGGTTGACTGGGCACATCTGGAGCCGCGGGGCGAAAGCCTGCGGATTCGCTGATGGACCGGGAGGGAATTGGACCGTTTCGCATGCAGCTGCTCATGGAAGTAGCTGCGAAAGCGGTCAAGATCATGACAACAGGTGTATGGCATCTGTCATTCGATGAAATGGATGTAGTGCTGGATTACATCCGGTGCGGCATTGATGCCTACAAGCGAAAGTATGAGGAGGGAAAAGACGATGTTTCTGAAAATCAGTGAATTCAAGAAGGCCATGAAGTCAGCACTGAAGACAACTGGCGGCTTATACGTCGGGAATTTGGATGACCACTATCTGGTTTACACCAGCTTCTGGGGCATCTATGTGGAAAGCACGTATGCAACTAATAAGTTCAAGGCAGCCATCATGGAGCTGATCGGCGATATGCCGGATGAAGAAACCTGCTATAAGTACTACATCGAAGACAAGAAGCTTAATATGGAGCGCGAACTTGAACCGCATGATCCATATGCGGCATGGAAAGCAGCAAAGGATTTTGCCTGCAGCGTCCCGGTGGTACTGACGAACAACTATCATGAGCTGTCCGTATATCAGCGCCATAGTGACAAGGGTTATCTGACAGCAATCAGAGAGTGGACCGATGGAATGATTTCGCCTGCAGAATTGGAGCCGATGGGGGAGCATATGCCGGGAAGACCCAGTGTATCACCTTCCGGACATACGCTCTATTTTAAAAGTGAGACGATGCTGTACTGGGTTTTCGGCATGAATGTATCGGAAAAGACACGGGACACGATATTTGCCCGCATGAAAGACCTGGATTTCTTCGAAGATGATTGGCTGAGCAAAGCAGTGAAAGAGACCGATGAGGCAGAGCCGCTGCCGTATTAAGGAGGATGTTATGGGATTACCCGTTTTGATTTATGGAAAGTCCGGCAGCGGAAAGAGCCGGAGCTTAAAGTTTTTTGACGAGCATGAGGTGGTGCTGCTTAACACAGAGCGGAAGGAATTGCCTTTCCGCAAACGTTTCCGGAAGACCGGTTCCAGCGATGATATCAACCAGATCATTGCCACGATCAACAAAAATCCGGAAAAGGTTTATGTGATTGATGATGCCGGGTATATTATGACCCATCTCTTTATGTCACAGCACCGGAACAAGAAGGGAAATGCGTCATTTGAGATGTATGACGATATCGCGGATGCTATGTATGGCCTGGTGAAGCGGATTAAGACCGATGTAACGGATCCGGACAAGATCGTGTACATCATGTTTCACGAGGATACCGATGATTTTGGCATTTCGCGGCTCAGAACCATCGGTAAGCAGTTGGATCGCAAGGTGTGCCTGGAAGGCATGGTCACAATCTGCATCCGGTGCATGAGCGAGAATGGAAATCATTTCTTCCGGACCGTTACGGATGGGTCAGACATTACAAAGACCCCGGAAGATATGTTTGAATCACCCGAAATTGAAAACAACCTGAAACTGGTTGATGATACCATCCGGGATTTCTACGGATGGGAGAAATATAAGCCCAAGGAGGACAAGCAGTCATGATTAAGAAACCGGCAGGATATGATGAGGCAGCAGCTTACACAGGAGAGTTCCAGCAGCTGCCGAAAGGAAAATATGTGTGCGTCATTAAGCAGGTAACCACTCAGGAATCAAAGAACGGAAATCAGCAGTTTGTGATTCTGTATGATATCGCAAAGGGCGAGTACAAGGACTTTTACAAGAAGATGTTCGACGGCGACAAGGCCCAGAATCCGATGGGCGCAAAATGGCGCGGCGTATTCAAACAGAACATGGAGGGCAAGGGGCTTTCCTGGTTCAAGGGCATCATCACTTCGATTGAGCGTTCCAATAACTTCACCTTCCAGTGGGATGTGAGTGACAATGAGAAGCAGATGATTGGTAAGGAATTTGGTGGTATTTTCCGCCGCCGTCAGTATGAGGCATCCAATGGAAACCGCCCGTTCGTAACGGAGCTGTTCCAGATTCGCAGCGTGGCCGGCCTGGCGGAAGCGGAGGTGCCGGAAGATGAACTGTTGCAGGATCCGCCGGTGGGCCAGACTACTCCGGTGAACCATGGAACGCCGTCTGCAGTGGGTGATGGATTCGTAAATATTCCGGAGGGAGCTGGCGATGAAGGCATCCCGTTCATGTGATCCGGAGCTTTACAGCAAAGTTAAAGATGCAGTGAGTATGCAGCAGGCCGTGGAATACTGCGGCCTGCATATTTTAAACGGAAAATGCCTTTGCCCGTTCCATCACGATACCCGGCCATCCATGAAGATCTACCCAAATGGAAAAGGGTATTACTGCTTTTCCTGCGGAGCTGGCGGTGACCAGATTAAGTTTGTGGCCGGTTATTATGGCATCGGAAATTATGAGGCAGCGAAGCAGCTCGCAGCAGCGTTCCAGGTTCCAATCCAGGAGCCGACGACCTACAGGGACAAGCGGGAAGCGGATAAGAGAAACCGTTTAAAACGCGAATTGCGGGATTTTGTGTCTTATGCGAGGAAATGGCTGGTTGTGTATCGCGGACTGCTCTGTGAGGCAATCAGAGAACGTAGCGGGCATTTCTATGAGGCACTTGGCAATATCACATACGTGGAATATCTGATTGACTGTCTGGATCAGTGCCCGAAAGAATTATACGCAGACAAGAAGGCGGTGAGTGAAATTGGAAAAGTCGAACGAAGAGTTATTGACTGGTATAGCTAAGCTGGAGCGCCAGAATCCCTTTCCGGATGAAATCTTTTACCGGATCTTTGAGATCGAGGACAATGTGGAGCGGCAGAAGTATATTGAGGCATTGCGGAACGAGGCCAAGATCTTAAAGCGCAGCACGGAGTTTAATAACCTGCTGAAGCAGTTCCAGCTTGACTACATCCAGCGGATGCGCCAGACCGGCAACAAAACGGCTTTTACCGATCAGCCGTTGGAACTGATCTGCGCGGAGTGGAGTGCTACCGATATGGGCGTGAAGACGATCCGTTATGATAAGAACATGCAGGCGATTCCGGTGATTGCCTGCAGTCATCCGATCATGCCGATAGAAATTTTGAAAAACGTGGATACATCGGAGGAGCGGATCACGCTGGCTTATTTTAAGTCAGCATCCTGGCAGCATATCACGGTAGACCGGTCAGTATGTGCCAATACCAACAAGATTGTAGATGTTCTGTCTCAGTATGGCATTGAGGTTACTTCTGATAATGCAAAGAGCCTGGTGCGCTATATCAGTGACTGCGTAGGATATAATCCGGCGGCACTGGAGCCAAAGAAGTCTATCAACCGCCTTGGATGGGTCGGTGCAGCGTTTACTCCATATGAAAAGGATATCCGCTACGAGGGCGGGATGGATTACGAAGCAATCTTCAAAAATGTGTCCGAGAAGGGCGATTTCGAGTCCTGGAAGGCTCTTTGCAGCGACCTGCGGAAGAATCTGCCATTGCGTATGATGATGGCTGCAAGCTTTGCTTCCGTGCTTCTGGAGCCGCTTAAAGTGCTTCCGTTTGTGCTGCATCTGTGGGGCACGACCGGAACCGGCAAGACCGTGGCGCTTATGGTGGCTATGTCTATCTGGGGGAATCCACGGATGGGCGGCCTGGTAAAGACCATGAACATGACCAAGAATGCCATCATGCGTAACGCGGCCTTTCTCTGCAGCATCCCTTTTGCGGGGGATGAGTTGCAGACCATCAAAGATAAATGGCAGGGAAATTTTGACCAGCTGATCTATCAGATCACGGAGGGTGTGGACCGCGGCAGAGCAAAAGCATACGGCGGCGTAGAGGATACCAAGACCTGGAAAAACAGCTTTATCTTTACCGGTGAGGAGCCAATCACGAAGGTAAACTCCGGTGGTGGATCCAAAAACCGCGTTATCGAGATTGCAATTGATGGGCCGCTGGTAGCGGACGGTCATTATGTGAGCAGCATGGTGCAGGAGAATTACGGCTTTGCTGGGAGGCAGTTTGTCGAGTACATACAGGAGACAGAATCCTGCAAAATCATGGACCGGTATCGGGAAATCTTTGAGGAGCTTTGCCGGCTGGATACAACAGATAAACAGGCTATGGCAATGGCCTGCATGTTGTTGGCAGATGAGATTGCCGTGAAGCTCTTTTTTACAGCGGAGCAGCCGCTGCAGATTGTTCAGGTGAAACAATATCTGCAGAGTACGCGCGATGTAGATATTGCAGAACGCGCGTATCAGCAGGTGTTAAACTGGGCGGCAAAGT
>ERZ780144.3323-NODE-3323-length-12011-cov-3.723737_pt1 | contig 12011 bp, 8 predicted proteins | sample MGYA00511380_ERZ780144 | MGnify/ENA primary metagenome ERZ780144 (study PRJEB29588, sample SAMEA1965858) | human gut metagenome | biome: human gut; feature: human-associated habitat; material: faeces | place: Denmark | collected 2008/2010 ... | reverse complement strand
TTCACTAACTCTCAATTTATTTCTCTTCCACCGGAATCTGCTTCAGATTCTCCACAGGCTCCAGGAGCTCATTACTGCGGATGTCAATGATAGGTCCGCCGGTACCTTCGATGTATTCTCTGGTAATGGTGACTCTTCCGATATTGTCATCCTTGGGGATCTCGTACATGATATCCAGCATGAAATCCTCAATAATGGAACGCAGGGCTCTGGCGCCGGTGTCACGTTTCATGGCCTTTTCGGCAATGGCATCCAGGGCATCGTCCGTGAACTCCAGTTTCACTTCATCCAGTTCCAGGAGCTTTTGGTACTGTTTCAAAATGGCATTCTTCGGCTCTTTCAGGATCTTCACCAGCATCTCCTTGCTCAGTCCCTGCAGAGTACAGATGATAGGCAGTCGTCCAATGAACTCCGGGATCATGCCGAACTTACGGATATCCTCTACGGTCACCTTAGATAAAATATCGGTATCTTTATCGTATTTGTCCTTCAGTTCGGAATTAAAACCGATGGATGCGGTCTTGGTCAGGCGCTCCTTGATGATCTCATCCAGATCCGGGAATGCACCGCCGCAGATAAACAGGATATTGCGGGTGTTCACCGTAGCCAGGGGCACCATGGCATTTTTGCTATTGGCACCGACCGGTACTTCCACCTCGGCACCCTCCAATAATTTCAACATGCCCTGCTGTACACTTTCACCGCTGACATCCCGGGAATTGGTATTTTTCTTCTTGGCGATCTTGTCAATCTCATCAATGAAAATAATACCTTTCTCCGCTTTCTCTACATCGTTACCAGCGGCTGCCAGCAGCTTGGATACTACGCTCTCGATATCATCACCGATATATCCAGCCTCCGTCAGTGACGTAGCATCGGCGATCGCCAGAGGCACATCCAGCAGTTTCGCCAGTGTTTTAACTAAATAAGTCTTACCGGAACCGGTGGGACCGATCATAAGGATATTAGACTTCTCGATCTCAATCGCATCCATGGTGTCGGTAGCTACTCTCTTATAATGGTTGTATACCGCTACCGAAATGACTTTTTTGGCTTTTTCCTGTCCCACTACATATTCATCCAGGCTTGCCTTAATCTTATGAGGTGCCGGAATATCTTTGATGTTGAATACAGGTTTGGGACCTTCGGCTTTCTTTTTCTTCTTGAGTTTCTGCTTGTTGGGAATACCGCCGTCTCCCTGAAGATCCGCCAGATTCACAAAACTGATGTTGGGGAATCCGTTCTGTCCGTTAAACTGGTTGAAATCATTGGGATTGTTCAACATTCCCTGATAATCGAACTGGCTCACAGTCTCCATGGTCTTGTGCATGCAGTCATCGCAAATGCAGATATGATTAGGCAGCTTGAACATTCTGCCGGCTTTGCTCTCCGGTCTGCGGCAGATAAAGCAGACATCTTCGTATTCGCTGCTGTCCTTTTTGTCCTCTGACTTTTTTTCGGTGGAATTTTCTTTTGCAGTATCCGCCACCTGTGTGTTTCCATTATTTTTTTCGTTATCCTGAGTTTCACTCACATCGGTCTCTGTTTTTTCCTCCTCAGGGATCACTTCTCTATAATCATCATTATAATTATCTGTCATGTTATTCTCCTCTTTGTTTCCTACCACTATTCCGCAGTGTATCTCGGTAACACTTCGTGTTCCCTCGATATCCGGGCTTCGCCCTATCATCCCCGGCCATTACGCAATAATGCCTGCAAGCAGTCATATTGCATAATACCCGTGTCTGACACTTCTCATTGCCTACGCTTATTATACTCAATGAAGTAGCGGGGCACAAGTTAAGTTTTTCTAAACCATTTATAACTATTCATATTTTGGTAAATATTACAAGACCCGGGCAAAACCATATGTCTCGCCCGGGTCTCTTTCCATTTCCTTTTATTTACCTGTTATTTCTTTATTTCTGGCTTGCAGGTCTGCTGCCCAGTGTCAGATTCAGCTCGATGGATACATATTCACCGTTCTGAGGTCTCTGTACCGTTATGGTTGCGGAATCACCGGCTGCATAGTACTGTAACATCTTCTGAAGATCAGAGTAGGACGAGATGCTGCTGCCGTCGAATTTGGTAATGATATCACCTTTCATGATACCGGCATTCGCTGCTGCACTGCCTTCCTCTACGGATACTACATAGATACCTTCCGGCATGTTGTACATCTGAGAGATCTGGGAAGTTACTTCCTGCAGAGAGATACCGATGTAACCGACTTCATCCTCAGCTACTTTGGTTCTGGTCTGACGCTCCATCAGATCTGCAATGATGGGACTTGCAGAAGTGATAGGGATTGCATAGCCCATACCTTCTACGGCAGTACCACCGATCTTGTTGGAGTTGATACCGATGACCTCACCGTTCATGTTCAACAGTGCACCGCCGGAATTACCGGGGTTGATGGCTGCGTTGGTCTGGATGAAAGTACCGGTAGAGCCGTTCTCCAGAGTGATCTCACGATTCAGGGCACTTACAATACCGTTGGTAACAGACTGACCATAGCCAAGGGCATTACCGATAGCGATGACCGGCTCACCAAGCTTCAGATCATCACTGCTGCCAAGTGTTGCTACTGTAATAGCATTCTTGGTATCATCACTCAGATCATTTAAAGATACTGCGATCACTGCCAGATCCATATCGGAATCCAGTCCTTTGACCTGTGCCTGTGCTTCACTGCCGTCGATAAAAGTAACGTTCAGCGTATCTGCGCTCTCTACTACGTGGTTGTTAGATACGATCAGCAGTTCATCATCCGTCTTGCCTACAATGATACCGGAACCGCTGGCTGCTTCTTCCTGTGTATACTGCTGTCCGAAGACATTTGCTGTCTCAGTAAAGTTATTCACAATCGATACCATGGCAGGCATAACCTTCTCCACCACATCAGATACATCAGACTCTACATAAGTAACGTTGGTCGCAAGCTGCGGTGTACTCTGGCTGCTCTCTGTTGCAGCTTCGGAAGTGACCTCATCTACCACTGCGGTATCCGCACCGGTCTTAAGCATCCCGGTGCCCTGCTGTACTGCATAGAACCCGATGCCGGCAAACAGTCCGAAGAAAAGTCCAAGACTGACACTTACCATAGCTTTTCGGAAATAACCACCATGCTTTTTGGGGTTCTTAGGTTCTGTATTGCTGCCGGTGCTTCCGCCCATCTGGTATGTGGTGTAACCGTTTGCACTTCCCGCAGCGCTTACTCCGCTGAATGTACCGGTTGTATTTTCATCTCCGGTTTCGTAACCGGAAAAATTATCATTCTCGTACATAATGCTTCCTCCTATTCTATCTGTAAGTGAGAAATTTTTTACTATTTCCATTTCTTCCTCTCACCTTATGAACATAGTATATCCATCAAATGTGACCGAATTGTGATAACTTTCTGAAGCAATTATGAAAGATCAAAAAAACCGAAGAAGTTTTCACCTCTCCGGATTTTTCTTGTTATTCAACCGTAACGGATTTTGCCAGGTTTCTCGGCTTATCCACATCACAGCCACGTCCCACTGCCACATAGTAAGCAAACAGCTGCAACGGAATGATTGCCAGGGAATTGGTAAAGTACGGATTCGTCTCGGGAATGTATACCACATAATCCGCTGCCTTCTCGATGGCTTTGTTGCCCTCGATGGTAACCGCCATGACAAAAGCGCCTCTTGCCTTTACCTCTACCATATTACTGATGGTCTTCTGGAACAGAGCCGGCTGGGTTGCCAAAGCCACTACCAGGGTGCCATCTTCGATCAGGGAAATGGTGCCATGCTTCAGTTCTCCGGCTGCATAAGCCTCGGAATGAATATAGGAGATCTCTTTTAACTTCAGGGATCCCTCCAGGGAAATCGCATAGTCGATACCACGTCCGATGAAGAAGATGTCTCTCGCTCCCACATAACGGTTGGCGAAATGCTGGATCTTCTGCTTCTGGCCCAGAAGCAGCTCGATCTGATCCGGCAGACATCTTAAATCTGTCAGCATACTCTGGAACTTCTCCTGGTCAATGGTTCCACGCACCTTGGCGAACTTCATAGCCAGCATGTAAAGTGCTGTCAGCTGTGCACTGTAAGCCTTGGTCGTTGCAACGGCGATCTCGGGACCTGCCCAGGTGTACATAACACTGTCCGCTTCTCTGGCGATGGAGCTGCCGACGACATTGACAATACCCAGTACCTTGAAGCCCTTTTCCTTGGATTCCCGCAGAGCTGCCAGCGTATCCGCAGTCTCACCGGACTGGCTGATGACGATGACCATATTGCCCTTCTGCAGGATGGGATCACGATAACGGAATTCGCTGGCCACATCCACCTCTACCGGGATTCTTGCCAGACCTTCAATGACATATTTTGCGGTAACACCGGTGTGATATGCGGAACCGCAGGCCACGATATGGATCTTTGTGATCTCCTGAATCTCCTCATCGCTCATATTCAGTTCTTCGATGACGATATCATTATCCTTGATACGGGGAGAAATGGTATCGTTGATCGTCTTCGGCTGTTCGTAGATCTCTTTCAGCATGAAATGCTCATAGCCGCCCTTTTCCGCAGCATTGGCATCCCAGTCGATGGTCACGGGGGTTTTCGTGATCTCTTCTTCGTCCACTGAGAAGAATCTAAGACCGTCTTCCTTCAGTTCCACCACTTCCTGATTATCTACATAATATACGGTTCTGGTATATTTGAGAATTGCGGGAACATCAGATGCGATAAAGCTGCCGCTCTCACTCTTGCCTACGATCAGAGGACTGTCTTTGCGGGCAGCGAAGATCTTATCCGGCTGATCGGCAAACATGATACCCAGCGCATAGGAGCCCTCTACACGATGCAATACCTTAGTGATCGCTTCCAGGGGATTTCCCTTATAATAGTAGTCTAACAGATGCGCCAGTACCTCGGTATCGGTCTCAGAGATGAACTGATACCCCTTATCCTGCATCTTTTTCTTCAGTGGAATATAGTTCTCAATGATTCCGTTATGTACTACAGCAATGGTACCGGCGTTATTCATATGGGGATGGGAATTGATATCACTGGGAGCACCGTGGGTTGCCCAACGGGTATGCCCGATACCGGAGGTTCCCTTCATAGACTCGCCTCCGTGTGTCAGGTTTTCCAGAACCTTAAGTCTCCCGACAGCCTTTTTGGTGTTGATCTTCTCACCATCAAAAATAGCCATACCCGCGGAATCATATCCACGGTATTCCAGTTTGGACAGACCGTCTAAAATGATCGGTGCTGCCTGTTCTGTTCCAATATATCCTACGATACCACACATAGTCATACATCCTTTCTGTTCTGTTTCCAGTATTCTTTGTTGGAAGTAAAAGCAAGGACCCATTTTCCGGGGAGCCTGCGATAGTTCTTACCTAATAGATAACCTGCATATTTACAGGCACATTGTATATAAAAATGGAGCAACTTGCCGGACATATGATTTTTCCGCAAATATGCTGTCACATCTTTCACCATTCGTTTTCCCTCGGACTCCGAAGGATATGCTGCGAAGACTTCCGGATGTTCTGCCTGGGATACCCCCAGGTCAAAATTCCTTTGGAACTGCTGTACATTGGTATAATTATGGGAATGAATCACCCGGGCATCCGCCGCATAAGCGATCGCATACCCCGCTTCCACCGCTTTCGCCGCATAGATCATATCTTCATTAAATATGGTATGTTTTACGAATCCACCCAGTTCCTCATAGATCTCCCGTCGGTATGCCGCACACACATTGGAGCAGAAAAATGTCTTGATCCCCAATGTCTTAAGATCTTCTGCGGATTTGATCCGTGACTGTGCCGGATAATTAAATTCCCTGGTATAACATTCCACCGGTGCACAATCTTCTCTCGGCAGCTGTCTTGCATAGGATACCGCCACCTGATCCCGCAGCGGTTCCGTCAGTTGTTCGATCAGATTGTCATCTGCCGGCATGGCATCCTGGGTCATCATGACAAAAATATCTGCGGAAGATTTTTTCACACCCATGCGTCTGGTGCCGCCATGATCAAATTCTCTTTTGGAGACATGATATACCTTAATGTTCTGATATTTCTCCAGAAATCTGGTTCCATAGATCAGCTGCTCAAAATATTTTTCCCCGGTGTTCAGCAGGATCACTTCATGTACCGGCACGCTCTGGCTGTCAAGCTTATCTAATAATGTAAATAGTTCTTTCCCCGGTTTATACAGGGGAATGATCACATCGATCTCCATTGCAGAGCGCTCCTTACTTTCTCAATCTCTGGTCTATTATACTTTATCCCCGTCTGTTACACAAGACTTTTTCATATGACACGAGGGAGCTCCGGTGCTCTCCGGAAGACTCCCTCGTCAATTCGTTTTCTTATTTATTCAGATAAGGTGCCGTATCGGACGCAATCTTTCTACTGTATTCCTTTACACTGTCGGTTACGGTGTAGTTCGCATCATCAAACAGGAACTGATGCAGCCATACAACATTGCTCTCCAGATCCAAAGGTACTACACTGCTTCCCTTTGCACCGATGTTACCGGTGGCACGCATGGTCTCTTCAGGGAAACCTCCCTCGTCCACAATACGATATTTTGTGATGTTAGCCAGCAGATCCAGAATATCCTTGGAATCCAGGCTGGTGTAAACATCATCGATGGCACTGTTAAATACCTTGGACAGAGTATCGTAATCGGCCTTCTTCGCCTGATCTTCAATCGCCTGGATCACTTCACGCTGACGTGCGGCACGCTTGAAATCATTACCTGCGGTATAACGGATACGGCAGTAAGCCGTCGCCTGCAGACCGTTTAGCAGCTGTACTCCGGTCTCTGTTACCGGTGTGTAGTCACATTTTAAGACCTCTGCAATACCGATCTGGTAGTTATTGATATGCTTGATCTCCTCGGAGTCCACATCGATATAGACACCGCCCAGACCGTCAATCACTTCACTCAGTCCCTTATAGCCTACGGTTACAAAGTTCGTAATATCCATATCCAGATTCATGTTTAACATCTTAACTGCCTGCTCCGCTCCGCCATAGGAATAAGCCGCGTTACACTTCTGATAGGAGTCCGTGCCGATGTTCAGATACGTATCACGATATACACTGACCAGTTTGATATCGCCGGTATCCATATTGATGCTGGCGATCATAATACTGTCGCTTCGGCTGCCCTTGTACAGCTGGCTGTCCTTCGTTGCATCCACACCGAACAGTGCAATGTTCATATACCCCTTCATTGCTTCGTCCTGTTGTACTTCTTCCGGAATCCGAAGCTCTTCCGTCTCTAATACCGTTACCTTGGGGCCTTCATTATTTGTGTGGGTCATTACCAGATACAATACTGCTACCATGATCAGGATAACCGCAATCTCTACACCGAAGATGATAACCTTTCTTCTCTTCTTGGCAGCACGCTGCTTGGCAGATACTCTCCTCTGTCCGTTACTGTTGCCGGCAGGTCTCGATCCGGCAGGTCGCTGTCCCGCAGGTCTCTGTCCATTTCCGGAAGGTCTTCTTCCGCTTCCGGCTGGTCTCTGACCATTGCCGCCATTGTAGTTAGAATTTGTTGCCATCTTGTCTTCTCCTTGTGTTAATAAGCATTTTTATTGATAAATCCTGTAAAAAATGTCATAAGAATGATCTTAATGTCAAACCCGAGGGTCCAGTTCTCAATGTAATAAATATCATACTCGATCCGCTTCTTGATGGAAGAATCACCACGCAGACCGTTGACCTGTGCCCATCCCGTGAGGCCCGGCCTCACCTGATGTTTTACCATATATCTCGGGATCTCTTCCTTGAACTTTTCCACGAACTGAGGGCGCTCCGGTCTCGGTCCCACCAGGCTCATATCTCCTTTCAGGATGTTGAACAGCTGCGGAAGTTCATCAATGCTGGTTCGTCTTAAGATCTTGCCGATTCCGGTGACTCTGGGATCGTTTCGCACCGTCCAGCCCTTTTTCTCCTCCGCTGCAGTCTGCATTGCCATACTGCGGAATTTGTACATATAAAATGATTTATTATGAAGTCCTACCCGTTCCTGCTTGAAGATCACAGGTCCCGGACTGGAACATTTTACCAGAATTGCCGACAACAGCATGATCGGTGACGTAATGATGATGCCGAACAGGGAGCCGACAATATCCATGGCTCTCTTGATCATCATATTTCCGGTGTTGGTCAGCGGCACATACCGAATATTGATCACCGGAAGTCCCATGAGATCCTCCGTGTAAGGTCTGCTGGGGATCAGACTGCTGTAGTCGGGGATGAATTTCGTATGCACGCCGGATTTCTCACAGATATCCACAACACCTTCCAGATAATCATAATCTTTCAGAGAAAGCGTGATCGCGATCTCGTCCAGCTTGTTCTCCGGAAGAATATACTCCAGATTCCCCAACGTTCCCAGGACTTTCACTCCCTTATAGGTAGTCCCTCCCGGAATGTGTTCATCCAGAATACCGCATACAACATATCCCCACTGGGGATTGCTTAAGATTCTGTCAATATACTCTTCTGCCGCTCTGGAATATCCCACCAGCAAAATATGCTTCAGATTGTATCCCCTTTTCCGGAGTGTCCGCAACGCTTTTCTCATTATGATGCGGGATACCGAAGTCAGAAATACATTCAGCACATAAAAAATTGCCATGACGGATCGCGAAAAGTTGATCTCACGGATGATCATATACAGTATAATGATCAATGCCGCCAGGCCGATGGTATTTGCCTGCAGAATGCTGTAAATCTCATGTCTGCGGCGGACGGTTCGCTTCGGGGAATACACGCTGCACCGGTAATATAGGAACATATAACCGGGCACAATAAAAGGAAGCAGCTTATAATACTCCTGCACAGGCAGGACACCGATTCCGGGACCGTCGTTCAATATATAAAATTTGATATAATAGGCAAGGACAAAGGATATGGCTGTGATCAGCGCATCCATTATCACAAGAAGCCTGTTAAAGACTTTCTGGTTGTCTTTTATCATATGGGTCACCCAATCTGTAAGTCTGAAAAGCTTCTTTTTAACGATTTCATTCTACAATAACGGTGTTTTTTTCTCAACTTAAGAATTTGAAGCCATTTCTTAAGATTTCATAAGAATTCGAAACACATTGAAATACAGCTGCCACTGGATCTTCACATAATTCCCCAGATGATGCCACCGGAAGGGAACTTTGTGCTGTCTTCCCGTGGTTCCTACAGATCTTCTCAGGCCCGCTGCCAGTCCCTTCAGATATAGTTTTCCCATTCTTTTCTTACAAAAAAACAAAAACTTTATGCCAAATCCAAGCAAAAAAAACGGCAGGTTCAGAATACACTGCAAAAGCGGCATATTCTTGCCGATCACATAAATACTGTTGGCAGACGCAAGTAACGTTTTCCGGGGATTGTATCTGGATCCCGTGGAAGCACTGCCATAATGCAGCACAGCCGCCTTCGGTTCATACCGGTTCTCATAGCCGTAGATCCGGGCACGGTAGCCGATATCCAGATCTTCCAGATAGGCAAAATGTTCTTCATCAAAATAACCGATCTCTTCAAATACGGATCGTCTGTAGATTGCGGCACCGCCACAGGCGGAAAACACCGGGACAGACTTATCATAATCCGCCGCCGGTTGTCCCTTCCCCCGGGAATAGGCCCAGCCCAGCACGCAGTAACGGTCTCCGGCATCATCGATGAGCTCCGGTCTGTCCCACATCAGCATCTTCGCACTGACGGAAAATATCTTTTCATTTTCGCGGATAGCATCATATAAGCCTCTTACAAAACCGGCTTCTGCCTTTGTATCATTGTTCAGAAGGATCACATATGGTGTCTTCGCTTCCCGTATCCCCAGATTCACTGCATGACAGAATCCGGTGTTTTCCGGTAAAGATATCAGGCGCACACCTTCCCCACACCATTCCTTTTGCAGATATTCCACGCTGCCGTCCACGGAAGCATTATCGATGATCAGCACTTCATATCCGGGGGCATTTTGCTGCTCTCTGCACAGAGAAGTCATGCACTCTGCCAGATATTTCATTCCGTTGTAATTTGGTATAACAACCGTTATTTCACTCATAATGGTTTAAACTCCTCCGGATATTCCGGCAGATAGAGTAATCTTCCTCTTTGCCGTAACGCTTCGGACAATCGCAGACTTAAGGTTCGGATGTCCACTCCTGACGGCAGTACAGTTACATCGAATACCGGTTGCTCTCCCGGGTGTCTTCGTATCTCAGTATACGGAACTCCCACAATTTTCTCGAATACTTCCTGGCAGGAAGGCTGAATACGAATACAGCGAAGATCCAGCGCCTGCGCATCTTGGGACAATTCCGCTCTGTGAAGATATCCTCCGAATCCCTGCGGCAACCCCTCGTAGAACACCTTTCCCTCCGCAGTCATTCTGCCGCCGATGATCTTGCCAGTCTTCCCGGACAATACTCTGCCTCCCACGGCTGCCACATCCGGGCGGTTCTGTAATACATCGGTATACTGTAAACGATAAAATCCCACATGCCTGGTCTCACAGGCAGTCGCAGGGATCCCCCGCAGTGCGGCATGATCCCGCAGAGCCCGAAGTCCCGCCTCGTAAGCGTATTTTTTGCTGTGGGGATTGGCTGCCGTGGATGCCTCGTGGCATCTCCAGTGATACAACACTTTGGGGATATGAAGAATGCTCTTCTCCCCGGCCTGCCCGTCCGTCGTCAGCACTTCTGCCACAGCCCGTAACACCAAGTCATAGTCTTGGGCGCCGTCACATTCCGGTCGGAATCGCAGCCTCTTCATCAGTTCCGCATCCATGACCAGGAAATGGCAGATATAGTTATTACTTAAAATTAAATCGTAATTAAAGTTTTCTTTATGATTTGGATCATAGTATCTGGTCTCTTCTCCATCGCACTTATCCTCATCCGAATAAGCGAAGGCGACTTTGACACCTCTGTCATATGCTTTGATGATCGCATCAGCCATTTCGTACAACGCATCCGGTGTCAATACATCATCATGATCCAGCAGACCGATATACTCTCCCTTCGCATAGGGAAGCGCCTGATTGGTATTAGCAGCGATTCCCGCATTTTCTTTCAGATGCACATAGTGGAGCCTGGGATCTGCTGCGACAGGTTCTGTCTCGCCATCCGTCGGCTGCTCCTTCAGGAATCCCTGCTGCTTCAGTACCTCCTCCACACTGTGATCCTCCGTGGCATCTGCCAGGATCAGTTCCCAATGGGGATAGCTCTGTTGCATAACACTTGTTATCATTCTGTTCAGATATGCTTCCGGCGTTCGATATAAGGGTACCACAATACTGAACGTAATCGGCTTCTCCCATTTTCTATCACTCTGCCTTACCAGCTCTGCTTCCGAACAGGGCACAAAAAAATAGCGGTCTGTCTCTGTCAGGCGCTCCCTCACAGAGATCCAGGTTTCCCTCAGGCCGTTACGTTGCAGATAATATAGAGTTTTCTTAAGGTTTGCCTTGTTTAGCTTTGCCACAGATACCTCCAGCTTTTCATAAAAGAGCAAACCGCCCTGCACGGGCGATTCGCTCTTTTGAAAACTAATATGATTTATGGAGCACTGCCTTACAGTACTGCCTTTACATCCTCGGTCAGCTTCTCTACCTTAGCCTTTGCATCCTCTAAGCTGGTTCCCTTGACACCCATGTAGAACTTGATCTTGGGCTCGGTTCCGGAAGGACGTGCACAGCACCATGCATTGTCAGGAAGCTCGAAGTACAGAACATTGGACTTGGGAAGTCCTGTGGTGGTCTTCTCTCCGGTCTCCATGTCGATGATAACATCGTTCTGGTAATCACGGAACTTCTCTACCTTCAGATCTCCGAATGCCTTAGGAGGATTCTTACGAAGCTTCTCCATGATCTCGGCGATCTGTCTTGCGCCATCGATACCCTTCATGGTGATGGTATACTGGGTCTCCTTGAAGTAACCGTACTTCTCATACATGGATACCATCATATCCCACAGAGTCATGTTGTGCTTCTTGCAGT
>ERZ780144.3320-NODE-3320-length-12016-cov-4.758716_pt1 | contig 12016 bp, 12 predicted proteins | sample MGYA00511380_ERZ780144 | MGnify/ENA primary metagenome ERZ780144 (study PRJEB29588, sample SAMEA1965858) | human gut metagenome | biome: human gut; feature: human-associated habitat; material: faeces | place: Denmark | collected 2008/2010 ... | reverse complement strand
GTGAAGCCAATGCGAAAGCGGAGGGTGTTGCCGACCGGATCACCTTCCACAAAGGGGATGCCGCCCATCTGGAAGATCCGGATGAGACATTCGATGCCACTGTCAGCAACTTTGTCTTCCACGAAGTCCGTTCCGCCAAGGATAAACGGGATGTGGTCAGAGAAGCTCTGCGCATAGTCAAAAAGGGCGGTGCCTTCTCCTTTCAGGACATGTTCTCTCAGAAAGCACTCTACGGTGACATGGAAGAATTTGTCGAAGAATTGAAAAAAGAAGGAGTCACAGAAATTCACTACATCGGCAATCTTGAGAAGAAACTGGATTTTATCCCCGGATATGCCGCTGCTCCTGGATGATCTCCGGCATGGGAATCCTATACGGGCGGAAATAATCACGAAAATCAAAAATGTTTTTGTATAGTTTTTCACGAAATCCAAAAATGTTTTCACGTGGTTTTTCACGAAATTCAAAAATGTTTTTATATTCTTTTTCACGAAATCCAAAAATGTCTTTATATAAAACCATCCCGGACACTGTGTCTGTCTCACAAACACAGTGTCCGGGATGTCAAATTTCTTCTTATATGTCCACCCTATAATGTAATATTGATCACCGGCACAGGCGCCGCCGGTACGCCTACGCCCGCAGCATCTGCGGAAAATGAAGTCCCGGTCATGCCGGCAGAAACCGCTCCGGTATTCCTGGTGGGAATGACCACGTTGTCTTTCATTTTCTCCAGGTGGTTGAAAACTGCTTTCAAGTACTCCGCATCGGCTTTGACGATGTCTTTCATCTCTTTATTGCGGTGTTTGATTTTCATCATCTTGAGGTCTGCGGGATCCATCTCCCTGTCCACCGAGACCGTAGTATCCGATAAGCCGTCCAGTCCTATCTCTTCCATCAGGTCACGTAAGCTGTCAGACATTTCCTGCATCATCTCCGAGGTGAAATCGCTCATTTCCGACATAAAGTCTCCTGTCTGCGCATAGAATGCATCTATGCCAAGATCAATATAGTCGGATATATCATAGCTATCCCCTGCATACGCCTCACTGCCTGCATACTCATATGCGGAGAGATCCCTTGACATTTCTTCCTCAGAACTTTCCGCAGACATTTCTTCCGCATTCTGCACATTTTCCGCTTCTGCGTCCTGCGCATCCTTCGTTTCTTCTTCGCTGATCCGGTCTCCCTGCCAGATTCCGCCGGCTGCCTTCGCTAGTTCCTCTTCTTCTAAGTGTTTCGCCTTTTTCTTCGCTACACGCTCCATGGCTTTGGCATGGTTGATTGCTGCTTCGATCTCGTCATCATCATAATTGCCGCTCTGCTTCTGCCGTTTCAGGCGCAGGACTTCTCTCCGCGCCTGCCCGGCTGCCTGCTTTGCCGCCTGGGACGTCTTGCTCCGCAGTATCTTGGACGAGATATTTTTGAACTGGTACTTCAATTTCTTCAGCGCCAGCGTCGTGTTCTTCGTCTGCTGCCTCTGATTGCGCAGCGATTCACTGTAACTCAGGGAACTTGTAACGATGGAATCCTGGCTCCATCTGTTCGCCGCCTGCATCTGCGCACTTTGACTGTCTCTGGACAGCATTCTCCGGATGTCGGTGACGGAACTTTTCGTTGCAAACATGCTATTGCCGCTCTTCTGCCCGAAAATACCGCTCTGACTATTTTTTGCTCCGAAGATACTCTTCTGATTGTTCTGCGTCTTTCTTCCTCCGGAAAATGCCTGCGGCAAACCGGTATTGCCGCTCCCGTAAACACCTCCGGACTTCCCCATAGAAATCATGCAACCTCACCTTACCCTCTGAAGTCAAAGTTCTGGCCGACCTGCCGTTCGCTTGCGGTCTGCACACTGTCACTCCGTGTGTTGAAATTGTAGGTTTCTATCTTAGACAACAGTTCTTCTATGGAACCGGCGCTGATCGTTACCGTATCCTCTGTGCCGGTTTCCTCCTTGCTGTCTGATACCTTATCCGACTTCTTGTCTTTTAGCCGTTCTTCCTTTTCTTTCTTAGCTGCCTTCTTCTCCGCAGCCTTTTTCTCTGTTTTCTTCTGCTCAGCCTTTTTCTCGATCCGGGCCTTCTGCTCGGCGCTGGATTTCTTCAATACAGCGAAAAATGACAGTGTTCCTCCATCATTTACCTGCATTCCAAAGCCCTTGACATTCGCACCGGAACTCTGCAGGCTGGTCTTTAACTGCTGTATCTGTGCAGCGGCACCGCTCAGGATTCCCTCATACTGTTTGCGGAATTTCTCATCCGTCGCCATCTGTTCGATCTTGTCTTCATCAATGAGGACGACCGTCTTATATCCATTGGCATATTTTGCAGCATTGGCTTTTGCATTCTCCTTCTGATCTCTGCTGACCAGAATAAAATCATAATTTCCATACTTCTTCTTCAGCTGCTCATAATATTTCGCAGCCTTCTCCGACAACTCCGGCTGACCGATGGTCCTGCCGTAATTCCCAGTCGTTCCCTTCGTCTGTTTCGCTTCAGAAGTGCCGGCCGTGCCTGCAGCACTCGTCGTATCCTTCGTTGTCTTGTTTTTCGTATTCTTGCTGTAATTACTCTGCGCAGCATATGCACCGATGCTGCTTACCCCTATCTCTGTCATACTTATCTCCTCCTTGAAAATAGATGCCAAATCCGTTTGTTTACCTGGTTATTCTAATGAGAATATCGGACACTTTCTCCGACTTTTTTATACACATCAAAAGAAAACAGGCAAAATGTGCAAAAAAACCGCCTTTCTGCATCCTTTGTGGATCAGAAAAACGGTTTTCCTATAAACTCTATTCTAAATTACTATTGATTCAAATTGTTGATCGTATGAGATAACTGTCCGAGAATCTTCTTGATCGCTTCACTGGAGGTCGCCATATCTCTCGCCAGCTTCTGGACCTCCGTTGCTACCACCGCAAATCCCTTGCCCTGATCTCCGGCTCTTGCTGCCTCAATCGAAGCATTCAGTGCCAAAATCTGCTGTCTCTTACTATAACCATCGATTTCCTTGGTCTTGTCCGTTGCTTCCTCGATCTGTTCCGCTGCTTTCGCAATGCCACCCTTCAGCTCACCTACCAGATTCTCGTTTTTCCAGTTGGCATAGCTGGCTCTCACGAACATGTTGATCACATCTCCCAGCAGATTTGCAGATGCATCTATCTGCTCCTTAGTCTTCACATTTACCTTTTTCAGGGCCTTAATATATTTATCCTCGTCAATACCCAGCTCTCTCGCTGTCTGTCGGAACTTCTCCTCATCCGGATTCTCCGGCAGCACCTGTCCTCCGATAATACTGCCCAGCACGGTTCCATCCTCCAGTGTGATCGGAATACCAAAATCCACAAGTCCCGCATGGCAGGGATACACACCATGGCCTTCTCTGTCACACTGCTCGCAGCGCTTCTTCCCCTCTGCGCTTCCTCTCGTCAGATCAATACAGAACTCCGTAAAATTATAACAGTCACTGATGTATTTTCCGTCTGCATCCACAGCCACGGTAGCCAGTCCCGTGCTGTTTGCCCAGTTCTTCATGATCTGCTCAAATTTGTTCATGTCACAAAAATCCTGAATCTTCATATAACTTCCTACTTTCCCGGTCATCTTAACCGTTGAACGCATAAAGCCGGTAATTTTTGATCCCGGCATCATCTTACATTTACATAAAAATTATACCACAAACCGCAATATTTTTCGCCCTTTTTACAATTTTTACCGATATTTTAACAACATTTTCTATCTATGTTTCCTTCCCTCCAAACGCTCTAAAATAGATGCAATGCGATGCCATCTATAGTATAATTATCTGGATGCAGATATGAGTGCTGATCGTGGAAAAAGGAGGTGCCGTTAATTGAAGAAAACGAAACTATTCTTAAGAAAAATATGTGTTCTCGTTCTGATATTATCTGCCGCCCTGCTCATTGCCTGCTCCGCTGGTCCTTCCGATGAAGCAGAAAAATACGTTGTCCTGATCGGCGAAGATTCTGAAATCACAGAAAAACTTTCTGACATTGATCTGCTTGTCATAGATGCGGAATATTTTTCCCAAAATGACATTGCCCGTTTAAGAGAAAATGGTATCCGCGAAATCTACTCCTATATCAATATCGGATCGATCGAAAGCTTCCGGTCCTATGATACAGACTTTGAGAAATATACTCTGGGTGCCTATGAGAACTGGCCGGAGGAAAAATGGATCGATGTCTCAGCTCCGGAATGGCAGGCATGTACAGCTTCCAGAGTAGACGCCCTGGTACAGAAGGGTGTGGACGGCTTTTTTGTCGATAACACGGATGTATACTATAACTATCCGCAGGAATCCATCTATGACGGAATCCTTACGATTCTGGACTATATGAACCATACCGGCAGAAAGATCATGATCAACGGCGGGGACCGTTTTGTAAAAAAATATCTTACAAAAGAAAAAAACGTTCTCATCGATGGGGTAAACCAGGAGAACGTTTTTACTGCGTATGATTTTTCAAAGGATGTCTATACTAAAAATGATCAAAGCACGCGTGAATACTATACTGAGTATCTGGATCTGGCTATGTCACACGGCTGTACCGCTTACACCCTGGAATACGCAACGGATCCCACCATCCGCAGGCAGGCAGCCACCTACGCCGGGAAGCATGGGTACATCTGCTATATTTCTGATAATATCGGGTTATGTCTGGGAAGATAACATATTCCTCTCAAGCGCCATCATAGAAATGTAATCATACAAGTCTCCAGATGCTTTTGTTTTGTCTGCTCATCTGCATCAGCAGCCGTGCACAGATCACAATGATAGCATAGATTGTAGCCTCCCTGACTTCTGGTATCTTCTGTCACAGCAAAATATCCTGCTTTTAATTTCACGGTCTGCCCGTTTAGAAAATGAATTTCCCTCTGCATATAATCCGCAGGGCTATTTTGTACGGTAGGTACCATGGAATTATACTTTCCTGTAGTAATATAATCCATCTGAATCTCCGTAAAATAGTTCTTCAGATTCGCCTGATCTGCCGCCACCTTTGCCTTATGTATATAAGACAGGTACTGCGGTGCCAGTACTCCCACCAGCACTGCCATGATAGCTATTACAATGATCAGCTCTACTAATGAAAATCCCCCGTTTCCCTTCTTTCCTGTTGATTTTTTCATGACTTTTCTCTCCATTAGATTACAATACATCCCGCAGGCATCGGGCCTGCGTATAAGAAAGACCCGCATGGTCTTCCCAGGCAGGTCTTTCTTGCGATCATATATTCAGTTTTATCAGTGCTTTATTATTCGCAAAGCTTGGAAAATGCATCCGCTACGAACTGAACCTTAGGTCCGATGATTACCTGAACGGAGGTCTTACCGGGTTTCATGACACCGGCTACGCCTGCAGATTTGATCACCTTATCATTCACTGCGGTAATGTCTTTTACTTCCAGTCTCAGTCTTGTAATGCAGTTGTCAATGCTTGCAATGTTGTCCTTGCCGCCGCAGCCTTCCAGAATGGTTGCTGCGATTGCTGCGAAATCATCATTTGCCAGCTCGATCTTCTTCTCTGCTTCTACATCATCATCTTCTCTACCGGGGGTCTTCAGATCCCATTTCTTGATAGCGAAGAGGAATACGAAGTAGAATACAACAAATGCTGCGATACCCAGAGGGATGATCAGCCAGATTCTGGCTGCTGCAGGCAGGGAGGATGAGAACAGCAGATCCATCGCACCTGCGGAGAAGCTGAAGCCTGCACGGAAGCCAAGAGCAACAGTGATCATGGTGAAGATGCCATACAGTGCTGCGTAGATCACATACAGTCCGGGAGCTAAGAACATGAATGCAAACTCAAAGGGCTCGGTAACGCCGCAGATGAATGAACAGATTGCTGCGGAAGCTACCAGACCGATCGCTGCCTTTTTCTTGGCGGGCTTTGCACATTTTACCATTGCCAGAGCCGCACCGGGGATACCGAACATCATACAAGGGAAGAAGCCGGACATATACATTCCAAGGCTCCAGGATACATCAGCGCTTGTCTCACCTTTCCAGAAGTGCTGCAGATCTCCAAGTCCGATGGTATCGAACCAGAATACGTTGTTCAGTGCGTGATGTAATCCGGTAGGGATCAGCAGACGATTCAGGAAAGCATAAATACCTGCGCCGACTACATCCAGACCTTCAATGGCTTCACCGAGAGCTACCAGACCGCCGAACAGTAAAGGCCATACGAACAGCAGTACAACAGATGCCAGAATAGATACCACACCTGCTACGATAGCTACGCAGCGCTTACCACTGAAGAAGGACAGCCAGTCGGGAAGCTTGGTATCCTTGAACTTGTTGTAGCACATGGAACCGATAATACCGGCAATAATACCGATAAAAGGATTCGCAATCTTATCGAATGCCAGTGTCTTGGTAGCATCCTCAGCGATGGAGGGCATAATGGTCGTAACAAATCCGGTAGACAGAAGTGTTGTGAGCATCAGCCAGGAAGCCAGAGCTGCGATGGCTCCGGTACCGTCATTTTTCTCTGACATACCGACACCTACACCAATTGCGAACAGGATCGCCATGTTGTCGATCAAAGCACCACCAGCTTTTACGAGGAACAGACCGATCAGATTTGCCGCGCCTGAGATCTCACCACCCTGCATTGTTGCCGGGCACAATCAGTAACCAATACCCATGAGGATACCGCAGATCGGCAGAACCGCTACGGGAAGCATTAACGCTTTACCCAGTTTTTGAAGAAACTTCATACATTTCTCCTCCTTTACATTATACTAAACCGGAACAGTTCCGGTCAGTTTCGTTAGTTGATATGGACGTACTGCTCTTAAGAGATCTGGAGCACATCCTCGCCGGGAGATACCTCTCCCTCCTTCAGAATACTGATCTTGTTATATTCATCGGTATTGCAGACCAGGACCGGAGTGATGATATGCAGTCCGGCTTCCTGAATCTTCTCCAGATCCGCATCCACCAGAAGATCGCCCTTTTTGACATGGTCTCCGGCAGCAACATGTGCCGTGAAGGGGGCTCCCTTGAGTGTCACGGTATCCAGTCCGATGTGGATCAGAAGCTCCGCTCCCTGATCCGTTGTCATGGTGATCGCATGGAGCGTATCAAATACCACGGTCACCTCTCCGTCTGCGGGAGCATATATTTTCCCCTCAGAGGGGATCACTGCAAATCCGTCTCCCAGTATCTTCTCGGAAAACGTAGGATCCGGTACCTCCGTAAGAGCAACTGCCTTCCCCTTACAGGGAGATCCGATACAATTCCCTTTTCGCTTACCTTTCAGAAAATCTAACATGTGAACTCCTTTCCGTCGATATATACCGCTGCAATGTTCAGTTCCTGATCCAGGAGTACGAAATCTGCCCTCTTACCAACGGATATACTGCCCACTTCATTGAAAATGCCGATCTCCTTCGCCGGATTCTCCGTGGCACACATCACTGCCGTCTCTAACGGCAGACCGACTGTTTTTACTACAAATCGCATACAATCCATCAGATTCGTCGCCGATCCGGCGATCGTTCCGTCATGCAGGGTAGCCAGATTGCCTCTGACGGTAACCGGCTGTCCTCCCAGAGTATATTCACCATCCTCCAGTCCCGTTGCACGCATACTGTCACTGATCAGGATCATGCGGTCAGCGCCAAACATCGCAAACGTTGCACGGATCACTGACGGATGAATGTGTACACCATCACAGATCAGCTCCGGATGACATTTTTCTGAATCTCTCACTGCTCCGATCACGCCGGGCTCCCTGTGGTTCAGCGGCGGCATTGCATTATACAAATGTGTCGCATGAGATGCTCCACGTTCAATGGCTTCCCTTGCTGTATCATAACCGGAAGCTGTATGCGCCAGTGAAATGACCACTTCTCCTTTGGCTCTGTCGATAAATTCCATCGCTCCCGGCTCCTCCGGTGCGATATCTACCAACTTGATCAGCCCGTTCGCTGCTTTCTGCAGCTGACTGAAATATTCATAATCGCAGTGCATGATATTTTCCGCCGCCTGAGCACCCTTTTTCGCCGGACTGATAAAAGGTCCTTCCATATTGATGCCCACCAGGTGGGATCCACCGGAATACTCATAGCTGCCGGCATTTTTCATGACCTCCAGCAGTTCATCCTTAGGTATCGTCATGGTAGCCGGGCAGACACTTGTCACACCGACAGATGCTTCATATGATGTGATGACATCCAGTGCTTCCTTCGTACCGTCACACATATCTGCGCCCTTACAACCATGGAAATGAATATCCACCAGTCCCGGTATCAGATACATGCCTTCCACATCCACAACAGCTTCCTCACCTGCCGGATCCCCGGTGCAGCTTACGAACCTGCCGTTCTCCACGGCTGCATCCCCTCTGACAAACCGATGCTCCTCTGTATATATATTTGCATTTCTGATTCTCATGACCTATCAGCTTCCCCCTTCTTATTCAGAAAGCTTACTAAGCGCTGCTTCGTCTGCCACCAGTGTCACATCATTATGAAGCTGTAATACCGATGCCGGCACCTGCGGTGTAATGGGGCCGAAGAAAGCTTTCTGTACGATCTCCGCCTTGTCTTCGCCGCTGGCTACGATCAATATTTTCTTCGCCTGCATAATGGTCTTGATCCCCATGGTATATGCCTGCTTCGGGACATCCTCCGCCGATGCGAAGAATCTCTTGTTGGCTTCGATCGTAGACTCTGTCAGGTTCACACAATGTACCTGCTTGTCAAAACTCTCTCCCGGTTCGTTGAAGCCGATGTGCCCGTTATGTCCAATTCCCAAAAGCTGCAGGTCCACGCCGCCCAGTGACTGGATCAGTTCCGTATATCTACGGCATTCTTTCTCCGAATCCGGCTCCATTCCGTTTGGCAGATGTGTATTTTCCACCGGGATATTCACATGGTCAAACAGATTCTGGTGCATAAAATAGTAATAACTCTGATCGTTTTCCCGGCTCAGCCCCTTATATTCATCCAGGTTCACCGTCATAACCTCAGAAAAGTCCAGGTCTCCCTTGCGGAACCATTCCACCAGCTGTTTATACAGGCCGATGGGAGTAGATCCCGTAGCCAGTCCGAGAACACAATTCGGTTTCATAATAACCTGTGCCGATACGATATTTGCAGCCTTTCTGCTCATATCTGCATAATCTTTTGCTTTGTATATTCTCATGAATCTCTCACTCCATTTCGCATATTTTACTACGGACATTCAGCACCATGGACGGTGCCACACTGAGTTCATCAATTCCCATCTGCACAAATCGTGTGGTCAGTGTCGTATCCGCTCCCAACTCTCCGCAGATGCCGACCCATTTCCCATGCTTATGTGCTCCGTCAACAGTCATCTGTATCATACGCAGGACTGCCTCATGATGTGGATTATAGAATCTGTCCAGTCTGTTGTTCTGCCTGTCGATCGCCAGAGTATACTGTGTCAGATCATTCGTGCCGATACTGAAGAAATCAACATGCTCCGCCAGCTCTTCACTCATCATGACAGCCGCAGGAGTCTCGATCATAATTCCCTGTTCCGGAATTGCGTAAGGAAGCTTTTCTTCCTCCAGCTCCTTAGCCACCTCAGCCACGATTTTCTGAATATCCAGCACTTCCTCCACGGAAATGATCATCGGATACATAATAGCCAATGTTCCGTATTTTGCCGCCCTGAGAAGTGCTCTCAGCTGGGTCTTGAAGATCTCCGGCTGCTCCAGACAGATCCGGATCGCACGGTATCCCATGGCAGGATTATCTTCCTTGCCCAGTCCGAGGTAATCTACATTTTTGTCCGCACCGATATCAAGGGTACGGATGATGACCTTTTTCCCTGCCATCATCTGCAGCACCTGACGGTAAGCATTGAACTGTTCTGTCTCATCCGGAAGAGAGTCCCTTCCGAGATATAAGAATTCACTGCGGAACAGGCCGATACCCTCCGCATCATTCTCCAGTACATATGCCACATCCGATACGCTGCCGATATTTGCATATACATTGACCTTGCGTCCGCTCTTTGTCACGGATTCACGTCCCTTGTATTCTGCCAGCAGGCTTCTTAGTCTCTGTTCCGTCTGCTGTGCCGCTTCTGCCTGCCGGATCTGCTCTTCCTCCGGATCCAGGTAAAATACCGCTTCCCTGCCGTCCACAATAGCCCGGGTCCCGTTATGAATTTTATCCAGTTCCAATGGTACCCCTATCAGTGCCGGAATATTCATCATACGTGCAAGGATCGCAGTATGGGAATTCGTTGAGCCATGTACTGTGACAAAGGCCAGGATCTTGCTCTTATCCATCTGTACCGTCTCACTGGGAGTCAGATCATCTGCCACAATGATCGACGGCTCCATGGTACTCCAGTCAATCTGCTCCTCCCCGGACAGATTGCGGACGAGCCGGTTGGAGATATCCCTGACATCCGCAGAGCGGGCCTGCATATATTCATCATCCATGTTGGCGAACATCTCTGCAAAATTATCACCGGTCACTGCCACCGCATACTCTGCATTCACTTCTTCGTTCTGAATCATGCTGTGAATGGCATCCTGATAATCGTCATCCTCGAGCATCATCTGATGCACCTCGAAAATGGCTGCATTGACTTCTCCGACCTCCTGCAGAGCCTTCTCGTATAACTGCCCCAGCTGCGTCATCGTACGTTCCTTAGCCGCATCCAGCCGTTTCAGTTCTTCCTCTGTGTTGTCGATATGGATCCTCTTAACGAGACTGTCCTTTTTCTTCAAAACACTGACAGGTCCGATCGCTGTTCCCTTATATACGGATTTTCCAATATATTTTTCCATTTTCTACCTTCCAAACTCTGTCGTGCAGGTCTTCTCCTAGAGGTTCTCACGGAAAAACTTCTGAAGCTCTGCTGCGGCGGTATCTTCATCCGCTCCTTCTATCGTGACTTCCACGTTGTCTCCGTGCTTCACACCCATTCCCATGATCGCCATCAGCTTGCTTGCTGCAGCTGATTTCCCCTTACAGGAAAGTGTCACTGTACTCTGATACTTTTTCGCTTCCTTGGCGAGCAGTCCCGCAGGACGTGCATGCAGACCGATCTCATCCTTAATGATATAGCTGAACTGTTTCATCGGCAACATTCCTCCTTATTTTATATTTCTTGCTTTAAATATGTAGCATATTGTACATACTTTTCGTTCATCTGGCTGATTACATATACATATTACCCATCTTTTTATTGTTTGTCTACATCACTTTTGATATATTGTATATTTTTGAACATTATCGTAAAATTTTGTAAACTTTTTAATAAAAAATTTGCTTAAAACAGGCACATCAGCTGAGCCGATGTGCCTGGGTTTTTTGATATGATTTCATATGATTCCATGTAAGCACCCGTCATGGAGCTTACAGCATGCTTTTTAATCTTCATCTTCTGTTTTTCCCGGGATTCCATCTGATGCCTGTGTCATCTTCCTGTACTCATACCGGGGAAGAAAATCATTCCTGCCGTAGGCATCATAATAATTCATGAATATCCGCTGTAAAATATCCGGGATATACGATTCTTCTGCTTCCACCAGTATGATCAGGTGCTGGAGAGAGCTGTATCGGGTGCATATATCGTTCTTCCGGATATTTTGCCGGATTGCTTTCTCCATGCACTCCATTGCTTTATCGATATGATCAATGTACATCGTCTGGTCTGATTTTGCATCCATGGTGACCAGCACCAGATAACAGCGGTGCCGGTATCGTTCTCCCAGGCTGCTTACATATTGATACAGTCTGGCAAACTCACGATAGTCAAGATCTAATGCTCCTGTATAGCTTCCGCTCTCCAGCAATGCTCCGGCGATTACCTCCAGGTCATTTTTTCTGGCCTGTGTATCCAGCTGCTGTTCCTCCAGCTCCTCATAAAACCGGTAACTGTTTTTACCGTTCTGTTTGACATAATACAACGCCTTATCCGCTTTTATATAATATTCTTCAAAGTTTCCTCCCTGTCTGCACATGCACAGACCGCAGGACAAGGATGCC
>ERZ780144.3312-NODE-3312-length-12044-cov-1.909167_pt1 | contig 12044 bp, 7 predicted proteins | sample MGYA00511380_ERZ780144 | MGnify/ENA primary metagenome ERZ780144 (study PRJEB29588, sample SAMEA1965858) | human gut metagenome | biome: human gut; feature: human-associated habitat; material: faeces | place: Denmark | collected 2008/2010 ... | reverse complement strand
CAAATGCCAGATATGGATTGGTTGTAGGGTCTGGAGAACGCAGCTCTGCACGACGATATGCATCTACGGCAGCAGGAACACGAATAAGCTGAGAGCGGTTCTGGTTTGACCAGGAAATGTATTCAGGCGCTTTGGGTCCGCCAAAACGCTCATAAGAAGCAACTGTGGGATTCAGGAAAACAGTCAATTCTGAAATATGTGCCAGAATACCAGCAATCATATGGGATAGGGGATCTTCACAGTTTCCGCCTTTGACAGAAATATTGATATGGAATCCATTCCCGGGCTGATGGCGCAATGGTTTTGGACTGAAATCCGCATAAAGTCCATTCCGTTCTGCAACTGTTTTTACAACAGCTTGAAAGGTTAGGGTATTATCAGCGGCAGTGAGAGGATCGGAATAACGGAAGTCAATTTCATTTTGTCCGGGACCTTCTTCGTGGTGGGAACTTTCTGGATAAATGCCCATCTGCTCCAGAAGCAGGCAGATTTCTCGTCGAACATTTTCGCATTTGTCTTCTGGTGCAATATCCATATATCCCGCGTTATCATATGGCGTTTTTGTGGGCTGTCCTTCTGCGTCCAACTGGAAAAGATAGAATTCCATTTCAGGACCGAAAGCAAAGGAAATGCCAGCAGATTCCGCATCAGAAATGGCTTTTTTCAACAGGCTTCTAGTATCACAGATAAAAGGGCTCCCATCTGGATGGGAAATGCTGCAGAACATGCGAACAACTCTGCCGTGTTCCGGTCGCCAGGGAAGTACCATCAGGGTATCAGGTTCTGGATGGAGCAGCAGATCAGATTCGGCTTCATCGCCGAAGCCTGCAATGGCAGAACCGTCAATGGCAATGCCATAGGAAAAAGCCCGAGGCAGTTCATCTGGCATGATGGAGATATTTTTCTGTTTGCCAAAAACGTTGCAAAATGCCAAACGGATGAATTTGACATCTTCTTCCTGGACATACTGTAATACTTCCTGCTTGGAATATTTCATGAATTCCACCTGCTTTCCTCTCATTTTCAACATTTTTTTCGAACTTTACAACATTTATAAAAAGTAATATAACACAGTTCCCACAGATTTTCCATAAAAAATTGTATAAAGAAAAATATGTGCGCATAACATGGTCAAATTTGAATTTTTGTAATTTTATGGAAAACATAATAATTTTTTGAAAAAATTTATAAAAGACCCATTGACAAAAATGAATTATGGGTGTATAAAATATGAGTCAAAGGCAAAGGCGTCTTTGAGGTCATACCCTCAGAGTCCCCTTTGCCTTTTTTATTTTACAAAAGAGGGGGTTTTTCTATGAAACATGTATCGGATTATTTTGGTTCCCTGGTCTTTGATGACAGGGTAATGAAAGCACGATTATCAAGTGAAGTATATCAGTCCCTGAAAAAAACAATTGATGAGGGAGCGAAGTTGGATCTTTCCGTTGCCAATGCTGTGGCAACAGCCATGAAGGACTGGGCAATTGCCAATGGTGCAACCCATTACACCCATTGGTTCCAGCCATTGACTGGCATTACAGCGGAAAAACATGACAGCTTCATTACACCAGCACCTGACGGCAGAGTGATTATGGAATTTTCTGGTTCTGAACTGATTAAAGGTGAACCGGACGCATCGTCTTTTCCTTCAGGAGGCCTGCGTGCTACATTTGAAGCAAGAGGATATACCGCATGGGATCCTACATCTTATGCCTTCATCAAAGGAAAAACCCTGTGCATTCCCACTGCCTTCTGTTCTTATGCAGGGGAAGCACTGGATAAGAAAACACCATTGCTCAGATCCATGGAAGCATTAAACCGTCAGGCGCTGCGTATCCTGCGTCTGTTTGGCAATGACCATGTAAAATGTGTCCGTACTTCTGTAGGACCAGAGCAGGAATATTTCCTGGTAGACAGAGAAATGTATGAAAAACGCCGTGACCTGATTTTTACTGGACGGACTTTGTTTGGTGCAAAACCGCCGAAAGGTCAGGAATTGGACGATCACTACTTTGGTGCCATCAAACCTACAGTAGCCGCCTTCATGGAAGATCTGAATGAAGAATTATGGAAGCTTGGTATACTGGCAAAGACGGAACACAATGAAGTTGCTCCGGCACAGCATGAATTGGCGCCTATCTACACAACAACCAATATTGCAACAGACCACAACCAGCTGACAATGGAAATTATGCAGAAAGTTGCGGCAAGACATGGTTTGGTTTGTCTGCTTCATGAAAAACCCTTTGCTGGTGTCAACGGCAGCGGCAAGCATAATAACTGGTCTATTTCCACGGATGAAGGCGTAAACCTGCTTTCTCCCGGTGAAACACCGCATGATAACGCACAGTTCCTGCTGTTCTTGTGTGCGGTCATCAAAGCGGTGGATGATTATCAGGATTTGCTGCGTATTTCCGTTGCAACAGCCGGAAATGACCTGCGGCTGGGTGCACAGGAAGCACCTCCAGCAATCGTTTCCATTTTCCTTGGCGATGAACTGAATGCAGTTTTGGAATCTCTGGAAAATGATACACCTTACTGCGGTGTGAAAAAGACAAAAATGAAACTGGGTGTTGACGTACTGCCCAAATTTACAAAAGATAACACAGACCGTAACCGTACATCTCCTTTTGCTTTTACAGGCAATAAATTTGAGTTCCGTATGGTTGGGTCTGCGGACAGCATTGCCTGCGCAAATATTATGCTGAACAGTGCTGTAGCAGAAAGTCTGCGGGTTTATGCCGATTATTTGGAACAGGCACCTGACTTCCAGTCAGCCCTGCAGGAAATGCTGAAAAATACAATTAAAGAACATAAACGTATCATTTTTAACGGCAACGGCTACGATGATGCATGGATTCAGGAAGCAACGCTGAAAAGAGGTCTGAGCAATTATCCTTCTACACCCGACTGCGTACCTCATATTCTGGATCGGAAAAATGTGGAACTGCTGACAGGGCAGAAGATTTACACAGAACCGGAACTGCGTGCGCGTTATGAAATTGTACTGGAAAACTACTGTAAGTCCATTGTCATCGAAGCAAATACCATGGTGGATATGGCGGAAAAAGAAATTCTGCCGGCAATCACCGCATATGCAATGGAACTTGCTAAAACAGCAGCCGCGAAAAAAGCTTTGAACGAACAGATTACCTGTGCTTTTGAATGCGAGAGAGTGAAAACCCTGTCTGCTTTGACAGATGAAATTGCACTGAAAATACAGGAACTGAAAAAATCTCTGATTTCTTTGAAATCAACAGAAACAGTTTGCGAAGAATCCGCTTTTATTCGGGATCAGGTATTAGTAAAAATGCGGGAACTGCGGGTGCCTTGTGACGAAGCAGAAACCATCACTGCAAGAAAATATTGGCCATTCCCTACATATGGAGAATTGCTGTTTGGCGTGAAATAAAAAACAAAAGAGGAAAGAGAAGCAGAAGACGAAACCGGTTCTGGTTTCGTTTTCTGTGGATAAAAAAGGAGGTAAGGCTGATGTGCTCAATTATGGGATATTGCGGCAGCAGTGTGGATTTGGCATTATTTCAGGAAGGATTTGACCGTACCATCTCTCGTGGTCCTGATGACAGCCGCATTGTAGATACAGGAAATGGATATTTGGGATTTCACAGATTGGCAATTATGGGTTTGACCCCATCTGGCATGCAGCCTTTTGCATTGGATGGCAGTTATGTTGTCTGCAATGGGGAAATTTACGGTTTCGAGAAAATCAAAAAGGTGTTGGCAGAAAAATACACTTTCCAGAGTGAATCAGACTGTGAAGTGCTGCTGCCCATGTATCGTGAATTTGGCACAGACATGTTTGCCATGCTGGATGCGGAATTTGCTTTGATTCTCTATGATGCAGAGGCAAAGACTTTTATTGCTGCCAGAGATCCTATTGGGATTCGTCCTTTATATTATGGTTATGATAAAAACGGTGTCATTGTGTTTGCCAGTGAACCAAAGAATCTGGTGGGCTTGACAAAACGTATCATGCCATTTCCGCCGGGGCATTATTATAAAGATGGCAAATTCATTTGCTATTGCGATATTGCGAAAGTAGATAAAGTTTGCCATGACGATTTGGAAACTGTTTGCAAAAACATCCATGATAAGTTGGTTGCAGGGGTAGAAAAAAGACTGGTAGCAGATGCAAAAGTAGGATTTTTGCTTTCTGGCGGTCTGGATTCCTCTTTGGTATGCGCCATTGCAGCCAAAAAATCAAAAACGCCTATTCGTACATTTGCCATCGGCATGAGCGAAGATGCCATTGATTTGAAATATGCAAAACAGGTTGCTGACTATATTGGCAGCGACCATACAGAATTCTATATGACAAAAGAACAGGTTCTGGATTCTCTGGAAACAGTCATTCAGGCATTGGGTACCTTTGATATTACCACCATTCGTGCCAGCATGGGCATGTACCTGATTTGCAAAGCCATCCATGAAAACACAGACATTCGCGTATTGCTGACTGGTGAGATTTCCGATGAACTCTTTGGATATAAATATACAGACTATGCACCTGATGCGGATGCGTTCCAGAAAGAAGCGCAGAAACGTTTGCATGAACTGCATATGTACGATGTTCTTCGGGCAGACCGATGCATTTCGGTACATTCTCTGGAAGCCCGGGTGCCTTTCGGGGATCTGGATTTCGTAAAGTATGTCATGTCCGTTGACCCGGAAAAGAAAATCAATACTTATGGCAAAGGAAAATACCTTCTGCGCCATGCTTTTGAAGGTGATTATCTGCCTCATGAAATTTTGTGGAGAGAAAAAGCAGCATTTTCTGATGCGGTTGGTCACTCCATGGTGGATTATTTGAAAGCTTACGCAGAAGAAAAATATACAGAAGAAGAATTTCAGGAAAAAGCCCGCAAGTATACCCATGCGGCGCCATTTACAAAAGAATCCCTGCTGTATCGGGAAATTTTTGAAAAATATTATCCCGGTCAGGGAGAAATGATCGTTGATTTTTGGATGCCAAACCGTGATTGGGAAGGCTGTCAGGTAGATGACCCTTCTGCACGTGTGCTGGCAAACTATGGAGATAGCGGTAAATAAGAATTGGAGGAACAAACAATGGAAAAGAAAGATCTGCTGTATGAAGGAAAAGCAAAAAAAGTATATCGGACTGATGATCCGGAAGTGTTATACATTGCTTATAAGGATGATGCCACAGCTTTCAATGGCTTGAAAAAAGGTACCATTTCCGGCAAGGGCATCATCAACAATCAGATGAGCAACCGTTTGATGCAGTATCTGGAAAGCAAAGGCATTCCGACACATCTCATTGAAGAATGCAATGAACGGGACACTCTGGTAAAACGTGTGGATATTGTTCCCCTGGAAGTCATTATCCGAAATATTGCAGCAGGTTCTTTCTCCAAGAGATATGGTGTAGAAGAGGGCACCGTATTTGCGGAACCTACCATTGAAATTTCTTATAAAAATGACGCTCTGGGAGATCCCCTTCTGAACGCATATCATGCGGTAGCTATGGGACTTGCCACATGGGATCAAGTCTTATGCTTTTGCCATTAATAAACATCTTTCTGCTTTTTGGAAAACCTGCGGCGTGACACTGGTGGATTTCAAACTGGAATTTGGGAAGCTTTCTGATGGCAGTATTGTACTGGCGGATGAAATCAGCCCCGATACTTGCCGTTTGTGGGATACAGAAACAAAAGAAAAACTGGATAAAGACCGTTTCCGCAGAGATTTGGGCGGCGTAGAAGACGCTTATGCAGAAGTCATGAAACGGTTGGAAGAACATTTGCAGCAATAAGAAAGAGGAGTGCTTGATTATGTATGATCGTTATGAATCCCCTTTGTCCAGCCGCTATGCTTCTCCGGAAATGCTGAAGCTTTTTTCCATGGAAACTCGTATCCAGACATGGCGAAAATTATGGGTAGCTTTGGCGAAAGCGGAAATGGAATTGGGGTTGCCCATTACAGAAGAACAGGTACAGCAATTGGAAGAACAGGTGGAAAACATCGATTTTGCCTGCGCTGCAGCCAGAGAAAAGGAAGTTCGCCATGATGTTATGGCACATGTTTATACTTACGGAAAAGTAGCACCAAAGGCTGCCGGCATCATTCATCTGGGGGCTACCAGTTGTTACGTTACCGATAACGGTGATTTGATTTTATATCGGGATGCACTCTTGCATCTTCGGAAAGGGCTGTTGGCTGTGATGCAGAATCTGGCAGCTTTCGCAAAACAATATCGTGCCTTGCCAACCCTTGGTTATACCCATTATCAGCCGGCGCAGCTGGTAACAGTGGGAAAACGAGCAACCCTTTGGCTTCAGGATTTCCTGATGGATCTGGAAGAACTTGATTTTGTACTGGAGCATATGAAGTTTTTGGGATGTCGTGGTACCACGGGAACAGAAGCCAGCTTCTTAGATCTCTTCGGCGGAGATACAGAAAAAATTGACGAAATGAATCGACGCATCGGTAAGACCTTTGGTTTTTCTGAATGTTACGATGTCTGCGGACAGACTTATCCTAGAAAGCTGGACAGCCGCATTTTGCAGTGCTTGTCTGCAATCGGACAGAGCTGTTACCGCATGGCTAATGATATTCGTTTGCTGCAGCATGACAGACAGATTGAAGAACCTTTTGAAAAGAATCAGATCGGTTCTTCTGCTATGGCATATAAACGCAATCCCATGCGCTGCGAAAGAATTTGTTCTTTGTCCCGTTATTTGATGGCAGATGCGGCAAATGCGCCAATGACTGCTTCTGTACAGTGGCTGGAACGGACATTGGACGATTCCGCAAACCGCCGTATTTCCATGCCGGAAGGTTTCTTGTGTGCCGATGCAGTATTACGTTTGGCACAGAATGTTACAGATGGACTTCATGTCAATGAAAAGATTGTTGCCAAAACCGTTCGGGAATATCTTCCTTTCATTGCAACAGAGAACCTCTTGATGGAAGCTGTAAAGCGAGGCGGCGACAGACAGGAACTCCATGAAGTCATTCGCAAATGTTCTATGGAGGCAACTGCCAGAATGAAAGAAGGCGAATCCTGTGACCTGCTGGAAAGACTTGCAGCAGAACCGGCATTCCAATTGAATGGGCAGGACTTGGAAGAACTGCTGAAACCGGCAGATTATATCGGAAGATGCCCCGAACAAGTGGATGCTTTCGTAGAAAAAGTCACACCCTTATTCAAGAATTTGAAACAGGAAAAAACTGAAATCAATGTATGATATAGAGCCAGCTGGTTTTCGTCAGAAAATCGGCTGGTATGTTTGCGCAAAGAAGAAAAAAGGAGCGGAGAACATGACGAAATATGTTTTTGTAACAGGCGGCGTCGTGTCCGGCTTGGGAAAAGGCATTGTTGCGGCTTCTTTGGGGCGTCTGCTGAAAGCCAGAGGATTGAAAGTGGCACCCCAGAAATTAGACCCTTATATCAATGTAGACCCGGGTACCATGAGTCCTTATCAGCATGGCGAAGTGTATGTCACAGAAGACGGTGCGGAAACGGATTTGGACTTAGGACATTATGAACGCTTTATTGATGAAGATTTGAATCGGTATTCCAATCTGACCACAGGGAAGGTCTATTGGAATGTATTAAATAAAGAGAGAAATGGGGAATATCTTGGTTCCACCGTTCAGGTCATTCCTCATGTCACAAATGAAATCAAGGAATTTGTCTATCAGGTAGGGAAAAAGACCGATGCGGATGTTGTCATTACAGAAATTGGCGGTACCATTGGTGATATCGAATCCCAGCCATTTCTGGAAGCGGCAAGACAGGTTTCTCTGGAAGTAGGAAAGGAAAACAGTTTGTTTATCCATGTAACTTTGGTACCTTTCCTGCGTGGTTCTGATGAACATAAATCTAAACCTACTCAGCATTCTGTAAAAGAATTGCAGGGAATGGGGATTCATCCAGATATTATTGTACTGCGCTGCGATGAACCACTGGAAGAAGCCATTTTCCAGAAAATTTCCATGTTCTGTAATGTAAGAGCCGATTGCGTCATTGAAAACAGAACACTGCCCATATTGTATGAAGCACCACTGATGCTGGAAAAATCTAATTTTTCTGCCGTCGTTTGCAGAGAACTGGGACTGGAAGTACCTGCTGCCGATTTGACGGAATGGGAGGAAACCGTCAAACGCATCAAAGAAAGACCTTATCATGTTCGTATTGGATTGGTAGGAAAATATGTGCAGCTCCATGACGCATATCTTTCCGTAGCAGAAGCCCTGCGCCATGCAGGCTATGCTTGGAACACCCATGTGGACATTCAGTGGATTGATGCAGAAGAAATTACCAAAGAAAACGCGGAGGATAAGCTTTCCGGTTTGGATGGCATCATTGTTCCCGGTGGATTTGGTGACCGTGGTATTTCTGGCATGATCGAAGCGGCTCGTGTAGCACGGGAAAAACAGATTCCATACTTTGGTATTTGTTTGGGCATGCAGATTGCGGTTATTGAATTTGCAAGAAATGTAGCCGGGCTTTCACAGGCAAATTCCGGGGAATTTGCACCAGATTGTCCACAGAAAGTTATTGACTTCATGCCAGGACAAAGTGATGAGATCGCCAAAGGCGGTACACTGCGTCTGGGCGCATATCCCTGCATCATTCAGCCAGATACATTGATGGAAAAATGCTATGGCAAAAGAGAGATACAGGAACGTCATCGCCATCGCTATGAATATCAGAATCAATACCGGGAAACACTGGAAAATGCAGGACTGATTTGCAGCGGCATTTCTCCTGACGGAAATCTGGTGGAAGCGGTAGAATGGAAAGACCATCCATTTTTCATTGGCGTCCAGTATCATCCCGAATTTAAGAGCCGTCCCAACCGTCCGCATCCGCTATTTTATGGATTTATCGGCGCAGCTTTTGCGCTTTCCCAGAAAAAAGATTGATTTCGTTTTATGGACATGGAGTATGGGAAGAAAGGAGCATATATGATTAGAACGTATGACAGAAAATTGATTATAGAAGATGGCAGCCAGTATTATGGTTATGGCTTTGGCGCAGATACAGACAAAGTCTTTGAATTGGTGTTCCATACAGGTGTCATTGGGTATCAGGAAATTTTCTCTGACCCGTCTTATACCTATCAGGGTGTTGTGATGACATATCCTTTGATTGGGAACTACGGTATGGCAGCGGATGATTATGAAACATTCCATCCGACCATTGGCGCTATGATTGTGCGGGAATATGAAGACCATCCCTCCAATTTCCGTGCAGAAGCAACATTGTCTGAAATGATGAAAAAGTTTGATGTGCCGGGGATTTCTGGCATTGATACCAGAAAACTGACAAGATCTATTCGAGATTTCGGCAGCAGAAAAGCATTGATTACCAGCGTAGATACTCCTTTGGAAAAAGGTCTGGAAATTTTAAAAGAAACTACCATCCCCGGAAATATGGCAGAGGTTGTAAGCTGTAAGGAAAGCTGGGAATATGCAACAGAAGAACCGAAATTCCATATTGTAGCTGTTGATTTCGGTATCAAACACAGTATTTTGAAAGCATGGAAAAAGAGAGGCTGTCGTGTAACCATCGTTCCTTGGAACACATCTGCTGAGAAAATTCGCAAACTCCAGCCGGATGGTGTATTTCTTTCTAATGGTCCTGGTGACCCTGCCGCAGTGCAGCCAGCTATTGAAATGATTCAGCAGCTGCGGGGAAGTGTGCCAATGTTTGGCATTTGTCTGGGACACCAGCTCATTTCCCTGTCTTATGGCGCAAAAACTTATAAAATGAAATTTGGTCACCATGGCGGCAACCACCCTGTAAAGAACATTGCAACTGGAAAAGTGGAAATTACTTCTCAGAACCATTCCTATGCAGTGGATGAAAGCAGTTTGAAAGGTACAGACTTGACCATTACCCATATGAACTTGCTGGATAAAACCGTAGAAGGTGTTGCTTGTGAAAAAGATTCTATCTACAGCGTACAGTATCATCCAGAAAGCGCACCTGGCCCACAGGACAGCGGATATTTGTTTGATCGTTTTATACAGATGATGAAGGAGGGAAAGGCACATGCCGAAAAGAACTGATATTCATAAAATTATGGTCATTGGCTCTGGTCCCATTGTCATTGGACAAGCGGCAGAATTTGACTATGCGGGCACACAGGCATGTCTTGCCCTGAAAGAAGAAGGTTACGAAGTCGTGCTCTGCAATTCCAATCCGGCTACCATTATGACCGATACCACTATTGCGGATAAAGTATATATGGAACCTTTGACATTGGAATATGTGGCAAAAATTGTACGCCATGAAAGACCGGATGCTATTCTGCCAGGCATTGGCGGACAGACAGGCCTGAACCTTGCTATGCAGTTAGAGAAAAAAGGCATCCTGCAGGAATGTCAGGTGGAACTTTTGGGTACCAGCAGCGACAGTATCCGTCAGGCAGAGGATAGAGAAGAATTCAAAGAACTCTGCGAAAGACTGGGGGAACCTGTATGCCTTCCGGCATTGCGGATTCCATAGAAACAGGTCTGGAAATTGCTGCATCCATTGGTTACCCTGTTGTATTGCGTCCTGCTTTTACATTGGGCGGTACTGGCGGCGGATTTGCTGACGATGAACAAGGTTTCCGTGAATTGATGAAAAACGCTTTGGCTTTGTCACCTACCCATCAGGTTCTGGTAGAAAAAAGCATCAAAGGCTATAAAGAAATCGAATACGAAGTAATTCGTGATAAAAACGATACCGCTATTACTGTATGTAATATGGAAAACTTAGACCCTGTTGGTATCCATACAGGGGATTCTATTGTCGTGTGTCCTTCTCAGACTTTGACAGATAAAGAATACCAAATGCTGAGAAACAGTGCCCTGAAGATTATCCGTGCCCTGAAGATTGAAGGCGGATGCAACGTACAGTTTGCATTAGACCCTCATTCCTTCCAGTATTATCTGATTGAAGTCAATCCACGCGTTTCCCGTTCCTCTGCATTGGCTTCCAAAGCCAGCGGTTATCCCATTGCCAGAGTTTCCGCAAAAATTGGTGTAGGCATGACTTTGGATGAAATTCCCCTTGCCAATACCCCTGCGGCATTTGAACCAGCACTGGACTATGTGGTTACAAAAATGCCGGGATTCCCGTTTTATAAATTTGCAGATGCTGACAATCAACTGGGTACGCAGATGAAAGCCACCGGCGAAGTTATGGGTGTAGGCAGAACAGTGGAAGAAAGTTTGCTGAAAGCCATCCGCTCTTTGGAAATTGGTGTGAATCATTTGCATATGGCGAAATTTGATGGTCAGAGTCAGGAAGAATTGATGGCATACATTCCTAAGGGAACAGACGACAGAATTTATGCCATTGCAGAATTACTGCGTCAGGGATGTGCGCCGGAAAAAATTGCGGATGCAACAAAAATTGATATTTTCTTCATCCGCAAATTGCAGAACATCATTTTAGAAGAAAAAGAATTGAAAGAACATGTAAGAGATGAAGCGGCTTTGTATGCTGCGAAGAAAATGGGCTTTTCTGATGCTGCCATTGCAAAACTGTGGCAGATGGAAGAAGAGGAAGTGTTCCAGATGCGTCAGAAAGCAGGCATTGTTCCTCATTATAAAATGATCGACAGCTGTGCGGCGGAATTTGACAGCTACATTCCTTATTTCTATGCAACTTATGAAGATGAAAATGAATCTGTTGTTTCTGATCGGAAAAAGATACTGGTATTGGGCTCTGGTCCTATCCGTATCGGTCAGGGGGTAGAGTTTGACTATTCCACTGTTCATGCTGTAAAAACCATTCAGGAAGCGGGATATGAAGCCATCATCATCAATAATAACCCGGAAACCGTTTCCACAGACTATACCACTTCTGACAAACTGTATTTTGAACCCCTGTGCGTAGAAGACGTTATGAACGTTATCGCATTGGAGAAACCAGAAGGAGTTATTGCTTCTCTGGGCGGACAGACTGCTGTCAATCTGGCAGAACCTCTCCAAAAAAGAGGCGTGCCGATCATTGGTACAGACAGTGTTGCCATTGAACGGGCAGAAAACAGAGAATCCTT
>ERZ780144.3307-NODE-3307-length-12067-cov-2.426906_pt1 | contig 12067 bp, 11 predicted proteins | sample MGYA00511380_ERZ780144 | MGnify/ENA primary metagenome ERZ780144 (study PRJEB29588, sample SAMEA1965858) | human gut metagenome | biome: human gut; feature: human-associated habitat; material: faeces | place: Denmark | collected 2008/2010 ... | reverse complement strand
GGGTAGCCGAGCGCAAGGCACACCACGGTAGAGAGAAACGCCAGCCAGAACGACCGTCCGAAAATCGGCAGGAAGCCGGGCAGATAGCTGAAATTATGCAGCGTAAAGCCGCCGTCCGCATTGTGGAACGCGTAGACCACGACCATCAGAATCGGTGCAAGGATAAATACGGCGAGCCATACGCCGTAGGGATAGGCAAAGGACTTTTTCACGCTTGCGCCTCCTCACTCTTGTGCATGATGTGGATGTCAAACGGAATGACGGACAGACCGACCGTCTTGCCGACCGCCTCCGCCATGGTGGAATGCACCATGAAGGTGAAAAACTGGGTGCGAACCATCATCTCGTAGTGCACGCCCTTGAATACGATGGACTCAACAACGCCCTGCAGCAGACCGTCACCGGCGTAAACGATTTTAAGATCCTCCGGACGGATAACGACATCGACCGGCGCATTCTTCTCGAAGCCCTTGTCCACGCACTCGAAGGTGCGGCCGCAGAACTCGACCTTGCAGTCCTCGAGCATCACGCCGTCAATGATATTGGATTCGCCGATGAAATCCGCAACAAAGGCGTTGACCGGCTCGTTGTAGATATCGGTCGGGCTGCCGACCTGCTGGATAACGCCGTGGTTCATGACAACCACGCGGTCGCTCATGGTGAGCGCCTCTTCCTGATCGTGGGTGACGTAGATAAAGGTGATGCCGGTGCGCTGCTGAATGCGCTTCAGCTCGATCTGCATGTCCTTTCGCAGCTTGAGGTCGAGGGCGCCGAGCGGCTCGTCGAGCAGCAGCACACGCGGCTCGCACACCAGTGCACGCGCGATGGCGACACGCTGCTGCTGACCGCCGGAAAGACTGGTCACATCGCGGTTTTCAAAGCCGCGCAGGCCAACCAGCTCGAGCATTTCTGCGGTTTTGCGCTTGATATCTGCGCGGTCCAGCTTTTTGATGTGCAGACCGAATGCAATATTCTCCGCAACATTCAGGTGCGGGAACAGCGCATAACGCTGGAATACGGTGTTGATCTCGCGCTGATACGGCGGAACATCGTTCAGGCGCTTGCCGTCGAAGAATACATCGCCGGAATCCGGCTGCTCAAAGCCGCCGATGATGCGCAGTGTGGTCGTTTTGCCGCAGCCGGACGGACCGAGCAGGGTCACGAACTCGCGGCGCTTGATGGACAGCGAAATGCCGCGCAGCACAGGCGTTCCGTCAAATTCTTTTTTCAGGTTTTGCAGATCGACCAGATTTTGATTCAATCCTCATCACTCTCCCCAAACAGGTAGCAGCCCCAAACCGAGCGGGTCAGGCTCTGTTTGGGGTTGCTCTATATCTATATTGTAGCAAATAATTTTTATCATATAAATAGTATAGGGAAATGCCGTAAAAGTCAAGGTGATACGCAGATTCTGCTCGCAAAAAAAGCAGGGAAATTCGAGGGGGGATGCTCGATTTGGAGAATTTTCCAGCTTTGTTATGTAAAGCGTACAAGCTGAAATGGTTTGATTTGTACACTTCGTAAGCGGATACTGTTGAATATGCACAAAAAGATGGCACTTCAATTGGTGAAGGTTCATAAATTATGGATCTTGTAACAGAGGCGGTTATCGTGTATTATAATACCTGTGATCAGGAAATGATCCAAACACAAAAACGTAATTTAGTCATTAACTTTTAAGGAGTTGTATATATCATGATGAAGGGTTTCTTTAATGGTCTGGTAAGCGCACGCATGATGGAGCTGGATAGCGGCCGTGCTTTCGCTAAGGCTCGCAAGGCTGAGCGCACTGCTAAGTAAGCGGTAATCAAACCGAATTTATAGAGGCTTCCCGGAACAGATGGCCGGGAGGCCTTTTTTCTTTGTGTGACAGGATTGTGTTGGCTTTTACCGATAGAATGTGGTACACTTAAAACATACGGTATTCAGGGGGAAAGGGGATAGGACGTTGCAGTTTATCAAACGGTTTCGGGTAGGCCAGCGCGCCATCAAGACTGCGATATCGGTCGGTCTGGCGCTTGCACTGGCGATGGTGCTGGGTTCCAGCCTGCCTATTTTTGCAGCTATTGGTGCGATCTCGGTGATGAGCCGTACCTGGGTGGATTCACTCAAGGAGAGCCTTAATCAGATAGCGGGTACATTTCTCGGCTATCTGATCGCATGTGTGTTTGTTACCGTACTGCCCAATCCAACGTTTTTCGTGTGGATGGCGCTCGGCGTGCTGTGTGTGATTTCACTGTGTATCGGTCTCAAGCTGAATTTTGCGATTCCGCTGGCGAGCATTGTGTTTGCGGATGTGTGCCTGTATACCGGCGGAGATTCAATTGTGTACGGCTTCCACCGATTTACCGATACACTGGTCGGCCTGGTCGTGGCGCTGCTCGTCAATGTGGTAATCCGGCCGTATAACAACCGTCAGAAGATCATCAATATGATGAACGAGATTCAGAAAATGTTTCTGCCGCTGCTGCAGTCGCGCGTGCTCGAGCATCGTTATCCGGATCTGACGCCGCTGACCGAGAGAATGACCTCGCTTGCGTCCGAGCTGCGTATTTTCGAGAAGCAGCCGGTAGCGCTGTGGCAGCATGCAATCCGCGTGGCGGCCCGACGGCAGGAGGCGGCTTATCTGCGCGGCTGTGAGCAGCTGCTTGCTAAAATGTGCGGTGAGCTGGCGGCGCTGTGCAATATGGATTCCAATCCGGCACCGGGTGAGAAAAGCATAGAGCGGCTGACCGCGCACGGCCTTACCGCACCGGAAAACCTCAAGGATTACTGCCGGTGCTCGCCGGTGGATGCACAGGTTATGGATTTCCATATCGGCAATCTGCTCGATGCGTATGATTTTCTGACTGCGTTTCATCATGTGTAAAAATATACCGCAGGTGCACGAACTGTTAAAATCGTGCACGCTGCGGTGTTTTTATAGTCATACAGCGCATAGACAAAATACGCCTTAATCTGCTATACTGTTGTTTAAGGGATATATACACGCTGTTTTTGTATGGCGGTCAGCCCTTTCTTTCCCCGCGGTCTGCGGTGGAAAGGAGGTGGGCGCAGATGAAGAAGAAAGCACTTCAGCTTTTTATTTGTGCGGTCATTGTACTGTACATTTTCTTCGTAAAAGCGCGATGACCGCTCGGCTGGTCCCCGAACGGTCATTAGCATAAAACTTTTGATTCGATAAAGGGCTGACTGCATAGACAGCGTCCCTGTATATCCATAGTATACCGCGGAAAGCGCTGTTCGTCAAGATGGTGCTCTCTGCGGTGTATTTAATTTTGCGGAAAGCTGTGGTCTGCACCGGTCGGCTTGACTTCTCCTCACAAAATGGTTATAATAGAATCACTATAATCGTTATTTATGCGATGACGCAGGAAAAGTAACCGGCTCGCCTTGCGCGAAAGAGAGAGGCTCCTCGGCTGAAAGGGCTTTGCGCGGGAAACGGTGAAGTGCGCCTGCCGAGCAACAGGGTCAAACGCCTTGCGGGAAGTGCCCGTTACCGCACTGCACGAGCGAAAAATCGGAGTGGAACCGCGTTTGTACGCCTCCCGAGGGAAGAATATCCCCTGGGAGGCTTTTTTTGTTCCCGAAACTCCGCATAGCTTTCCTGAAAACCATCAAAAGGAGATAAAAATCATGAAACTCTACAACACGCTGACCCGTCAGAAGGAGGAATTCGTTCCGATCACGCCGGGCGAGGTAAAGATGTATTCCTGCGGCCCGACGGTGTACAACTACTTCCATGTCGGCAACGCACGTCCGTTCATCATTTTCGATCTGCTGCGCCGTTACTTCGAGTACCGCGGCTACAAGGTTGAGTTCGTGCAGAACTTCACTGACATTGACGACAAGGTAATCAACAAGGCGAACGAGGAAGGCGTGGACTTCAACACCATCGCCGAGCGTTATATTAAGGAATACTTTGTTGACGCACAGGGTCTGGGCGTCAAAAAGGCGACCGTGCACCCGCGTGCAACCGAGACCATGGACGCTATTATCGATATTGTTGAGCGCCTGATCGAGAACGGCCACGCTTACGTTGCTGAGAACGGTGACGTATACTTCCGCACCAAGTCCTTCCCGGAGTACGGCAAGCTGTGCCATCAGCCGATGAAGGAGCTGCAGGCCGGTGCCCGCATCTCGGTCGGCGAGGTGAAGGAAGATCCGATGGACTTCGCGGTCTGGAAGGCTGCAAAACCGGGTGAGCCGGCGTGGGGTACGCCATGGGGCAGCAAGGGCCGTCCGGGCTGGCACATTGAGTGCTCGGCTATGGCGAACAAGTACCTCGGCAAGACCATCGACATCCATTCCGGCGGTCTGGACCTGATCTTCCCGCATCACGAGAACGAAATCGCGCAGTCCGAGTGTGCAAACGGCTGCACCTTCGCGCATTACTGGCTGCACAACGGCTTCCTGACCATCGACAATGAGAAAATGTCCAAGTCCAAGGGCAACTTCTTCATGGTCCGCGACGCAGCAAAGCAGTTCGGCTATGAGACCATCCGCATGTTTATGCTGAGCGCGCACTACCGCACGCCGCTTAACTACTCTGCTGAGTCGCTTGAGATGAACAAGGCCTCGCTTGCCCGTCTGTACGAGGCTCGCAACAACATGGAGTTCCGCATCGAAAAGGCGTCGGGCGACACCATGACCGCCGAGGAGACCGAGAAGCTGGAGGCTCTGAAGGGCTACAAGCAGAAGTTCATCGACGCAATGGACGACGACCTGAACACCGCAGACGCACTGTCCGCCATCTTCGAGCTGACCCGCGAGATCAACGCGTACAACGGCTCGCATCAGGACGCAACTAAGGCATTCCTGACTGCAGCGCATGATCTGTTCATGGAGCTGACCGGCGTGCTCAATCTGGTGCAGAACCGCGACGATGCGGCTGATCCGGATGCCGAGAAGATCGAGGAGCTGATCGCGCAGCGCGCCGCAGCCAAGAAGGAGAAGAACTTCGCTGAGGCAGACCGTATCCGCGGTGTACTGGCTGATATGGGCGTTACCATTAAGGATACCCGCCAGGGCACGCAGTGGAGCCGTAATTAAATTACGAATCCCGACTATTTGATAGAAAAAGTCCTCTGTTCGTGTGCGAATAGGGGACTTTTTGCGTATTTTCTGCACTGGCAGGGCATCTTGCTGACGCAGCCCGCATGTGCCGGTCAACCGGTACTAAGGAACGCTGCTGGTGACTTTTTCGCTTCAAATTGATAAAATCTTTGCACACCGCGCACAAAAAACTTGCGTGATATCAGGATGAACAAGCGAAAAACCTGCGAAAAAGCGGTTTTTGTCGGTTTATACAAGTGTCGTTGATTGACATTTTTGCAGGATTGCGGTACAATATATTCATTATCTGATTTATTGGGACGGAAAGGAGAAGGCGGAATGACGATTCAGCCTGATTATGTAAAGGAAGAACTTTTGCATGAACTGAGTGAGAGCTTTCGTATGCACAACCAGCTCCCACCTGATCTGTTTACGCGCTACCGCATCAAGCGCGGCTTGCGTAACGCAGACGGTACCGGTGTTCTGGTCGGCGCATCGCATCTGGGCAACGTACACGGCTATATTCTGAACGAGGGAGCCGATCGAAGGCCGCCTGACCTACCGCGGATATAATGTATACGATCTGATTCACGGTCTGGAGCAGGAAAACCGCTTCGGCTTTGAGGAGATCGGTTATCTGCTTATGTGCGGCAAGCTGCCGAGCCGCCGTCAGCTGGCGGAATTTCAGCACACCATCGGTCTGGAGCGTGCCCTGCCGGACAACTTCACCGAGGATATGATCATGCGTGCGCCGAGCCGCGACATCATGAACAAGCTGGCAAGCGCAACGCTGGCACTGTATTCCTATGATGCGAACCCGGATGAAACCACGGTCGAGAACATTATGCGTCAGGGCATCAGCCTGATGGCCAAGTTCCCGGTTATCATTTCGCATGCGTATCAGGCAAAACGCCGCTACTTTGATAACGATTCCATGTTCCTGCATGTGCCGGATCCGAACCGTTCGACTGCAGAGAATATTCTGCACCTCATCCGTCCGACCGGCGAATTCAACGATGACGAGGCTAAGCTGCTCGACCGCTGTCTGATCCTGCACGCCGAGCATGGCGGCGGTAACAACTCGTCTTTCACCGTGCGTGTTACTTCTTCGTCCGGTACGGATACCTATTCGGCGATCGCGGCTGCGGTTTCCTCGCTGAAGGGTCCGCGCCACGGCGGTGCAAACCTGCGCGTCGTCAAGCAGTTTGAGGAGATGAAGGAGAATATCCACAACTGGAAGGACGAGACCGAGGTCGGCAATTATCTGCGCAAAATTCTGAATAAGGAAGCAGGCGACGGCTCCGGCCTGATCTACGGCATGGGTCATGCAATTTACACCTTGAGCGACCCGCGTGCCGTTGCACTGAAAAAGGCTGCTCGTCCGCTGGCGGAAAAGACCGGCTATTCGGACGAAATGGACCTGATCGAGCTGGTAGAAAAACTGACGCCGGGTGTCTTTGCCGAAATCAAGGGCAGCGACAAGCCGATGTGTGCAAACGTCGATATGTATTCCGGCTTTGTTTACAAAATGCTCGGACTGCCCAAGTCGCTGTATACGCCGCTGTTCGCTACCGCGCGTATCGTCGGCTGGATGGCACACCGCCTTGAGGAAGTTACCACCGGCGGTAAGATCATCCGTCCGGCGTATAAGCCTGTTGCGAAGAATATCGAGTACGTTAATATTGATGAGCGGAATGACGGTCCGATCAACGACTGATTTTTAATTTTTAGTTTTTTTGAAAAAAGTGTTGACAACCCGCTCTATATGCGTTATACTAAATGAGCTTGGTCAAAGACAGCTGGTGCCGCAAGGCTTAAATGGCGATTTGTTCGCCGCCCGCCGAGGTCAACACAGACATGTTTATTATCATATTTGGTTATGTTTTCTGTGTACCCTCCCTGTGTCTTTGCACCGGGAGGGTACTTTTATTTTACAGGAGGTGAAAATGATGCCGAACGCAAAGATTCTGGAAGAGAAGAAGGCTCTGGTCGCTTCCCTGGTAGAGAAGATCAAGAATTCTCCGGCAGGTGTACTGGTCGACTACAAGGGCATCAACGTAGAGGATGATACCAAGCTCCGCAAGCAGCTCCGTGAAGCTGGCGTTGAGTATGCTGTCATCAAGAACACTCTGATCCGCTTTGCAGCTAAGGAACTGGGTTTTGACGAGCTGGATGCGTGCCTGCACGGTACCACCGCTCTGGCAATCTCCACCACCGACGACGTTGTCGCTCCGGCGAAGATCCTGGCTGACTTTGCTAAGACCCACGAGAACTTCACCCTGAAGGCTGGTTACCTGGAAGGTAAGGCCATCGGTGAGGACGAGGTCAAGAAGCTGGCTGCTATGCCGAGCAAGGAAACCCTTATCGCTCAGGTACTGTACAGCTTCAACTACCCCATTATGCAGCTCGCTATTGCTTGCGATGCTATCGTTAAGAAGGCAGAGGGCAATGAGGAAATGAAGGTTGCTGAACTGGTAGCCCCGAAGGAAGCTGCAGCAGAAGAAGCTGCTGAGTAATTTCCCCGCACTGACTGATTTATTCGGTCAGGAACACATTTTAACTTAAAAATTATCTAAAATTGGAGGTTTAATCCCATGACTGTTGCTGAGATTATGGAAGCTGTAAAAGAGCTCAAGGTTATGGAGCTCTCTGAGCTGGTAAAGGCTCTCGAGGAAGAATTTGGTGTATCCGCTACGCCGGTAGCTGTTGCAGGTGCTGTAGCAGGCGGCGACGGCGCAGCTGCTGCTGACGCTAAGACCGACTTCGACGTAGTTCTGGTTGACGCTGGCTCTTCCAAGATCAACGTTATCAAGGCTGTTCGCGAGATCACCGGCCTGGGCCTGAAGGAAGCTAAGGAGAAGGTTGACTCCGCTCCGCAGACCATCAAGGAGGCTGCTCCGGAGGCTGAGGCTAACGAGATCAAGGAGAAGCTCGAGGCTGCTGGCGCTAAGGTTGAGCTGAAGTAAGGTTTCCTTACCGAACCAACTGCTTGCAATCAAGCAATTCCAAAGACGCAGAGTGTTTGCTCTGCGTCTTTTTCTATGCCAAATTTTCCGTCAGTCAGTGGTGACAAACCCGAAATTGTGCGGTATAATAAAATAGAATAATAATGTGGACAAGAAGGAGAATCTCATGCCGAAATTAGGACTTATTTCGCTCGGCTGCGCGAAAAACCTCGTGGACAGCGAGCACATGCTGGCCCGGCTGCGGGACGCAGGCTGGGAGATCACCGAGGATATGACCGAAGCAGACGTTGGCGTTGTCAACACCTGCGGCTTCATCGAGGCCGCTAAGACCGAGGCTATCGAAACCATTCTGGAGACCGCCCAGAACAAGCAGACCGGCAATATGAAGGGTCTGGTCGTGACCGGCTGTCTGGTGCAGCGCTATGCTGACGAGATGCGCGCTGAGCTGCCCGAGATCGACGTATTCTGCGGAACGGGCAGCTATGATGACATCGTGGACGCGGCCAATGCGGCGCTCAAGGGGCAGCAGGCGGCGTACATGGCCGATATGACCTCTGCTGCACTCGACGGTAGCCGTGACCGCTTGACGCCCTCGTACACCGCATACTTTAAGATTGCGGAGGGCTGCTCGAACACCTGCGCGTACTGTATCATCCCCAAGCTGCGCGGCCGTTACCGCAGCCGTGAGATGGCATCGCTGCTCAAGGAAGCGCGTGCGCTCTCTGACGCAGGCGTTAAGGAGCTGATCGTCATCGCGCAGGACATCACCAAGTACGGTATGGACCTGCCCGAGCATAAGCGCCTGCTGCCCGAGCTGCTGCGCGAGCTGTGCAAGATGGACTTTACCTGGATTCGTCTGCACTATCTCTATCCCGACCAGATTACGGACGAGCTGATCGACGTGATTGCGGATGAGCCGAAAATCGTAAAGTATCTGGATATTCCGCTGCAGCACGTCTCTAAGCGCATTCTGCGTGCCATGCACCGCCCGGGTGACGGCGCGGAATTTACCAAGCTGATCGAGGATATGCGCGAGCGTATTCCGGGTCTTGTACTGCGTACAAGCCTGATCGTCGGTCTGCCGGGCGAGACCGAGGACGAGTTTGCCGAGCTGTGTGAGTTCCTGCAGAATGTCGGCATTGAGCGTGTCGGTGTGTTCGAGTATTCGCCGGAGGAAGGCACGGAGGCCGCAGAGCTGCCCGACCAGATCGACGACGAGACCAAGCAGAACCGCCGTCTGATCGTCGAAGAGCTGCAGTCCGGTGTGCTCGACGACTACAATACCTCCCGCCACGGTGAGGTCATGCAGGTGCTCTGCGAGGGCTTTGACGAGGAGCAGGGCCTGTGGTATGGCCGTACCTACGCGGATTCGGTCGAGGTAGACGGCCACGTCTACTTTGACGCGGCGGATAACGAACCGGCGGAAGGCGAGTTCGTGTCCGTTCTCATTACTGAAAGCCTTGGACCCGACCTGCTCGGTGTCCGTCAGAAGGAGGCATAATTTTCTATGACAACCGCAAACAAAATCACGCTGACCCGCATTGCGATGATTCCGTTTTTCATTTACTTTGCGGCGCAGCCTATGCTGAATGTCGAAGAATATAAGGTCGGTATTTTCAGCTTTCCGACCTGCACGCTGATTGCGCTTATTCTGTTCTGCGTGGCATCGTTCACGGATTTTCTGGACGGCTATGTAGCACGAAAGTACAATCAGGTGACGGATTTCGGCAAATTTGTCGATCCGCTGGCCGATAAGCTGCTGGTAGCGTCTGCGCTCATCCTGTTCGTAGAGCAGAAGGCGATGGCAGGCTGGATGGTCTGCGTTATCCTCGCGCGTGAGCTGATCATCACGTCTCTGCGCGTGGTTGCAGCCAATAAGGGCGTTGTTATGGCTGCAACGTGGACGGGCAAGGTTAAGACCTGTGTGCAGATTGGCGGTATTATCATTATTTACCTGCACTACATCATCTTTGGCGCTGTGGCGGATGGAGAGAGTGCGCTGCACTCGATTTTCGCTGTCCGCACGGAAGGCGATCCGGTGCTGATCGTTGTCGGCTGGGTGGTAACGCTTGTTACCATTTACTCCGGCTATGATTATCTCAAGAAGAACTGGGATTTGATCAAGGACGGCGCAGTGAAAGCAAAATAAGTACAATTTGATACGATTTGCGGAAGAGGTTCACGAGAGTGAGCCTCTTTTTGTGTTATTCAGCACCGGTTGACCGGGGTACACGAACTGCGTTAGCGTGTTCGTTCTATCCGGGCGACAGTTCTTTTCTGCAACGATTGTGCGGGGTGCACGAGGCGCGCAGGCGGTTCGCCCGAACGGGCGGGCGTTTTTCGCTGAACCTCAGCGGGTGGGGAGTTGCCGCGCCCCGCGGCGGGGGGGCAAGAGGGTAGACACCTGCGGTTTCTACCCTTTTGGAACCCCAGTTAAGGGTTAGCACCCATTCCATATTCTTTAGCACACAGATAACGTCTGATATGGTAAAATCAGAACGAAATAGCTCGGAACGCCGTTGGCGAAATATCATCGGCTGCTTTTCGTGCACAAGGCCGAATCGCTCGGTCAGATATTCGGTGTACTGCTTGCTGCTTGCACCGTTGAAGTGAAACCAGTAGAAGTCAACCTTGTCCGGGCACCAGCAGCAGTGCGGCTTGCGGCAGTCGAACAGTGCTATTTCGCCCCATGCGCCTCGGCGGTCATACCGTCTGTGCGGATGCAGAGCGAACCGCTATTGATGTAGATCAGCAGGTATTGATCAATGCCGTTTCGCTCAATCCTGTAATCGCTGTTGCAGATGAACTGACCGAACTGCGGGCAGTAATACAGCGCACTTTTCGCAAATTCGGACGGCAGTGAGAAGTTAATGAAGGACGGGGTCAGTACGCCGGTATCTACAATTTGCATAAAATCCCTGCTTTCATTTGTTCTCGATAGCTTTGCTGCTTTTATCCTACTACTTTCGGCAGTTCAGAGGAACCCCCGAAGCAAAAAACCGTCCGACCGGACGGTAATTGCGGAGATGGATAAAATAAATGACCGCTCGGCTGGTACCGAGCGGTCATTATGGTTTTGGTGATGGGATGCAGGGAGCGGCTGCTGCACAGCCTTCCCTTCGCAGCTGTTACGCTTATTGCGCTGCCTTTGGCACAGGCGGTTTTACTCCGCCAGCTTATAAATCTCGATGATAGCCTGTTCGTCGAGTGCGGAATAGCTCTTGACCGGACCCTTGACCGTGCGGACGGTATTCGCTGCCAGCTGTGCGTAATTTTCCGGCTTGATGCCCAGCTGCGACAGATGCGTCGGCATGCCGATCTCCTCAAAGAAGCGCTTCATGGTCAGGATGCCTTCGCGCGCGGTGCGCTCGGGATGGTGGAAATCCATCTCCACGCCAAATACGCGGTTCGCCAGCTGAGCAAAGCGCGGAAAATCGTTCTGCATTTCGTACAGCGCCCAGGCTGGGAACAGCACGGACAGACCGGCACCGTGTGCAATCTCATCGCGGAACGCGGACAGCTCATGCTCGAGCTTATGCACCGGGAACAGGCGCTTGCGGCCGCAGCCGGTGTAATCGTTATGTGAAACGCTGCCGGCCCACATCAGGGAAGCGCGGGCTTCGTAGTCGCGCGGATTAGCGATTGCCCGGCGGCCGGCATCGCGCACGGCAATGAGCAGACCCTCGGCAATGCGGTCGGTAATGTCGCTTTCGCCGCCTTCCGGCGTGAGGTAACGCTCGAGCGTGTGCATCATGATGTCCACAATGCCGCAGCCGGTCTGGAATTTGGACACGGTATAGGTGTTCTCCGGATCAAGGAAGCTGATGCGCGGACGGTTGGTTTCGCTCGTGATACCGCGCTTCTCCTTGGTCTCCTCATTGGTGAGTACGCAGGAGTTGCTGCTTTCCGAGCCGGAGGCTGCCAACGTCAGTACAGTGCCGACCGGCAGGGTGGTATCCGGCTTTGTGCCGGTAGATGCAAACTGCCACGGATCAGTTTTGGTGGCAACGCCCATGGCGATGGCCTTCGCCGAGTCGATTACCGAG
>ERZ780144.3297-NODE-3297-length-12102-cov-4.702665_pt1 | contig 12102 bp, 9 predicted proteins | sample MGYA00511380_ERZ780144 | MGnify/ENA primary metagenome ERZ780144 (study PRJEB29588, sample SAMEA1965858) | human gut metagenome | biome: human gut; feature: human-associated habitat; material: faeces | place: Denmark | collected 2008/2010 ... | reverse complement strand
AGGACACCCGTTTAAGGTACTGGATGATGAAAAGATGCAGGAAACGATGGAAAGCGTCAGGGAGCATGGAGTGTTGATGCCAGGCATCGCCAGACCGATGAAAGACGGCGGTTATGAGATTATTGCCGGACACCGCCGGAGACACGCCTGCGAGCTTGTCGGACTTGCTACAATGCCGATGTTCATTCGTGATTATACGGATGATGAAGCTACGATTATCATGGTAGATTCCAATATTCAGAGGGAGGATATTCTTCCGAGTGAGAAAGCAAAGGCATACAGAATGAAATACGATGCAATGAAGCATCAGGGAAGTAAGGAAGGCGGACTTACACTCGGAGAACTGGGAGAAGCGGCAGGAGAGAGTGCAAAGACGGTTCAGAGATATATATGGATTTCACGCCTGTCGGATTCGCTACTCGATATGGTGGATGCAAAGAAAATCGGTATCATGCAGGCGGTTGACTTATCATTTTTATCAGAGGATGCACAGCAGTGGGTTTTGGTTGCAATACAGGAAACAAATGTTGTTATCACAACTCAGCAGAGTGCCATGCTCAAGGAAAGTGACAAAAAAGGGGAACTTACCTTTCCGATGGTTCGCATGATGTTGGAAAAAGAGAAAACCGTGGAGCGAAAGGTTGTCATAAAAACAGAGCGCATTAACAATTATTTTCCTGCGACATACAGCAGGGAGCAAATAGAGAATATTATTTATCAGTTATTGGAGAATTGGAAGAGCACGCAGTAGAAAGGAGGAGCCGGGAATGAGTGAAATATTACAACTGGATTATTATTATGGAATAGAAGCAGAACAGTTCTCATTCTATCGTGTTCCTCGCCTGCTGATCAAGGATGAAAGATTTAAGAAATTATCCAGTGATGCAAAACTTTTATACGGTCTGATGCTTGATCGTATGTCCTTATCTATAAAAAATGAGTGGTTTGATGAGGACAATCGGGCATATATCATATACACCATAGACAGTATTATGGAAGATTTGGGGTGTGGAAAGGAAAAGGCGGTTAAGGTTCTTGCAGAGCTGGATTCTGTTAAGGGAATTGGTCTGGTAGAGAAAGTGCGTAGAGGATTGGGCAAACCGGACATCATATATGTGAAGAACTTTGCTTCACTGGCAGAAAATGTAGATGAAAAAGAGTCTGGAAACACTGATAAAATCACAGAAGTCGGAAAATCAGACTTCAAGAAGTCGGAAAATCGAACTTCAAGAAGTCCGGAAATCGAACTTCAAGAAGTCGGAAAATCGGACTTCAGGAAGTCGGAAAATCAGACCTCTGGAAGTCCGGAAATCGAACCTCAAGAAGTCGGAGAATCGAACCCTAATTATACTAACTATAATCAGACTGATTTAAACTATACTGAGGAGAGTTATATCAATCCTATCATTCAATCTGATTCAGGGAAAAAGGATACGATGGATGTGATGGATGATGTCCAGACATACATAGAACTGATCAAAGAAAATATCAGTTACGATCACCATATGCAGTATGATGGTTATGGAAAGAGAGAGCTTTACGATGAACTGTTCCAGGTAATCTGTGAGGTAGTCTGCGTGAAGCGTCCAACAATCAGGGTAGCAGGAGAAGAATATCCGTATGAGCTTGTGAAATCAAGGTTTTTGAAACTGGAAAGCAGCCATTTGGAATATGTGATTGGCTGTATGCAAAATACCACCACTAAAATCACAAATATCAAGGCATATATGATTACGTCACTTTATAATGCACCCACTACGATAAATCATTTTTATCAACAGGAAGTGCAGCATGATATGTATGGGGGAGGTTGGCATGAAACATTAAGGCTTTTGAGCGTGTAGCGAGAAAGTACAATGTAGATTTCGCTGTGAAGCGGGATAAGACCACGGAGCCGCCAAAATACCTTGTATTTTTTAAGGGTAAGGATGCCGATGTGATTGCACAGGCGTTCAAGGAATTTGTAAAAGTTAATGAGAAAAAGCAACAGCGTCCGTCATTACGGCAGAAACTGAAAGGACTTCAGAAGATGATCGCACAGAACAAGAACAGGGAGCGGAGCAGAGAGAAAAACAAGGACAGGGGACAGAGCCTATAAGCAAGGTCATTGACGGGATTGTAAAGGATGTGTAAACGCTATCAACAGAATTATGCAGGATAGAAAGCTGATGAATCCGCCAAAAGAGGAAGAAGAACAGGTCAGTACAGAATACAGAAAGCTGAACCGCAGGATAACAGAGGCAAAGGAGGCGCAGCTCCAGAGAACATCTCATGCTGATCTCATTGAACTTTTATATGAAAGAGCAGCGGAACGCTACCGGACATTAGAGATAAGGGATACCGATTATAAGACCGAAGAAATGCAGGAAATCCTTGCAGACAGGGAAGAACTGGTGGAGTTCGATGAAGAATTATATCGGAAGCTGATTACTCAGATTATGGTTTATAAAGATCAGACGGCAGAAGTGATATTTATAAATGGAAGCCGGATTAAAACAGGATACGCCGACAAATAGGTATCCGGAAAGGAGAGACGTATGGCAGAGACAGCAGTAAAAAAGAAGATTTCCATGATACCTGCCAAAGCACAGTATGACCGGGATGTCAAGCTGACGGAGAAGAAACTGAGGGTAGCGGCATACTGCCGAGTCAGTACGGAACTGGAACAGCAGGAGAGCAGTTACGCGGCACAGGTAGAGTATTACACGGAAAAGATAGAGGAAAATCCTAACTGGAAGAACGCAGGTATTTATGCTGATGATGGAAAGAGTGCAACGAACACCAAAAAGCGAGATGACTTCAATGCCATGATTAAGGATGCACTGGACGGGAAAATCGACATGATCCTTACCAAGTCCGTCAGCCGTTTCGCAAGAAACACGGTAGACGCCCTGATGACGATTCGTAAATTGAAAGAAAAAAACGTGGCAGTGGTTTTTGAGAAAGAGGGGGTTAATACTTTAGACGGCACAGGGGAAATCCTGATTACCATCTTAAGCAGTCTGGCACAGGAGGAAAGCCGAAATATCAGCGAGAACACCAGATGGGGAGTGGTAAGAAGATTTGAAAAAGGGAAGGTCATCGTAAACCATAATAAATTTATGGGATACACCAAGAATGAGAACGGAGAACTGGTCATCGTACCGGAGGAGGCGGAGATTGTAAAGCTGGTTTTCCGGCTTTATCTGGAAGGCTACAGTACAGCCAAAATCGGCAGTTATCTGGAGGCGCATCAGATAAAGACCGCAACCGGACAGGAGAAGTGGTATGACTCGGTTATCATGAAAATGTTAAAAAACGAGAAATACATGGGAGATGCCTTGCTGCAGAAAACCTACACGGTGGACTTCATGACCAAGAAAAAGGTCATGAACAATGGTATTGTCCCACAGTATTATGTGGAAAATGACCATGAGGCAATCATACCGAAGGAATTATTTTACCGGGTGCAGGAAGAAATCATGCGGCGGTCTTCCCTGTGCAAAGCGGCAGTGACCAGAAAGAAGAATCAGAAAAGTAAGTATTCCTCCGGTTACGCACTGACCGGAATCCTGCTGTGCGGAAAATGCGGACAGGAATACCGCAGAGTCACATGGGCGAGAAACGGAAGAAAGAAGATTGTCTGGAGATGCTCAAACCGGCTGACCAATGGAGTGAAGAAATGTGGTGACTCTGAGACACTGGAAGAGGAAGCATTAAACAGGGCGGTCATGGAGGCCATTCACCGGATTACCAGAAATGACGGAGATTTTGTAGGTGCCTTCCGACAGAATGTCATACGGGTGATTGGCAACTACGAAAAGGAACAGGAGCCGGATGAATATGAGGATAAGATAAAAGCAAAGCAGCAAGAAATGGTGGCTCTGATAGCTGAGAACGCAAAGACAGGCTCCTACACGCAGGAATTTGATGAACGCTATCGGAGCATTGCAGAGGAAATCGAAGTCTTAAAGAAGGAGCAGACAGAGGCCAGAAAGAAGAAAAGACTGGCAGAAAATTATGAACAGAGGGTAAAAGACATGGATGCTTTCATAAAGGGAAGCACCTGCCAAATACCGGAATTTGACAATGACCTTGTCAGAAGATTAATCGCAAGCATCAAAGTAGTCTCTGCCGAGAAACTAATCATCCAGTTCCAGTCGGGAATAGTCATGGAACAGGAAATCCGATATGACTAAGAAAAAGGCAGGGATGGCAACTGAATAAGGAAAGCGTTATTCCTGCCGGTTTGCGGTAAGAATAAAATGCCCGATGGTTCGGGCGTTTTATTGTTGGCGTAAACGACAGGAAGTTTGAAAATGAAGATTGTAGAAACCTGTTGATATCAAGTATAATAAAGAAAAAAGCATTAATGATATAAAAGGCTCTAAAGTGGAAACTATGTGTTAAAAATGCAGATATGATACATAATATTTCTGATGTGGGGGATGCAAATGAATTACGAAATAGAATTTAAAATGATAGAGATAAGAGATTTGTCTAAAATACAAAAGATACAATTGGTAAAGGATGATATTTTTGAAACAGAAGTTGAGCAAGTTGAGGATATAGCAGATGCGTATTGTCAGGAAATAATGGCACGAATTGAAACTTTACTTTGTCCAGACTGTAAAGTAAAATATATTGGTTGTACAGATAGGATAGGAAATTTTGAATTTAAAGTTACTCATAATGATGTCGAGTATACAGTAATATTTCAGATGGATACCTACGAATGGAATAGACAATTTACTATTAAGATTGGTTATTCCCAGATTCGCATTGGTATACCGGTTCCGCAAATGAGAGAGCGCGTAAAAGGGTATGACCATTTTCTGGAGAGATTGAAAATAGGTATTAAGAATGCATTGATTAGAGATTGGTATAAATGTGTCTGGATAAAAGATAGTCAGTCGCTGGAGTTATCTAAGGAGGTATATTCAGATATATACATGGCTGAGAATGAACTCCGTGCATTTATCAGCAGAATTATGATAGAACATTTTGGGATTGAATGGCATGACAGACCAGAGTTTTATAAGTTAAAAGCTAGTATTGAAGAAAATGGTGTAATAATAAAAAGGAATGTACCTAACTTTAATAATATAGATATCAATCTTTATACAGTAACGTTGGAAAAGTTAATGGATACCGTAAAGGCAGATATTTACTCAGATGTTATGCAGGACAGTCCTGAAATGCAAAAACTTATCAAGGAAAGAATATTTTCAACAACCCAATTGGATAGAATGCAGTCAACATTAGAGTTTTTGAAGAACAGATATGTTAAAAAATATAATATATGGGAAAGGTTTTTTAAACCTTTAATAGCTGATCCAATAAAGTGGGAAGAATTATTAAGTTCTTTTATTGCAAATAGGAATCATGTGGCTCACAACAAATTACTTGATTATGCATCTAAAGAAACTATGTTAAGTGATACAAGAGAACTTAGAAAATTTATACAGGAGGCAGTTATCAAATTTGATGAGGTAAATTGTTCTGAAGAAGTTGAAGAGACATTGCAGGCAATTGAGGATCAGAGGGAATATGAACGAGAAGCACGAATGGAAATCATTGAATCTGAGTCTGGTGTAAAGATAAGGGATAAGGGAGAGATTCTAAAGTTATTTCAGGATACAGTAGAGGAAATTTATACAGATGCAGTAAATAAAGTATACTTCGATGAAGGGGTTGAGATAGCTGGTGATTGCAATTTGCAAGATGTTTTGGAGGAACAATTGCTGTTTACAATAACCGGAAAAAGAAATGAAAAACTAGAAATATATGGAATTGTGGATATTGATGATTCAGAAGGCGCTACAAGTGTAATGGAAATCAGAGTATACGATACGGATGAAAATATGGTGAATGAAAACGTTGCGTATATAAATGGTGAGGCAGAATATAACCCGGAACAGACAAGTTATATGTCTGTAGTTATGGATTTGTATGATGATAACTGTACTGAGATTATTAAAAGTACAATCGAAGAATTTTTGCGAAAGCAAAGGGAAGATGAAGAGATTATTTATTATGAAGAAAGAAGAAGTGCAGAAGATGATTGGAAGGCAGAAGCGGCGGATGCATTGGAGGATAATTAGAGAAGTTCTGTAAAATCAACTTATAGGACAAAAATATCATTTATGCGGAATAACATGAAGTAGAATTTTAGTGGTCAATATGTTAAAATTGACTTGCTGATTATGGCAGAAAATGCAGAAGGGACTGAATAAATTGAACGAAAATGAATTACTCGAAATTATTGGCAGGGGCGAGTGCCATACAACTGAGTTCAAGAAATCCACAACGGATATAACAAAAGATGTTTACGAGAGTATCTGTGCATTTTCTAATAGAGACGGTGGTCATGTTTTCTTGGGTGTGAAAGATAACGGGGAGATACTTGGTATAGAACCAGATTGTATTGAAAAAATGAAGAAAGATTTTGTGACTGCGATTAATAATGCAAACAAAATGTATCCGCCGCTATTTTTAACTCCGGTAGAATATGAGCTTCAAGGAAGAAAAATTCTTCATATTTATGTGCCGGTTGGTACTCAGGTAAGCAGATGCTCCGGACGAATATATGATAGAAATAACGAGTCAGATATTGACATCACAGATAATGAAGAACTTGTATATAAATTATACGCAAGAAAACAAGGAACCTATTTTGTTAATAAGGTATTTCCAGAATGGGGAATGGATGTACTCCGTTCTGACTTAATTGAGCGAGCTAGAAAAATGACTCGTGCAAGAAGTAATAACCATCCTTGGTTGTCAATGGATGATGTGGAACTTTTAAGAAGTGCAGGTCTTATTTTGTTAGATCATGAAAGCAGAAAAGAAGGAATTACATTGGCTGCAATTCTGCTGTTTGGAAAAGACACAACTATTATGTCAGCGCTTCCGCAGCATAAAACGGATATGATTTTCAGGGTGCAGAATCTGGACAGATATGATGATAGGGATGTAATTGTTACTAATCTGTTGGACAGCTATGACAGAATGAGTGAATTTGCCAAAAAGCATTTAAATGATCCTTTTGTCTTAGATGGAATGCAGTCCGTTAGTGCCAGAGATGCAATTTTAAGGGAAATTATATCGAACAGTCTGGCACATCGTGATTATTCAAGCGGTTATGTTGCCAAAATGGTAATTGAAAAAGACCGGATATTTGCGGAGAACAGCAATAGAACACATGGATATGGAAACTTGAATTTGAATACATTTGAGCCATTTCCTAAGAATCCTGCAATTTCTAAGGTATTTAGAGAAATTGGCCTTGCGGACGAGTTGGGCTCTGGCATGCGGAATACTTATAAATTTACCAAATTGTATTCTGGTGGAGTGCCGCAGTTTATTGAAGGAGATGTTTTTAAAACGGTAATTCCGCTGAATGAAACAGCTACGATGAAGTCCGGCCCAAAGAGTAGTGACCAAGTTAGTGACCAAGTCAGTGACCAAGTCAGTGACCAAGTCGGGAATGAAGTAGTTGTAGAAAAGATACTTGAATTTTGCAAAACGGCAAGAACCAAAAAAGAAATTTCAGAGCATATAGGTTATAAAAATTTAACTTATATGACACGAACTTTTCTTAAGCCATTATTGGAGGATAATAAGCTGGCATATACAATACCGGAGAAACCGCAGAGCAGGTTGCAGAAATATATAACGAAACAGTAAACGAACTGGTTTAAGCCTCTAAATCAAGCAGGATTTAGGGGCTTATTATTTAGTAAAGTCTAAAAAGAAGGATTATGTTGTAAACCGTCAACTTTCGTAGTATAATAAGCGAAGGATAACCATAATTTACCAGTAGGTAAGTTGGGCATAATAAGATTGCTCTGTCCAGATAAATGTTTAGTGCATTTATTTGGACTTTTTTATTATGAGAAATCGTTATTTTACATGAGGAGGTTGCGTATGGAGACAAAAGTGCAGGCACCAAGTGAATGTGAAAGGACACAAAACATTGTAGTAACAAGTGATTTCATAAGTGCATTAAAGAGAGCAATGAATTGGGGGAAAGCTGAGAAGTTACCAGAGGGTGCATATTACCCACTATATATAGGTGAAGATTTATTAGAACGAATGAATACGGCAGATAACCAAATTGTATGGGGAAGACGAGGTACAGGAAAGACACATTTATTAAAAGCTTTTTCACAAATGATTAATGAAAGTCAAGATGAATATAAGTTAGCATATTATTTATCATGTGATGCTATTAAGATGGAAACCCCGGTTGATTTGGTATTTGATAATGATGTGCAGAGAATGAAATATTTTGCAAGAGAAACATACAAAGCATTTTTGATAAATCTTGTTGAACAAATTATAGATGCTTATCAAAAACAATTGGAGCGTAAGTATGCATACAATGAAAAAAGTGTGCAAGAAAAAGAAGAAATACAGAAAAAAGCGGATAACTGTTTGACTAGATTGTTAGAAATAAGTACAACAGGAGTACCGCGGATAATTGAAACATTCGAGACTAGAAATAAAAATGTAAAAAGTCAAAAAACAAACGAAAAGGGAGGGGGAATAAAGGGGAAAAATAGAAATTCCTAGCGTATTAGCTTCAATTAAAGGCTTTTTTTCCAGAAGCAAGACGAGTAAAGGAGAAGATTTAGAAGCCAGTGAAATTAAGCAAAAAATAGAATATAGCTTTAGTTTTTCAGAGATTCAGAAAGAAATTGCAAATCTTATTAAAGCACTACAAATAGATATGCTTTATATATGTATAGATGAATTGTGGTTGATAGATGATAAAAATAACATATCATTTCAACCCATGTTTTTGGATTATTTAAGACAGACTTTTTTTGGACAAAGAGGTATTAGTATAAAAATTGCTTCAATTCGTGAGACCACTAAACTTAATAGCAAGACAGTAGTTGCGACTTGTTACGGGTTACAGAGTGGACATGATATAGTAGAATTGGCAAATTTAGATACAATTCAAAATAAAGAGGATGTTACAATACGGAAGTTTGCAGAAATATTGACTATGCGAATAAATTATCTCAGCGAAAGACAATTTGAATATGAGACACATTATATTTTAGAAACAGTTTTTAAGAACGAAAGATATTTCAGAGAAATGGTTGCTATGGCAAATGGAATCCCAAGGAATTTTTTAAGAATATTACAACTATGTCTGGGCAGAATAGGTTATGATTTAGAACGATATTTTGTTCATATCTATTTAATATCTGAAGTGGTTATGGATATTTATGTGAATGAACGAAGAGCTAATATGCCAATGAATGATACATCAGTGTATAATGTGATTAATAAATATATAGAGGAGAGTAGAAATATTTTCTTTGTTATCTCAACTGAACAAGTGAAGAAGTTTTCGGTTGATATAAACAATTTGATTTATACAGAAATTTTACACAGGATTCCGAGTTCAATTATGCCTAATAGAATAATGGATTCATACAAGGCATATTTTATTGATGCCGGAAAATATCTATATTTACTTAAAGAAATTGATATGGAAGGTTATTTGGCTGCATTGTCAAACTTTGTACTAATCATTCCTGAGGATTTACTAAATAATTTGGAAAAATATATTGTAGATTTAGAAAATGCATCTGTTGATCATGTTGAATGTCCGAGTTGTAGTGCAATAGTTAGTAGGGAAAATCCAGTATATAAGAAATTTAATTGTTGTACTTCATGCGGTTTTGAGTTTGAAAAAAAGTAGTTTCTTTATGAACTAAGAATTAAAAATGTGAGTAAAATGGTTGGAATCAAGCCTCCAAGTCTCAAAAGATTTGGAGGTTTAATTCTGCCCATTTTGGTGGAAAGTAATTTCCGAAACAAACAATCTGTGGTACAATATCCTAGAAGTTATCAATGGGATGGTTGACCATAGAGAAAGAGCAGAACACAAATCACACGCAGGTTAGTCAGACCTGTATCTCAAAAACAAAACTAATCTTTTTCTATGGCAGGTGCAGAGTGGTGCATTGTGCTTTATTTTTGCGGGTCCAGCAGCGGACTGTTGCACCATTTTTGAACCCAGACTTAACGAATAAGTCATGGGTTGTGCATCTAAATTGCACACTCATGGCATGTGGAGAGTTGTGTGTTGCTATGTCGCACCGATACCTAGAAATCCTTGATTTTACGCAGTTTTTCGACCATTTCGTATTTACACCAAATGCGGAAAATGTACTGGAAAAGGAGTTAAAAAGAGAAATTCCTGTGAGTGTCGGAATTGAACTGGTAGTGGTGGACATGAGGAAATAAATGGGATATTATAATAATATAGTATTATTTAGCAAAAATTAGTGAAAGAGGGCAAGATATATGGGTAAAATTATTAGCTTAATAAATTTAAAGGGCGGTGTTGGAAAAACAACAACAACTGTTGCTTTGGCTGAGTTTTTGACATTTGAAAAAAGGTTTTAGTTATTGACTTAGACCCGCAGACAAATGCTACAGTTATGCTTATTAACCAAGAGGTATGGAAAAAAGCAAATGATGAAGGTAGAACTATACATCAGATGTTTTTAGATAAGCTAGAAAGAACAAATAAATTTGATATCGAAGCTTCCATTATAAAAAATGTTTCAAGCGTTTCGGGTGGAATAAGAAATTTAGATTTATTACCTTCAAGTATAGATTTATTAGAGGTTCAAGATAGGATACCAATGATAAATCAACTTAATAGCTTTGCAGAAAGTCCTATAACTGTTTTAGCAGCGTATTTGACTCAAGAAATAATTGACAGGTATGATTATGTTCTAATTGATTGTCCCCCAAATTTAGGAGCAATTACTTTGAATGGAATATTTCTTAGTGATTATTATTTAATACCTGTTGTTGCAGATATTTTGTCTACATATGGAATTCCACAAATAAATGATAGAATATCAAAGGTTGCAGAAAATATAAAATCAATTAATAGGTCATATAATATAAAGCCATTAGGAATAGTTATAACTAAATATAGAATTCAAAGCAGAATGCATAGAGAAACTAGGAGTGATTTAATATCAAGAAGTAAATTACCAGTAACAGATAAAAGATATGTTCCAGATGTGTTTGAAGATTATGTAAAAGAAACTACAAGAGTTTCAGAAGCTACAGATATTGATACGGATATATCCACATTGAAACAAAAATATGGTTATAACCAAGAGATATATGAGGCATATCTTGGCATAACAAATGAATTTATTAGCAGAGTTAAGTAGATATGAAAGGGATGAGCTGATGCCTAGTAAAAAAGAAATAATACTTCAATTATTAAACGAAGGTAAAACACAAGATGAGTTATTCTCTATGGGGTATAATAAGAAATATGTAAAAGAGGTAATAAGAAATGCAAAGAAACAAATGCAGGATAAAAATACTTCTTTCAATGAAATTAAGAGTAACCCTGTAGAATGTGATAATTTTACTCAAATTCAGAAAGACGTAAGAGAGATTAAAAATTTGCTTATTACTAGACAATGGGAGCATGTTCAGGATAGTTATAGTATCAAGTCCCAGAATAGCCAAGAAACATTGTCTGATTTGTTAAAAATATTAGAAATGATTAAAAGTAATCAGCAGTTACTTGATAAGGTAAATCTTGAAGTAAAAATATGCATTGGAGATTTCGAAGAAGACAAAAGTAGGACAACCGTTACTAGAAATGACATAGTTGATAAAATAAATCCCATTGAAGTTTATAGAGAAAAAGGTAGAGTAGAGTTAAAAGCAATATTGCAAGATTATGATATTACGACCTTAAAAGAGATAGCTAAACGTTATACACCGGATTCAAGAGGATACGTGTATAAATGGATGGATGTAGAAAGAATTATTAGTTATATTGTTGAACGTTCAGATAGTTTATCAAAAAAGGGAAGCGTATTTATTTCAGATTGAGTAATGAATATTTATTATGGTAAAAACTATAAATATTTTGAGAGTTAGTTGGTTAATGGTTCTTGAAAATAAATTGAAGTTGCAAACCCCACCCTGTTATATATGGGATTCTAACTTCACGACCTTGGAGCAAGTCGTAAAAAGGCTCTTTTTTGTTGCCTAAATTTAAACTAGTATTTCATCCTTTAATTAACTCGACTTTTTGACAGGCAGTGTATCAACAAT
>ERZ780144.3288-NODE-3288-length-12137-cov-29.757822_pt1 | contig 12137 bp, 10 predicted proteins | sample MGYA00511380_ERZ780144 | MGnify/ENA primary metagenome ERZ780144 (study PRJEB29588, sample SAMEA1965858) | human gut metagenome | biome: human gut; feature: human-associated habitat; material: faeces | place: Denmark | collected 2008/2010 ... | reverse complement strand
GCAACATCTCGGTGCGTGACCGCAAGGGCGAGACCACCACGATGGAGCTGGATGCGTTCATCGCAAAGGTGACTGCCGAGATCCGCAACCGCAGCCTGTAAGCAGACACTGCAAAACACAAAGCGCCGCTTTCCCGGCAGGGGAGAGCGGCGCTTTTTTTTTGCTGCAGCGAAACGCCAAAGGCCGCTGCTCAAATGGAAACAGCGGCCTTTGGCGTTGGATGCTTTATAAAAAGGAAATCAGGCATTTTCCTTCTGGACGCTCTTGACGGCCAGAGCCTTGGCGGGCTTCATCAGCAGCACGCACACGCCGTTGAAGAGAACGGAACCCACGATGAAGGTAATGAAGAACTGGGGCAGGTGGGTGGCCAGAGCGGTGGTGTCGATGCAGGCCACAGTCAGGTAGGCAAAGCCCACGTTGTTCAGCACCTTGGGTGCGTAGGGGTGCAGGATGATGAGGATGAACAGCACCACGGCCAGCGGGATGAGGAAGCCGAAGAAGCCGCCCAGCACCGGGGTCAGGGCCGTGATGGAAAGCAGAGCGATCACAGTGAGGATCAGGCCCACAAGACCACCCAGCTCAACGGTGACGAAGCGATCCTTCACATCGCCTTCCAACGTGAACATCATGATATTGCTCAGAAAGATCAGCCAGCTGTACTCCAGGCCGGTCACATGGATGATGGCATTGGCAATCAGGATCCACACCAGCAGCATCAGGCGGAAATACAGCAGAAAGCGCTTGGTAACGGCTTCATTCATGATAAAATACCTCTTTCTTGATCGTATTGGAAAGCTTTGCTTTCACTAAAGGACGCTTTTTGACAGGTAAAACCTGCATTGATGCCGCCATTATACAATATTTACATGGCAAAAACAATACTTTTGCAAGAATAAATTGCATATTTTGGAAATTTTAACTTGCGGAACGAAGGGACGATTGAAAAATGGCAGAGCGAGGCGGAGCCATTTCAAATTGTTTTTCTGTCCAAAATGGAGTATAATGAGACAATAAATATTCTGCCGCGGCTGCGGCTCAGATACGGGAGGAACCTTATATGAACAAACCGGTACTAGTGGTCATGGCGGCTGGCATGGGCAGCCGCTACGGCGGCATGAAGCAGATCGACCCGGTGGGGCCGAACGGTCAGGTGATCGTGGATTATTCCCTTTACGACGCCCGCCGCGCAGGCTTTGAGACGGTGATCTTTGTTATCAAGCATGAGATCGAGGATGCTTTCAAGGCAGCCATCGGCGAGCGTGTATCCAAGGCCATGAACGTGAAATACGCCTTCCAGCAGCTGGATGAGCTGCCCGCAGGCTTTGCCGTGCCGGAGGGCCGTGTCAAGCCCTGGGGCACCTGCCACGCCGTTCTGGCGGCAAAGGACCTCATCGACGGCCCGTTTGCAGTCATCAATGCCGATGATTATTACGGCCCGGAGGCCTTCCGGGTGATGTATGATTACCTGTCCACCCACGAGGACGGCAGCTATTACGACTACTGCATGGTAAGCTATCTGCTCCGGAACACTGTCTCCGAGAATGGCAGCGTGGCCCGCGGCGTATGCGTGACCGAACCCGACGGCACTCTGCACAGTGTGACCGAACGCACCCGCATTGAAACGTACGAAAACGGCGTACACTTCACCGAGGACGGCGGCGCAAGCTGGACCGATCTGCCCGGCGATACCCCGGTGAGCATGAACCTGTGGGGCTTTGGCAAAAGCTTTCTGGACGAAGCCGAGCAGCGCTTTGCGGGCTGGCTGACCGAAAATCTGCCTAAAAACCCGCTCAAGTGTGAGTATTTCCTGCCGCTGGTGGTCACGGAGCTGATCGAAGAGGGCAAGGCAAAAATTCAGGTGCTGCGCAGCACGGATAAATGGTACGGCGTTACCTACCGTGAGGACAAGCCGCTGGTGGTGGAAGCCATCGCCCGCAAAACGGCAGAGGGCCAGTACCCGGAAAACCTGTGGGCCTGACCATTTAAAATGCCCTCCGCTTGGCTCTGGGCACCCGGCACAACTTCTCTGTAAAAACAAAAATCGGAAACGACCGCAGTCGTTTCCGATTTTTTTAACGTTTAATCACTTATTTTGTCTGGGGAGGGGTAAGGGATGCCCCTTCATCCGAGAAGATCCAGAGCGTTTCATCGATATGAGAGCCACTCCTGGAGTAGGGTGTCACCTTGACGCGGAAGGTGGTGTCGTCGGTCTTTTTATAGGTGTGCTCCACGATGTCGCCGGTCAGGACCTTGCTGCGGATATAGTTGTAGTCCAGCAGGTCCGCCAGACTCTCGCGGTAGGCGGGCTGCACCTGCGTATCACGGTACTGCTGCAGAACGGCGAGGAAAGAGCCGCCGGAGGTATCCAGAATTTTCTGGAAATAGTCCGGGACGATCACGCCGCGCATACGGTCGGTCTTCAGATCCACAACGAACACGCTCTTGTACTTGGGGGCAAGGACCCGCAGGAAATGCTCGGCATCCCGCTTTTCGGTCAGGGTCTGCTCCAGCTTCTCGTTCAGGCCCCGCAGCTGGCGCTCCTGGCCGTTGCGGGCATAATAGGCCTGCTTGTCCTGCCGCATGGCAGCTTCGGCCTGATTCATGGCATCGTCCAGCCGGTGCAGGTCGTTGGTGCTCTGGATGCCCACCGAGATCTCATATTCCTTCGCGCGCAGGAAAGCACGCATCTTGTCCACAGCCACCCACACGCTGTAGGGCGGCTGGTTCGGGGTGAGGATCACGAATTCGTCACCTCCGATGCGGTAGATGCGGCTGGAAACAAAGAACTTGCGGGCCGCATTGGCAATGAAGCAGAGCATGGCATCGCCGCTGCGGTGGCCCAGATGGTTGTTGATCTCGTGCAGGCCCACCACATCGATGTAGGTGCACACCATGGAGTCGTATTCGCTGGACTGCAGCGTCCGCAGATCGGTCTCGAAGAGGCTGCGGTTCAGCAGGCCAGTCAGGGTGTCGTGGCTGTAGGAGAAGTCCAGCTCCTCGCTGAGATGGTCGGCCTGTGCATCCTCACGCACCACCACGGTGGCCCATGGGTTCTGGGCGCAGCAGTTGCGGCAGGGCAGAAACTCCATGGTGATCCACACGAACTGGCCGGACACGTTTTTGCGGAAGCGGTAGGCCTCCGGCTGCTGGGTGCTGAAAACAGCGGAGCGCAGGGTCTCCAGATCGGTCTGGTCGGTGAACATCTCCGCGTCGTCCGGTTGGATCACCTTGTTCGTCACCATGCGCTCACAGTAAGCGGCAAAGTCCTCCTCAGTGTCCGAACCCGCACCGGGCAGGCGTGGATCCCGCTTGATGACCCGGTATTCGCCGGTGGAAAGATTCAGCAGGGAAAGCTCCAGCACATTATCCGCAAAGATCTGGTAGGCCTGCAGTGCCAGTGCGGTCTGCTCACTGTCAGAGACGGGGAACCGGCGGTCACGGCGCAGCAGGTCGCGGCGCATATCCCAGTAATCCTCGCTGTTGGGCTGGGCCAGCAGGGCCTCAGCATTCTCCACCGGCATGGGCTTGTAGAAATAATAGCCCTGCGTATACAGGCAGTCGGCGGCCTGCAGCATGGAGACCTGCTCCGGCGTTTCCACGCCTTCGGCGATGATGGGCAGATTCAGGCGGTGGGCCATATCCACCACCGATTCCACGATCTGCACGCCCTTGCTGCGGTTTTGCTGGTTCATGTCGATGAGCTTCATGTCCAGCTTGATGGCATCCACGTTGGTGTCCTTGAGCATATTCAGCGAAGAATAGCCGCTGCCAAAGTCGTCCATCATCACAGAGAAACCTTTGCGGTGCAGGCCCTGGATGGTGTTTTCCACCAGAGAAGCGTTTTCGGCCAGCATGGTCTCGGTGATCTCGGCCAGCAGGAGCTTAGGCTCCAGCTGATACTTTTCCACAAGGTTGGAGAAGATCTGCGGTACGTCCAGATTGACGATATCCACCACAGAAACGTTCACAGATACAGGCACAAGATTGCTGCCGCTCTCCTGCCACTTGTGCAGGGTCTTGCAGACAGACTCCCAGATGTACTGATCCAGCTGGGTCACAAGGCCGGTGCTTTCCAGCAGGGGCATGAACTCAGACGGGGGCACGCAGCCGCGGGTGGGGTGGTTCCAGCGCACCAGTGCTTCCATGCCCACGATGGCGCGGGTCATGCTATTGCACTTGGGCTGCAGAAAGAAGCAGAACTCGTGATTTTTCAGGGCGTGCTCCAGCTCGCTCAGCAGCTGACGCTGCTTCTTGAGACGGCTGAGCATGGCCGGAGTAAAGGGGTGCATACCGCCTACGGCCGGGCTGGGGTCTACCGATGCGATCTGTGCAAGTGCATCGGGTTGCAGTGCGCCGACATTTTCATTCGACTTCAGTTCTTCGGACATGATAAATCCCTCGCTGTTGGATGTTTTCGACAAAATATGGCATTTTAGAAAACAGTATAGCACGATTTTAAACCTTTGAAAATAGATATTTAAAACATTGCGACATTGCGGCAAAAAAGAACGGAACGCCGGACGGGTCCGGAAGGCGGGGCATAAAAAGACCGCTGCATTCCTGTGCAGCGGTCTTTTGGGCAGCAGTCTCAGGCATCCTTGCGGGTGTCGGAGCCGTTTTTCTTCGGTTCTTCTTCGGGGCTTTCCCGGCGGGCAAGACCAAGGCGCAGGGCCTTGAGGGTGGTCTTTTTTACGCCATGCTTCAGGCCGGGGAAGGCGCGCAGCATGCGGCGCGGGCCAACGATGCGGGGGGTGCGCAGCAGCTGGGCCTGCATTTCATCGCTGCGGGCCTGCAGCTCCTCGGCCAGCTGTTCCAGACGCAGCAGCTCGGCAGCGCGCTCCATCGTGCCCTTGGCGGCCAGCTGTGCAGCCTTGGCGGCTTCGGCCGTATTGAGCTTGGCAATCTCGGAAGCACGCTTTGCGGCCTCGCGGGCCTCTTCGGTCTTGGCACGGACGGCGGCCAGCGTTTCACGCAGGGCGCGCTTTTTCGGTGCGGCTTCGCGGGCCTCGGCGGCAGCAAGCTTGAGCTGCAGGCGCTGCTCGTCCAGCTTCTGGTCGGCGTTCAGGGTGGTGGTGCCCAGCAGCTGGGTCATGGCATCGCTGACGGCATGGATACTGTCAGCCAGCTGCTCCATGGCATCCAGCGTCTTGGCCAGACCGGAGGCGGCAAAGGCCGTAACGACTACGTCTGCCGCGTAGACCGCATAGAGCACACACATAACGACAAAGCCCACAAAGGGCGGGACCATATCCACAAGACCGGCGACGACCGGGTGGACGATGCGCATGACCACCAGCGTGCCCACGCCCCACAGCAGGCTGAATTCCAGACAGATATAGCCGCCGATGTTGAAGGGAAAGTCACTGTAGTCCCACCAGCGGGTGTGATAGAGCTTATACAGTGCCCAGCCGCCTATCAGTTCCAGTGCACTGGGCAGGATGACACCGCCGATGTACAGCAGCAGGACGCTGCCCTGCAAAGGGGTCAGGGCGAACAGCACGATGACCATGCCGAAGCCGTAAATGGGGCACACCGGGCCGTTGAGAAAGCCGCGGTTCACCAGCTGACCGGTGGTGGCGGCGGCAAAGATGACCTCCAGACACCAGCCGGTGCAGGAATAAATGAGAAAGAAGGCCAGCACATGATACAGCGAAAAGCCGCATACTGTGGTGGTCGTGAGAAAGTTGAGCATAAAACACCTCCTGTGAGAATCATGCTGCTGTGCAGGTCAGTTCTGTTTTTGTACGATCTTGTATTCATCGCCCGGCTCAAAGAACGGGCAGGCGGCCGTGCTGCGGGAAAGATAGCGGGCCATCTCGTCCTCGTCCAGACAGCCGCCCTGAGCACAGTACCAGCTGCCGTACTCGTCCTGCACATTGTTCAGGCAGATCTCGCAGGGGTCATTCATTGCCTTCGCCTTCCTGTGCAGCCTTGGCAGCAGCCTCGGCCGCTTCGCGGGCCTGACGCTTGAGGATCTTCGGCTCGATCCATGTCACGCTGGCAGGGTCCGGGTCCTTGCGGGCGATCAGGGCCTTGATCTTGATGCCCATTTCGGTGAACATGCCCTCGTGTTCGGTGCGGATGTTCCACTCCGGCTCGTTCTCATGGAGGTCAAAGGTCATCCACTCGATGTCGTAGCCGGAAGCGGGGAAGTATTCCAGACTGTCGCGGAACAGATCATCGTCGTCGGTCTTGAAGTAGATCTCGCCGCCGTCCTTGAGGAACTCACGGTAGTTGATGAGCTGGCGCGGGTAGGTGAGGCGGTGCTTGTGGGAAGAGCCGTTCTTGCTCCACGGATTGCAGAAGTTGATGTAGATGCGGCTGACCGTATCCTCGGCGGTAATGACCCCCTTGATGCGCTCGATGTCGGTGCTCATGATCTTCACGTTGTCGATGGGGCGGCCCGCAACCTGATAGGCGGCTTCGATCTTGCGCTTGGCGAGGATGAGCACCTTATCGGTGATATCGATGCCCAGATAGTTGTTTTCCGGGTGGGCGCAGGCCAGCTGGGAGATGAAGCCGCCCTTGCCGCAGCCCAGTTCCAGCACAAAGGGCTGCTCCGGGCGGGCATACTGGGCGTGCCACTTGCCGCCCCAGATCAGCGGCTCGTGCACATGGAAGTCGGCTGCCATCAGCTCGTCGTGGGCATAGGGTTTGAAACGCATTCTCATAGTTTGTTGTTCTCCTTGATGTTGTGAACCCTCTCAGCCTCGCATTCGCTCGGCAGCTCCCCCGAAAGGGGGAGCTTTTTGACCATAAGAGGGAAAGCTATTCGGTTTTGCAATAGAAGCCCCCTGAGAGGAAAGACTTCCCCCGGTCGGGACAGATTCTCCCCGCGCCGGGGAGAAATGTCACTGCAGGTGACAAAGAGAGGAACAGATGTCACGCAAGTGACAAAAAGGGGAGCAGTGGCATAGAGCAGCGATGGCGGAAGGAGTTATTTCGTCTTTCTTAAAAATTCCTCCACCTGTTCCGGTGCAGCGGCGCAGCTGCCCTGACAGATGCCGGGCTTGCCGCCGCCGCGTCCGTTCAGGGCGGCGTTCAGGGCTTTGGTCAGGGCGCGCACATCGCCGTCTGCCTGCGCGATGCAGTAGCCGGTGCCCTTTTCGGTGGGGGTCAGGGCGGCGCAGAGACCGGTGGTGGCTTCGGTCAGGCGCACCGCCAGCCGGTGCAGGCCGTCCGGGTCAAGGCCGGGCACTGTGCGGATGGCATCCTCACCGGGGTTTGCCAGCTGGGCAAGTGCATCAAACAGCTGAGAACATACACCAAAGTGTGTAAACTTGAGCGCAGTATACTCATCGTAGACACGATGCACCGCCACAGCGGTCTGGTCGGCCTTGGCCGAGAGCAGCGCCCCGATCTCTGCCTGCCGCTGGCGCATAGCCTGTGCAGCAAGCAATGCCCGCTGGCCGCACACCACGCTCAGCCGCACGCCGCCCTTGTAGTTCTCGCTGGCCAGAATTTTGATCTGTCCCACCTGTCCGGTGGTGCGGGTGTGGGTGCCGCAGCAGGCGCAGACATCCGCACCGGGAATGGTCACGATGCGCACCTGCCCTTCGATCTCCTTTTTGGAGCGGTAGACAAGGGCGGCAAGCTCCTCCCGGGTGGGGTAGCTGACCAGCACCGGCACATCCTGCCACACGATGCGGTTGGCGGCAAGCTCGGCTGCCTGCAGGCCCTCGGCAGAAATGGGCACGCTGGTGTCCATGCGCACAGCCTCGGAACCGATGTGGAAGCCCACGTTCTCGGCCCCGAACATCTGGTGCAGGATGCCGGAAAGAATGTGCTCACCGGTGTGCTGCTGCATTTTGTCAAACCGCCATTCCCAGTCGATGCAGCCGGAAACGGCAGTGCCGGGAACAGCGCTTTCCGGCAGAGCGTCCACGCTGTGCCAGAGGATGCCGTCATGCTCGTGCACATCGGTCACATTCAGCGTGGCACCGTCCGGCAGGGTCAGGGTGCCCCGGTCGGCAGGCTGACCGCCGCCCTCCGGGTAGAACACCGTGCCGTCCAGCGCAATGCGCCCGCCGCCGGTCTTTTCGTCCGGCTCTGCGGCAAGGATGGTGCTCTCGCACTGGGTGCGGAAAGCGTCCTGTTCAAAGTATTTTTCTGTGCGCTGCATGGTACCTCCAAAAACCCTCTCAGTCATCGCTGCGCGATGCCAGCTCCCCCGAAAGGGGAGCTTTTTCTCTGGAGGGGAAATAAGACTTCCGGGCTGAAGGTGCCTCTCACCAAGCCATCGTCTGAAGCTCCCCCTTCGGGGGAGCTGGCGCGAAGCGCCTGAGAGGGTTATCCCGTAAAAATAAGTATACCACGTTTTTTGCCTGTGGAAAATAGTCTGCGGATATGTTATGATAAGAAACAACGATATTCCCATAAAATGTTAAAAATGAGGAAGGTAATAGCATGCGTGAAAGTGGAATCCTGATGCCGGTGTCCAGCCTGCCCGGCCCTTACGGTATTGGCTGCTTTGGCAAGGAAGCATTCAAGTTTGTGGATTTTCTGGCACAAGCGGGCCAGAAGATCTGGCAGATCCTGCCGCTCAGTCCCACCGGCTACGGTGACAGCCCCTATCAGAGCTGCTCGGCCTTTGCGGGCAACCCCTATTTTATCGACCTCGACGCTTTGAAGGAAGAAGGCCTGCTCACCGCCGCCCAGCTCAAGGCCGAAAAATGGGGCACAGACCCCAAAGAGGTGGACTACGGCACTTTGTATGTGAGCCGCTTTAAAGTCCTGCGCACCGCCTACGCCGCATGGCGCAAGCAGTGCGCCGGGCTGCACGGCTGCAGCTATTACTTCCCGGATGATTATTATGCCTTTACCCTCGCCAATGAGGAATGGCTGGACGACTACGCCCTGTACATGGCCCTGAAAGTGGCCAACGGCATGAAGAACTGGGTGGAGTGGGACAAGCCCTACCGCCTGCGCGACAAGAAGGCCCTTGCTGCCTTTGCCGCCGAAAACGAGGAAGAGATCGGCTTCTGGAAGTTCGTGCAGTACAAGTTTGCGGCCCAGTGGCAGGCGGTGAAGGCCTACGCCAACAAAAAGGACGTGCAGATTTTGGGCGACATCCCCATCTATGTCTCTGCCGACTCGGTGGATGCATGGGTGGGCGGCGCGCTGTTTGAGCTGGATGCCGACGGCGACTTTGCCCGTGTGGCGGGCTGCCCGCCGGATTACTTCTCTGCCGACGGTCAGCTGTGGGGCAACCCGCTGTACAACTGGGCCTACCACAAAAAGACTGGCTACGCGTGGTGGGTGCGCCGGGTGCGCCACGCACTGGGCATCTACGACCTGCTGCGCATCGACCACTTCCGCGGCTTCGATACCTATTGGGCCATCCCAGCGGACAGCACCACCGCCCGCACCGGCAAGTGGGAGAACGGCCCCGGCATGGAGCTGTTCGATGCGCTGGAAGCTGCCCTTGGCAAGCTGCCCATCATTGCCGAGGACTTGGGCGAACTGTTCCCCAGCGTGCGAAAGCTGCTGGCCGACAGCACCTTCCCGGGCATGAAGGTGCTGCAGTTCGCCTTCAGCGGTGGGGACAGCGAGTATCTGCCCCACAACCACGTCAAGAACAGCGTGGTGTATCCCGGCACCCACGATAACACCACCCTGACCGACTGGTGGGAGAACGGCGCTTCCGAAAAGGAAAAGGCTGCCGCTGCCGCTTACCTGCACCTGACCGGCGTAAAGCCCACCGCAAAGGAGCTGGCGGCCATCCGGACCGATGATGTCCGCATCGCTCTGCTGCGCGCAGCGCTGGGGTCGGTGGCTGACCGGGCCATCATCCCCATGTACGACTGGCTGGGTCTGGGTGCGGAAGCACACCTGAATACCCCCGGCAAGCTGGGTGGAAACTGGGCATGGCGCGCCGCTGACGGCTTTGCCGCCAAGGCACTGGCCAAGACCATCCACGACGAGTGCAGTGTGTACTGCCGCGTATAAACAGAAGGCACAGAGCGGCGGGAGCTTGGCAATTTGACGAAAATGTAAAAACTCCGGCAGAAAATTGTGCGTTTTGCTGGTAAAATCAGAAGCTGAATGGTATAATGTTGCTAAAGCGGCATTATACCATTTTTCTTTGCCTGATGCGTTCCCGGCATTTCCGGAAACAGGGCGGGCGCGGGATGCATAATGCGGCAGATGGTTCCTGAACGTATGGGGAACGGGTGATTGCACGCGGGATACGGGAGCGCCGCGTGCGCAGATGATGGGGAAAATTACATGAAGAAAGAATGTACCGAGCAGGATCTACGGGAACTTGCGCGTTCAGCGCAGGCCGTATTTGAGGCAGTGACCCTGACCGAAGCACCGCTTTGTGACGGCTGGCAGGACGATGGCCTGCGGGTGGACTACGAGCTGCGCAATGGCCGTGTGGACTGTGTGCTGCACCGCAGAGTGGAAGCGGACGGCAAATGCTGGGAGTTGGAAATGTGCGCACCGCTGGCAGGCAATGTGCTGCCGGAAGAGCGCATGACACCCCGGGAGCGGGAGCTGTGCCGCGAGGATATGAGCCACGATTTCCTTACCGGCGTGTACAACCGCCGCTATCTGGAAACGGTGTTTGCCCAAAAGCTGGAACAGTGTGCAGCGCAGGGCCGCAAAGCGGCCGTGGCACTGGTGAGCATCGACAACGGCCAGAAGCTGCGGGATACCTACGGCCAGCCTGTGATGGACCAGTTGCACTGCTTTGTGGGCAACCAGTGGAAAAAGAACTTTGATACCCCTGCGACCCGCGTGGTCTGCCGCCTGACCGGCAGCATCTTTGCGGTGGGCTGTCTGGATGCCGACGGCAAGCAGCTGGCAGAGGAAATGCAGAACCTGTATCGGCAGATGCCCCGGGAATGCATCACCACCACCGGCATGATGCGCCGGGTGCCCTTTACCCTGAGCAGCGGCGTGGCGAGCCTTGAGGATGTCCCTGCAAAGAACTGGCAGGCGCTGTACGAGTTGTGCGATGCACGCCTGCGGGAGGCACAGAACGCCGGCGGCGATCAGATGTGTGCAGAATAAAACCAGTGTATAAAATCCCCCTTTTGGCGCAGACTAAGGCCAGAAGGGGGATTTTTTGTATGGAAAACCAGAAAAACGACAACCTGAACCTGCTGGAAGCCGTGGTGCAGAATACCGAGATGGGCAAGAACACCTTGGAACAGATCGTGCCGATGACCGACGATGTGCAGTTCAAGGCCGAGCTGCTGCGCCAGCGCAATGTGTACCACCAGCTCAATCAGGAAGCGCACACCGCCATCGAGGCCTGCGGCGGCACCGCGCAGGGGCAGAGCGCCATGGCAAAGCTGAACACGAAAATGGGCATCAGTATGAAGACCCTCACGGACAAGTCCACCCGCAATCTGGCCGAGATGCTCACACAGGGCAGCGGCATGGGGGTGGTGGACTGCGTAAAGGCCCAGAAGGATTACCCCAATGCCGCGCCCGGCGCAAAGCGCCTTGCCCAAAGGCTGCAGGAGTTTCAGGAGGACAGCCGGGTAAAGCTGGAACAGTTCTTGTAAAAGAAAACCCTCTCAGGCTCACTTTGTTCGCCAACTCTCCCGAAGGGCGAGCCATTGGCAAAACGGAAAACGTTTCCGGAATGTAGCAGAGTTCCCATAAAACAGTATTTGCAAAAGCTCCCGAAATGGGGAAGATTTGGCGTGACTTCGGTCACGCCTTTTCTTTTGCTTCCAGTTCATCCAGAGGGATGTACCCCAGCCCATCGTACTTGATATGGATGTGCTGCACCCGCTTTCCGCTGGACTTATCCGGGGCATCTACATAGATAGCCGACACCAGTTCACGGAGAGCATAGGGAGTGAGTTCTTCAATATGAACGTACTTGTGCGCTTTCTGGACGAATTTTTCAATATTCTCGATTTGCTGTTCCTGTACTTCGATTTCCTGTTGGATAGAGAGGGATTCCTCTTCCAGCTGCTTCTGTTCGGCATCGTAGCTCTGGCTCATCATGTCGAAGCGGTCATCGCTCAGCTTTCCATTGGCGTTGTCCTCGTAGATTTTCATGAACAGCCGTTTGAGGTCTACAATCCGCTTCTCATTCCGGGCAAGCTGCTTCTTCAGGACGGTCAGCTTTTCGGTGCTTTCCACCCGAAGCTGCTCCTCCATGACCTTGCGGAAGT